>JACCDP010355576.1_pt1 | contig 51540 bp, 46 predicted proteins | sample 7445841 | NCBI WGS metagenome assembly JACCDP01 (sample SAMN15323441, study PRJNA562643) | freshwater metagenome | isolation source: river surface water | place: USA:Blue River Watershed | collected 2017-08-17 | reverse complement strand
GCGGGTTCTCGTCGGCGTCCGCCGGGCATCGCGCCCGCCTTCCGCCTTGCCAATGCCTCCCCGGCCCCGCAGGTTCTTCGGTTTTTCGAGTCGCCGCTCGGCACCGCGCCATGAACCAGAACATCCGTAACATCGCCATTATCGCCCACGTTGACCACGGGAAGACCACCCTCGTGGACAAGCTGCTCAAGGAGGGCGGTGTCTACCGAGCCAATCAGCAGGTCGAGGAACGCGCCATGGACTCCATGGACCTCGAGAAGGAAAAGGGCATCACCATCAAGGCGAAGAACACGTCCGTCCACTGGCGCGACAAGACGATCAATATCGTCGACACCCCCGGCCACGCCGACTTCGGCGGCGAGGTCGAACGCGCCCTGCGGATGGTCGACGGCGTACTGTTGGTGGTCGACGCCTACGATGGCCCCCAGGCCCAGACCCGCTTCGTGCTCCGCAAGGCCCTCGCCCACGGCCTCAAGGTGGTGCTCGTCATCAACAAGATCGATCGCGACAACGCGGATCCGAAGAAGATGTACGACAAGGTGCTCGAGCTCCTGCTTGAGCTCAACGCGTCCGAGGAACAGTTCGACGCCCCCGTGGTCTACGGCTCCGGCCGCGATGGGTACATGATGTACCACCTGAACGATGAGCGGAAGGACATGACGCCGCTGTTCCAGACGATCCTCGACCACGTCCCGCCTCCCTTCGCGAAGCCGTCCGAGCCATTCCACATGCTCGTCTCCAACATCGACTGGAGCGACTACGTGGGCCGCATCGCGGTCGGCAAGATCCTCGGCGGCCAGATCAAGGTCGGCGACCCGGTCTTCGTCCTGCGCCATTCCACGGGACAGCGGGTCCGCGCCAAGATTTCCAAGGTCTTTGAGTTCACCGGTCTCGGCACCCGCGAGACCGATAATGCCGTCGCCGGCAACATCGTCGGCCTCGCCGGTTTCGAGGACGTCGACATCGGCGATACCCTCACCATCGAGGAAAATGGCCACGCCCTGCCGTTCGCGCAGATCGATCCGCCGACGCTCGAGATGCAGTTCTGCGTGAATGACGGCCCGCTCGTCGGCAAGGAAGGCAAGCTCGTCACGTCCCGCCAGCTCCGCGAGCGCCTGTTCCGCGAGCTCAAGACGAACGTCTCCATCAACGTGGAGGACAGCGACAAGGCGGGTGTCTTCAACGTGAAGGCTCGCGGCGCCATGCAGATCGCCGTGCTCGTCGAGACGATGCGTCGCGAGGGCTTCGAGTTGCTCGTTTCCCGCCCGACCGTGATCGAGCGCGTCGAGAACGGTCAGCGGTTGGAGCCGTATGAAACCGTCTGGATCGAAGTGCCGGACGAGTGTGTCGGTTCCATCATGCAGAATCTCGCCAACCGTCGCGGCCAGATGACGAACATGGAGAAGCTTCCGCATTCCACCATGATCGAGGCCACGATCACGACCCGCGGCCTGATCGGCCTCGAAATCGACGTGGTCAACGCGACCAGCGGTCGCGGTGTCATGAGCCACTTGTTCAAGGAGTACGGCCCGTACGCGGGCGAGGTCCTGACGCGCCTGAGCGGCACGATCATCGCCACGGATCCGGGCGTGACCACTGCCTACGCACTCGAAATGGTGCAGGAGCGCGGCAAGCTGTTCGTCGGCCCCGGCGAAGATGTCTACGAGGGCATGATCGTCGGCGAGAATCCGCGCAACGAGGACATTCAGGTGAATGCGGTGCGCGCGAAGCAGCTGACCAACTTCCGCTCTCAAGGCGAAGGCAAGGGCGTGCAGCTCACGCCGCCGACCAAGCTCTCCTTGGAACGCGCGATCGAGTACATCGCCGCCGACGAGTTCGTCGAGGTCACGCCCAAGAGCCTGCGCTTGCGCAAGCGCATCCTCGCCTCGACCGAGCGCCGCAAGGCGGATCGCGCCGCGAAGTCCTAACCGGACCGCGCCCGTCCATCGCCGCCTGCTCCGCCGGGAGCAGGCGCTTCCTTCGCGTTCGCGCCTCCCCACGCTCACCGTCTACAGACGGGTGCACGGGCGATCGCATTTCCCGCCGGTGGCCGGAGCGGTTTCTCTCGCTCCTCCCCCCAGCGCGCCGCTGGTCCCGGCGCGGGTCGAACACTCACCCTCCCGGCGCGCTCAGCGCGCCGGCTCGATCTGTCCATCCTCCCGCGCGGTCTCGCGCTCAATGTCCTGGGCCTTCTTCAGGCCGTGCGCGCTGCCATGGCCGGTGACCCAGATGACGGCGCGATCGATCAAGATATAGACTACCGGGATGACGAAGAGTGAGATCACCGTCGCAAGAGTCAGACCTCCCACGATCACCAATCCCATCGGATTACGTGTCTCCGCACCGGCCCCCGTCGCAAACGCGATCGGCACCGCGCCCAGCACCGTGGCAATAGAGGTCATGAGAATCGGACGGAAGCGGAGCGTCGCGGCTTCGTAGGCGGCGTCCGCCGCGTTGCGTCCCGCGAGCTGGAGCTCGTTGGCAAACTCCACGATCAGGATGCCATTCTTCGCCACCAAGCCGATCAGCATGATCAAGCCGAAACGGGCGAACAGATTATCGGTCATCGCCGGCCCCCAAAAGCGCGTCGAGTAGAGCACGATGAGGCCACCTGAAATCGCGAGAATGATGCCGCTGAAGATCGTGATCGGATGCACCCAGGATTCGAACTGCGCCGCGAGGATCAGGAACGTAAAGACCAGCGCGAGGCCGAAGAGCAGGGTGGTATCGCTGGTGCTCTCCACGAAGTCTCGGGTCTCTCCATCCCAAGTGTAGCGGTAGCCAGCCGGCAGGATGCTCTTCGCCTTTTCTTCCATGAAGGCGATGCCGTCGCTCATTGTTTTCCCGGTGGCCAGCTGCCCGGAAACCGTCACAGAACGCATGCGGTTCAGGTGCGGATAGCTCTCCGGTACGATCGCCTCCGTGTAGCTCACAAGGTTCACCAGCTGCACCAGCTGGCCGTCGCGGGACCGAACGTACAGTTTACCCAAGTCGGCCGGGGTGACGCGCTTCTCATCCTCGACGCGGATGACCACGTCGTACTGCTGATTGCCGCGCTGGAACTGGGTGACGCGCTTGCCTCCCATCAGGGTCTCCAAGGTATTGGCGATGTCGCTCACCGGGACCTTGAGGTCCGCAGCCTTGGCCCGATCGATCCGCACCTCCAGCTGCGGCTTGGTCGGCTGGGGATCAACCCGGGGCTGGACGAAGACACCGCCCTTGCGCATCTCCTCCGCGAACGCCGCGCCGGCCTTCTGCAGCGTCGGAAAGTCCGCCCCTTGCAGGACCATCTGCAAACCCGGCAGGTCGCGACGGTTGCCAATGGGCCGGATCGGCGTCGGGAAAGCCTGCCCGCCCGTGATCGTCGCGGCGAACTTCCGCCGCACTTCCTCGATGACTTCCTGGGTTTTTCGTGAGCGCTCTTCCCATGGCTTCAGAGTGGCGAAGATGAACGCGCGTCCCTCCCCACCCCGGTGGAAGGTGCGATCCACCTCGGGAATGCCGAGGATGATCTGCTCCATCTCCCTCGAGTAGGTCACCGAGTACAGCGGAGTCGACCCGACCGGCGGCACGAACTGCGCGGTGAAGATGCCTCGATCCTCCAGCGGGATCAGTTCCCGCTGCAGTTTCGTGTAGAGCCAGGGACCGATCGCCGAAAACAGCACCGCGAGGAGAACCACCGTGGTCTTCGCGCGCAGGGATCCGCGCAGCGAGGAGGCATAGATGCCGTTCAACCAGACGAAGGCCGGCTCGGTCTTCCGGTACAGCCAACCGTGACGCAACGCTCCCGTCTCATCCCGCTTGGCCGTCAGCATCCGTGAGCAAAGCATCGGGGTCAGCGTGAGCGCCACGAATGCCGAGACCAGAACCGCGATCGCAAGCGTGAAGCCGAACTCGTAGAAGAGGCGGCCGGTCTGTCCCGACTGGAAGGCCACCGGTACGAACACTGCCGCCAGGGTCAACGTGGTCGCGATCACCGCGAAGGCCACCTGCCGCGCTCCGTGAACCGCCGCGGAGATTGGCCGCTCACCCAGCTCGATCCGCCGGTAGATGTTCTCCAGCATCACGATCGCATCATCCACCACGAGGCCCACCGCGAGCACCAACGCGAGCAGGGTCAGGATGTTCAGGGAAAACCCCAGCCAGCTCATGACGGCGAAGGCCCCGACCAGCGAGACCGGGATCGCCAGCAGCGGGATCAGCGTCGCCCGCCAGTCCCGCAGAAACACGAACAGCACCAAGATCACCAGCACCGTCGCCTCGACCAGCGTACGATAGACCTCCTGTACCGAGCGCTCCACGAAGACGCTGGTGTCATAGGAAAGCGTGAGGTTCACCCCTTCCGGGAGCTCGGCCCGGATCGACGGGATCAGCGCCTTAATCTCCCGCGCCACATCCAAAAGATTGGCCTGCGACTGGCGCAGCACCTGCACGCCGACCGCCGGCTGACCCTTGAAGAAAGATTCGCTGCGCGCGTCGTTGATGCCGCCGCCCAGTTCCACCCGACCGATGTCGCGGAACTTCACCTGGTATCCACCCTTCACCGAAAGTACGAGGTTCTCGAAATCCGCCACCTCCGACATGTTTCCCTGCACTCGCACCGTGAATTCGCGGGCCACGGACTCGATTCGCCCCCCGGGAATCTCCACGTTCTGCTGGCGCAGTGCCGACTCCACGTCGGCCACGGTCAGCGCATAGGCCGCCAGCCGGTCCGAATCCACCCACAACCGCATGGTGTAGCGGGGTCCGCGAATCAGCACCGAGCCGACCCCCGGCACGGTCTGCAGGCGCTGCACCGCCAGGCGATCCGCAAAGTCGTACAGCTCGAGCCGCGAATACTTCTCCGACGTGAACGACATCGACAGGATGGGGTTTGAGTCGGCCTCCACCTTCGATACCTGCGACTCGCGCGCCTCCTGCGGGAGGTTGCCCCGCGCCCGACTCACTCGGTCACGCACGTCATTCGCCGCCTCGTCGAGATTGCGCCCTAAATTGAACTCCAAGGTGACCCGAGACTGGCCCTCGGTGGAACTTGAGCGCAGCAGACGGATACCGTCGATCGCCGAGAGCTCCTTTTCCAGCGGCTCCGTGATCTTGGACTCCACCACCTCGGCGGACGCGCCGGGGTACACCGTCTCCACCGAGATGACCGGTGCATCCGTCATCGGGTATTCCCGCACCGGCAGGTTCTGGAAAGACAGTCCTCCGACCAGTAGGATGAGAATCGAAGCGACGAGACAGATGACCGGACGCTTGATCGAGAGATCGGACAGGATCATGGGCGAGGTACGCAGACGATCACTCGCCAACGCGGAATTCAGCCTTCAACGGGCGGGGCTGCAGCTTTGCACCGGGAAACAGGATCAGACCGCCGACGCCGGAGGCAACGACCTCGCTCGACTCGTCGAGCGTGCCGCCGACCGGCGTCACCTCCACCAACCCCTTCGAACGTAACCCGAGCGTGACCCGCACGAACTCGGCCGTGCGCTCCGGACCCGCTCCGCGGGCGACGATGACGTTCGAGCCCGCGGCGTTGGTCAGGATCGCGCCCTCCGGGACCGTCAACACCCCGGAACGAACCTCGAGGATCACCTCGATGTTCGCGAACATGCCGGGCTTCAGGCTGGGCGGCGGATTGGTCAGCAGGCCCTTCACGGTGCTGGAACGCGTCGCGCGATCGATCACCGAACTCACGAAGTACACCTCGCCTTGGACGACCGCATCCGTCCCGAGGGAACGCGATGCGACCGTGATGCGCGTGCCGGGCTGGACCTTGAAGAGGTAGCGCTCTGGCATCTGAAACTCGATCTTCAGGCGCGAGAGGTCATCGATGGTCGTGATCGGCGTCTGATTGTTCACGTAATCGCCCGGGGAGAGCGACCGTGCACCGACGATGCCATCGAACGGCGCCTTCACCTCGGTCTTCTCAAGACGCAGGCGCAGCACGGACAAGTCGGCCTTGGACGACGCGTACTCGGTCCGCGCCCGATCGTAATCAGCCTGCGTCGTGGACTGGGTCTTTCTCAGGTTCTCAGCCCGCTCGAGACTCAGGGTGGTGAGCTGGAAGCGGGCCTCGGCCTGAGCCAGTTGCGCCAGGATCTCCGAATCATCGATCTTCACCAGCACCGCACCACGCCGGATCGCCTGACCTTCCTCGAAATAGATCCCGCGGACCAACCCAGCGATCTCCGCGCGCATGTCGGCCGACTCATTGGGGGCGACCGAGCCCACCACGGTGAGCGACTCGACCAAGTCGCGGCGGACCACGGAGGTGACCTCAACCGGCTGGACGCGCCCTTGGGCTCCGCCCGGCCCCTTGGCCGCCGCCGGACCGGCATCCGGCTTGCGACAGCCGGGAGCGGAAAGAATCAGACTCAGCGCAGCGCAAAAAAGAAAAGGACGGCGGCGAAGCAAGGCGGGCAAGGAGGTCACCACGACGAGGTCGGTTAGGTTAAGGTCGCACCGTAGGCCGCAGCGTCCATCAAGCCGGTCGCGCCGGGGCTCGCGGGTCGCACCCTTAGCATCCAGCCGCGCGCATAGGGATCCTGATTCACCGTCTCCGGCGCCGACTCCAGGAGACCGTTGACCTCGATCACCGTGCCGCCGGTGGGGGCATACAGATCGGACGCCGCCTTGACGCTCTCGACGACGCCAAACACGGCCCCGGCGGCGAGGGTCGCACCGACCTTGGGCAGCTGCACGTAAGTGATGTCGCCGAGCGCCCCTTGGGCGTAGTCCGTGATACCGACAAGCACGGTACCGTCCGGCTCGGGCTTGGCCCATTCATGCGACTTGGCGTAATGGCGGTCTTGGGGGATGGAGCTCATGTGACAGGGACAGACGAGGGATGAAGGAAGTGCGGGGTCAAGTACCCGACCGCGGCACGAGGGGCGGTCGGACGATCTGCAGGGGAATCTCGGTGCCGCGGATCGCGACAAACAGCGGTGACGCCGCGAAAGCCGTCGACACCAGCGCGGAGCCAATGGCCTCGTTGAGGATGGGCGACAGCGTGCCCGACACGACGCGCCCGACGACGGTGCCATCAGACGTGCAGACCGGGGTGTCCGGCCGCACGATGCGGCGATCACCCGTGCGAAAATGGAGCACACGCCGCGGTGACCCAGCGGCTTTCTCGGCCGCCAACGCCGTACGCCCGATGAAGTCGGCGGCCTTGCCGAGTTTGACCGTCCAGCCCAAGCCGGCCGCCAATGGGGAGATTTCGGCGGAGAGCTCGTGGCCGTACAGCGGGTAGCCAGCCTCCAGACGCAGCGAGTCGCGGGCCCCCAGCCCGCACAGTTCCAGGCCATGGGGTGCGCCGGCCGCGAGAAGGGCCTCGGCCAGCGCCACGGAGTCCGCCGGGGCATGGTACAACTCGAAGCCGTCCTCGCCGGTGTACCCGGTCCGGCTCGCCAGGCAAAGCACGCCCGCGACGGTGGCCTCGGCGAACTGGAACGGCCGGATCAATCCCAGCTTGGCCCCGGTGAGCGGCTGAAGCAGGCGCTCCGCCAGCGGTCCCTGCAGGGCCAGGAGAGCCCACGCATCGGACACGTCCACGATCTCGACCTCCGCAGCCGCGGTCGCCGCGCGGTCCCGGATCCAGGCGACATCCTTGGCGATGTTGCTGGCGTTGACGCAGAGGAAGTAGTCATCCGGCCCCCGCTGGTAGGCCAGCAGATCGTCAACGACTCCGCCCGACGGCTCACACATCGGCGAGTACAGGACTCCGCCGGGGGCGAGACGGCCCACGTCGTTGGTCAGGAGAGTGTCGAGAAACGCGCGGGCGCCCGGCCCCCGGACCTCCACCTCACCCATGTGGGACACGTCGAACAAACCCGCCGCGCGGCGGACCGCCCGATGCTCCTCCAGAATACTGCGGTATTGCACCGGCATCTCCCAACCGGCGAAGTCCACCATGCGACCTCCCCGGGCCACGTGAAAATCGTACAGCGGCGTGCGTCGCAAGGCGGACATGGTGACCCCATCTCGCCCGACGGCCGCGGGGGGCGCAAGGCTGTTTCCACGCCGGAGATCCGCGTTTTTTGTCGCCTCAGGATTCCCCGCCTGCGAAGCCATCAGGAGCCCCGGCAGGCGCCGCGCCGCCAACCATTTGCCCGGGCCGGCGCACGATGACCTCCTCCCACTGGATTCACGACCTTAGTCCGTTTCTGTTCCGCTTTTCGGATACGTTTGGAATCCGCTATTACGGCCTCGCCTACGTGATCGGGTTCGTGGGCGCCTGGTGGCTCATGCTGCGCGCCGCCCGCCAGGGACGCACCACCCTGCCCGCGGCGCTGGTCGGCGATTTCGTCGTCGCACTGGTGCTCGGCGTGCTACTGGGAGGGCGAATTGGCTACTTCCTCCTCTACCAGTTCGAGGCGGTCCGGGCGGATCCCTCGATCCTTCTCCGCGTCTGGGAGGGAGGAATGTCGTTCCACGGCGGCCTGCTCGGCGTGCTCGCCGCGCTCGGAGTCTATGCCTGGCGCCACAAGCAGTCCTTCGTCCACCTCGGTGACCTCGTGGCCTCGGTCGCACCGCTCGGGCTTTTCCTTGGACGGATCGCGAACTTCATCAACGGCGAACTCTGGGGCAAGGAGTCGAACCTGCCATGGGCGGTCATCTTCCCGCAAAGCGATACCACCGGCCTACCGGTTCACCTGATCGCGCCCCGTCACCCCTCGCAGCTCTACGAAGCGGTCCTCGAGGGTCTCGTACTGCTGGTGCTGCTGCAGTGGCGCTTCTGGCGCACCGACCTGCTGACGCGGCAACCCGGACGGCTCGCCGGCGAGTACCTCTGCGGCTACGCGTTCGCGCGAGTGCTCTGCGAGGTCTTTCGCGAACCCGACGCCTCGCTGGTCCTAGGCCTGAGCCGCGGGACCCTCTACTCGCTCGCGATGTTCGCGGGCGGACTCTGGCTCGTCTTCCGCCGCCCCACCCGCGGGGCCTGAGCCCCGGCAGGTGGCGCGGCGGAGGACGTCCGGTCCACGTGGATTACGTGGCCACGCCGGTATCGGCGGGCGCGCTGCGCTCGCGCTGCTTGAATTCCAACTTGTCGCCGTTGCGGACCACCGAGACGGCATCGCCATCCTTGATGTCGCCACGGAGCACGGCTTCCGCGAGGGGATCCTCGAGGTAGTGCTCAACCGCACGACGCAAGGGACGCGCACCGTACTTCTCGTCGTAGCCCTTTTCGATGAGCAGGGTCTTCGCCTCCGCGCTGAACTCGAGGGTGATCTTCCGCTCCGTCAGGCGCGATGCGAACTTCTTCAGCTCGATCTCGACGATCTGCTCGAGGTCAGCCTTGTCCAGCGGGCGGAAGAAGATGATGTCGGAGATGCGGTTGAGGAATTCCGGCTTGAAGATCCGCTTGGCCTCCTCGAGCACCTTCTCGCGCATCCGCTCGTGGTCCGAGAAGCTGCCGGAAGCTGCCGCGAAGCCCATCGACGTCTGCCGCTGCAGGAGCGAGGCTCCCACATTCGACGTCATGATGATGATCGTATTGCGGAAATCGACGACACGACCGAGCGAATCGGTCAGGCGGCCGTCCTCGAGGATCTGGAGGAGCAGCTGGAGGACATCCGGATGCGCCTTCTCGATTTCGTCGAAGAGGATGACTGAGTACGGACGACGGCGGACCGACTCCGTGAGCTGGCCGCCTTCCTCGTAGCCGACGTAGCCCGGGGGCGAACCGATCATCCGCGAGACGGCGAACTTCTCCATGTACTCGCTCATGTCGATCTGGATGAGCGCGTCTTGGTTGCCGAACATCTGGGCGGCGAGCTGCTTGGCGGTCTCGGTCTTGCCGACGCCCGTGGGGCCGACGAACATGAACGAGCCGATCGGGCGGCGCGGGTCCTTGAGGTCGGCGCGCGAGCGGCGCAGGGCACGCGCGATGGCGACGGCGGCGGCCTCCTGGCCGACCACGGCCTTGCGGATCTCAGCCTCGAGGCCGAGAAGCTTCTCGCTCTCCTTCTTCTCCATGCGCGAGAGCGGGATGCCGGTCCAGTCGGCCACGACCTGCATCATCAGGTCCTCGTCGATGGCCACGCGCTTTTCCTCGCGCGCCTTCTTCCACTCCTCGGTGATTTGCTCCTGCCGCAGCCGCAGCTGCTTCTCCTGATCGCGGAACTTCGCCGCCTCCTCGAAATGCTGGGCGGCAATGGCCTGCTCCTTCTGCGCACAGACCTGCTCGATCTGAGCCGTGAGGTCTTCGACATCCGGCGGACGACTGAGGGATGCGATGCGGGCGCGGGCGCCAGCCTCATCCATGACATCGATCGCCTTGTCGGGCAGGAAACGACCGGTGATGTAGCGGTCGGAAAGCTTCGTCGCGGCCTCCAGCGACTTGTCGGAGAACGTCGCCTTGTGGTGCTCCTCGTACTTGCCGCGGATGCCCTTGAGGATCGTGATCGTGTCCTCCACGGACGGCGGCTCGACCTTGACGGACTGGAAGCGGCGATCGAGTGCGGAGTCCTTCTCGATGTACTTGCGGTACTCGTTGAGGGTCGTCGCGCCGATGCACTGCAGCTCGCCGCGGGAGAGTGCGGGCTTGAAGATGTTCGAGGCGTCCATGGCGCCCTCGGCGGCGCCGGCGCCGACGATGGTGTGCATCTCGTCGATGAAGAGGATGACATTCTTGGCGCGGCGAATCTCGTCCATCACGGCCTTGATGCGCTCCTCGAACTGGCCGCGGTACTTGGTACCGGCGACCATCAGCGCGAGATCGAGGGTGATCACGCGCTTGTCGGCGAGGATTTCGGGGACGATCCCACTGGAGATTTCTTGGGCGAGGCCCTCGACGATGGCGGTCTTGCCGACGCCGGCCTCGCCGATCAGCACCGGATTGTTCTTGGTGCGGCGGCAGAGGATCTGGACCACGCGCCGGATCTCGTTCTTGCGACCGACGACCGGGTCGAGCTCGCCCTTGCGCGCCAACTCGGTGAGATCGCGGCCGAAGGCCTTCAGGGCCGGCGTCTTCACGTCCTTCTTGCTGTCTTCGGAACTGCCCCCGCGGGGCGACGGAGCGGCGGCCTCTTCACCACCACCCGCTCCCCCGCCCTCGGTCCCGCCAGAGAACTGGGGATCGAGCTCACGGAGGATTTCGTTCCGGGTACGCTCGATGTCGACATCGAGCGACTTGAGGACCCGGGCGGCCACGCCCTCGCCCTCGCGCAGCAGTCCGAGCAGGATGTGCTCGGTGCCCACGTAGGAGTGGCTGAGCGCCTTGGCCTCCTTGCCCGCGAGGGCGAGGACCTTCTTGACGCGCGGCGTGTAGGGAATGCTGCCCTGGGTCTTCGTCTCGGTGCCAGTGCCGACCTGCTTCTCGACGGCATTGCGCACGGTCTCGAGATCGAGGCCCATCTTCTGGAGGACGGACACGGCCACGCCCTGTCCGAGCTTGATCAAGCCGAGCAGGATGTGCTCGGTGCCCACGTAGTTGTGATGGAAGCGGTCGGCTTCCTTGCGGGCGAGCGCGAGCACCTGCTGGGCGCGCGGCGTGAAGTTGTTCATCGGTTCGGACATGGAAGGAAAGGAGCGGAGGGTTTCAGTCCGGGTTGGCACCGGACGTTGGAGGAGTGGCGGGGGCGGGAAAACGGGCGAACTCGTCGCGCAGTCGGGTGGCGCGCATCCCGTCGCGCTCCCCGGCCTCGAGATCGTGTTGGACCGCGTGTTGGACGTGACCGGGTTGGGCCTCGATGAAGAGACGATCGATGACCGGACGGCTGTCCTCGGGGAAAATCTGCAGGTCAATGCCCAATCGCAGCAGGGAAAGCAGGTTCATCGCCTCGGCGGAACTGAGCACGTGGCTGTGCTGGAGGATGCCGTAGGCGCGGCCGATCTTGTCGAACAGCTTGCGCGGATCGGCCTCGAGCAGCTTCTGCCGCGCGTTCAGCTCATGCTCAATGATCGACTGGAGCACGCTCTGGAGACGCTTGATGATCTCCTCCTCGGGTTCGCCGAGCGTGGTCTGATTGGAAATCTGGAAGATGCTGCCGGACGCGTCGGAGCCCTCGCCGAAAAGCCCGCGTACGACCATGCCAAGTTGATTCACGGCGCGGACGATCTTCTCCATCTGCCCCGAGATCACGAGGGCCGGCAGATGCATCATCGCGGACGCGCGCATGCCCGTGCCGAGATTGGTCGGACACGCGGTGAGATAGCCCCAGCGCGGAGAGAAGGCGTAGTCGAGCTTCTCCTCCAACGCGGAATCGAAGTCATTGATGGCATTCCAGGCTTTCTTCAGCTGGAACCCGGCGCGGAGCACTTGGATCCGCAGATGATCCTCCTCGTTGATCATCACGGACACCGTCTGATCGCGATTGATCACCAGCCCGGAACCGGACTTGGAGCCGCTCAACTCGCGGGAGATGAGGTGACGCTCGACCAGGATGAGCTTCTGGAGCTCGTTCAGGTCGGAAACGCCGACGTTCACGCTGCGCTTCATCGGATTCAGCGCACCCACCGCCTCGCGGCACGTGGCGAGAATCTCGGAACGCTGATCCGCGTCGGCCCAGCCCGGAAACGAGCGACCCGAAAGATTGCGGGCCAGCCGGATCCGCGTCATCAGCACCACCGCACACTTGCTGCTGGAAGCCGAACTGGTGAGCTCCGACGGCGTCTCGATGAGAGATTGGATCGTCATGGCCGGAGTGACTCCCCCTCCGCCTTGGGGGCGAAGGCCTGCTTTACCTGCACGATTTCGTCGCGATAGCGCGCGGCGTCTTCATACCGCTCGGACTTGATTGCATTGTCGAGTTCACCCTCGAGGGCTGACAGCCGGTCGTGGAGGCTCTTGCGACTCACCGCGCGCGCCGGCACCTTGCCCGTGTGCGTGGTCCCCTTGTGCATCGTGCCGAGCATCGGCTCCACGATGGCCGCGAACGTCTCGTAACAATGGGGGCAGCCAAAGCGGCCGTGTTTCTTGAACTCCGCCTGCGTAAAGCCGCATTGCTCGCACCGCGTCGCCGTCGTCGCCGTCGGCTCGTTGGTGAGGGAGGCCTTCATGAGCAGATCCGCCAGCGAGAACCCGTTCGGGTCCGTCACGCCCTTCGCCTGCGCGCAGGCCTCGCACAGGTCCACCTTGTGCACCTTGTTATTGACGATTTGCGTCAGGTGCACCGTGGCCGGCTTGCTGCAGAGGTCACACTTCAAAGGACTGCCCATGGAGAGAGAGTATCACAGGCGGACGAATTTTCGACCGCAGGGAGACGAAATTGTGGGAAGGATGAAAGCATCCGGCATACGCCCTTGCAGGCATCGTGCCAGCGGCGACGGTCAACGCAAGCGTAGGTAAACCCCAAGCCAAGGCCCACCGTAACCGCGCGGCACTGCGCCGCCGTGGCACAGCACTGCGCCACGATGCCCTCACCTCGCCGTGCCCGTCGGGTGCTTCGTCAGATGCGGGTTCCTTCCGTCAGCACTCGCCGACGGAAGCATTCGAGGACGCGGGCGAAGACCGGTCCCGGGGCACCGGTGCCGATCGTACGGCCATCCAGCTTGACCACAGGGATCACCTCGGCGCCCGTCCCCGTGAGGAAAACTTCGTCCGCGTTCCACACGTCATAGCGCGTGAGTGAGTGTTCCTCGATCGCTACGCCAAGTTCCTTGGCGATGCTGAAGATTTCGTCGCGGGTGATTCCCTTCAAGGCACCCTGCTGGGCAGAGGGCGTGAGAATCTTGCCCTTGTGCACGATGAAGATGTTGTCGCCGGTGCATTCCGCGACAAAGCCCTGATCATTGAGCATGATGGCCTCGAGGGCGCCCGCCTGGCGGGCCTCGATCTTGGCCATGATGTTGTTGAGGTAGTTCAGCGACTTGATCGCCGGGCTGAGCGCCGCCGGATTCATCCGGCGCGTCGCCACCGTCACAATCTCCAATCCCTCCGTGTAGTACTTCGCGGGATAGAGCGCGATCTTGTCCGCAATGATGAAGATCGACGGGAGTTTGCACAGCCAAGGGGACAGTCCGAGGTCACCGACGCCTCGCGTCACCACGAGCCGGATGTAACCATCACGCAGCCCGTTCGCACGACAGGTCTCGCAGACCGCGTCGCTGATCTGCTGACGCGTCCATGGCAGCGTCAGCAAAATCGCCTTGGCGGAGTACTCCAGCCGCTCCAAGTGCTCGTCCAACCGAAACACGTTGCCGCCGTAGAGCCGGATTCCCTCGAAGATTCCGTCCCCGTAAAGCAGACCGTGATCGAAGACCGAGATCTTCGCATCCGCTGAATCAACGAGTGCCCCATCGAGGTAAATCTTCATCGCCTCACACCGTAGAAACCTGCCCGAAGGTTTGTCCAGCCCCACACACATTTCGGGCGGCTCTTTCCACTTTACCTCTTTGCTCGCTCAGTATGCATTCGATATGCAATGCAAACGATTATTTATAAATCCCGCACCGCCTTCACGCTGATCGAACTGCTGACCGTCATCGCCATCATCGGCGTGCTGGCGGCCATCCTCATCCCCACTGTCGGCCGAGTGCGGGAAGTAGCCCAAAGGGCTGCCGACGCAAGCAATCTGCGGGAAATCGGCAAGGCCGCGCTTCTCTATGCGGCTGAGCATCAGGATCGCCTGCCCGATCCACTGATCGCCACCGCTTCCTCCGGTCCCAATCCCCCTTCTCGTTACTTTTCGTATCTGACCCAACTGGCTAACGCAGGGGGACTTGACGAGGCGAGCCTGTACTTTTCGCGGCTCGACCCCCTCTACGATGGCGCCCCCCTCAGCCGGGTACTCGATCCTGCCGACACCAGTCGGGGAACGCTCAACGCCGACCTGCTCGCCCGCATTCCCAGCGTAAACCTCGTGGGAGGGTTGCGACTCTCCGATCCGGGGACAACGCCACTCGCCTTCACGCGCGGCCTCACCGCCAGCGGAGCATGGAATACGACCGCCACCGACAACAATCAGGGGGCCTACGCCGAGGGTGGAGGCCACGTCCTGTTTCTCGGTGGACATGTCCAGTACTACCGCCGCATCGAAAACCACCTCACGACTTCGCGCGGCCAACCCACGTCCGACCTGCGGCAAAGCATCCGGGCGGGCGGCAATCGTCGCATCTATGGGCTCGACTCCGGCAACGGCCTGGCCAGCCCGGACGGTCTCGCGCCGTCCGGCCCGTAGCGAGCAGCCTTCACCAGAGAGGCATTCCCTTCACCGGCAAGGTGTGCTAAGCTCTCGCCTTTTACCGCTCCCCGCACCTCGGTCCCGACGATGAGTCCTGCCTCCACTCCCGCGAACAAGCCCCTGACGTACATCGTCGGCCACCGCAACCCCGACGCCGATGCCATTTGCTCGGCGATCGCCTACGCGGCGTTCAAGGAGGCCCGGGGGCAAACCGGCTTCGTCGCCGCGCGCTGCGGAAACTCCAACGCCCGCATCGACGCGATCCTTAGCCGCTTCAACCAACCACTGCCGCTTTACCTCAGCGACGTCACGCCACGCGTCCGAGACGTCATGGTCCAGGACGTCATCTCGGTCCAGGAGTCAGCGACCTGCGCCGAAGCGCTGGAGCTGATCGAGTCGCGCGACATCCGCGTGCTCCCGGTCGTCGCGGGCGATCGCCGGCTCGTCGGCACGGTGTCGGTCTTCCAACTCGGCGGTTTCTTCATCCCGCGCCTCCGCGAGGTCCGTGAGATGCGCAAGGTCTTCACCAGCCTCGCCCACATCGCGCGCGCCCTGCGCGCTCGCGTGGTGCACGTCGAGCGACCCGATTCAACCGAAGAGCTGTTCGTCCGCGTCGGCGCCATGGATGTGCGGTCGTTCTGGCGCATCTCGCAGGAGGAGGGCATCCCCCCCGAGCGTTCGATGATCATCGTCGGCGATCGTTTGGACATCCAACAGCGGTCATTGGAGATCGGAGTTCGCGCCATCATCGTCACGGGCAACCTGCCGATCGACGAGGCACTCGTGAACCAGGCGAAGGCTCGCGGCGTCTCGATCATCGTCAGCCCTTATGACTCCGCCACCACCGCCTGGGTCATCCGCACGGCTTCAACGATCGAGCGCCTGATCGACCGGAAGTACGCCTCGGTCAGTGCGGATCTGCGATTGTCCGAGCTCCGGCGCAAGTCCGCCACCGCCAACGTGGCGGCCTTCATGGTCCTCAACGACGAAGGGCAGCTGCAGGGAATCCTGACGCGCACCGACATCCTTCGGCCGGTCAAGACACGGCTCGTGCTGGTCGATCACAACGAGCTCTCACAGGCCGTCCCCGGCGCAGCGGAGGTGAACATCTCCGAGATCATCGACCACCACCGCGTCGGCGCGCTGAACACGCAGCAGCCGATCCTCTTCCTGAACGAGCCCGTCGGTTCCACCTGCACCATCGTCGCAGACCTGTTCCGCCGGGAGGGCCTCACGCCGTCCCCCTCGATGGCCGGCGTGATGATGGGCGGCATCATCTCCGACACGCTGCTGCTGCAGTCCCCGACTTCGACCGAGAAGGACTCGGCCTTGCTTGGTTGGCTCGCCAAGATCGCCCAGGTCGACGCCCGCACCCTGGCGGATGCGATCTTCAGCTCGGGATCGGTCATCCTCGCGCAGCCACCGTCGGCCGTCATCCGCGCCGACTTCAAGATCTACGACGAAGACGCGGTCCGATTCTCCGTGTCACAGGTGGAGGAACTGGGCTTCGGCAACTTCTGGAAGCACTCGCGACAGATCACCGACGAACTCGGGAAGCTCCAACTCGACGAGCGGCTCCTGTTCGCCGCACTGCTGGTGACCGACATCCACACGCAGAATTCGCTGCTCATCGTAAAGGGTGATCGCGACTTCATCGCGCGCATCACCTACCCGCACGTTGAGAAGGATGAGATCTTCGACCTGCCGGGCGTGGTGAGCCGCAAGAAGCAACTCATCCCCTACCTCACCGGACTCCTCAAGGAGTTCGGCGACAGCGGCGTGGGCAGTTCCGCCGCCGAGACTTCCCGCTGACTAGTGGGAGGCCGCCGCGAGGTGGTGCAAAAGGATATCGCCCGTCGCCTCGTTGGTCGCCAGCGGCACGTTGTAGACGTCGCAGACCTTGAGCAGGGCTGCGATGTCCGGCTCGTGCGGGTGCGCAGTCAGGGGATCACGGAGGAACACAACAGCCCGGACCTCCCCCGTCGCCACCCTGGCGCCAATCTGAAGGTCGCCGCCCATCGGACCGGAGAGCATCGCCTCGACCGCCAGGCCGGTCTGGGCCTGAATCAGGGTTCCCGTCGTTCGCGTCGCGATCAGACGCTGCGTCGCGAGGAACGCGGCGTGGCGGCGGACGAACGCCACCATCTGATCCTTGCGGGCATCGTGGGCAATGAGGGCAACGCTGGCGGGCGCGGAGGTCATGGCGTAGCGGAAAGCGAGTCGAGGAAACGGTCAATCCGGCGCTGCACGCGCTCGCGACCGAGCACGCGGAAGATGCCGTAAAAGGTGGGTCCCGCGCTCACCCCGGAGACGGCCAGCCGGCCCGGGTGGATGTAATCGGCGGTCTGCATGCCCTGCTGCACCGCGAGCGTCTGCACCGCCGCTTCCAGCGCGGCGTCAGTGGAAAAGTCGGCCTGCTCCAGCGCCGTCCGCAACTCCCGCAACCGCGCACGGGGATCACCCTTCGCGAGGACTTTGTCACGAGCCTTGGGATCGATCGCAAAGTCTTCCCGAAAGAAGAAGCCGATCGCCGCGGGCAACTCCTCGAGGGAGCGTACCTTGACTTGGCACAGGGTGAGGACCTCACGAACGTACTCCGCGTCCACCGGATCGGTCCCAAAGAAGCCGTGCTGCTCCAGAAATCCGCGCGCGAGCGGGACGTAGCGCGCCGCCGGCATATCGTGGAGATACGCCATGTTCATGTGCGCCAGCTTGCGCTCGTCGAATCGCGCATTGCTCTGGTTGATGCCAGGCAGGTCGAACAGGCGGATGATCTCCTCCAGCGGCATCTTCTCGGCGTCGTTCTTGGGCGACCACCCGAGCAGGCAGAGGAAGTTGACCAGCGCATCCGGCTGGAATCCGCGGCGCTGATACTCCTCAATGAGCGCCCCTTGGTCGCGCTTCGACATCTTGCCCGGGCCATTCTGCTTCAGGATCAGGGGAATGTGGGCATACACCGGCAAGGGAGCCCCGAAGGCCCGGAAGAGCTCGGTGTGCTTGCTGGTATTCGAAAGGTGATCCTCGCCGCGGATCACGTGCGTCACCTGCATCGCAAGGTCATCCACCACGTTCACGAAGTGAAACACGGGATTGCCGTCGGACCGCACGATCACGAAGTCCTTTTCCTCCGTGCGCTCGACGCGGCCGCGGATGGCGTCTTCGATCACCTGCGGCTCGCCTGAGATCCGGAAGAAGGTCGCACCGTCCTTCTCATAGGTGCGTCCCGCCGCCCGGAGGCGCTCGAGGTACTCCCGGTAAATCGCCGCCCGCTCGCTCTGCCGGTAGGGGCCGAAGTTTCCACCCACCCCCGGACCTTCATCCCAGTCCATCCCGAGCCAGCGCAGGCTGTCGTAGATCACCCGGAGGAACTCCTCGCTGTTCCGCTCCTTGTCCGTGTCTTCGATGCGCAGAATGAACACCCCGCCGGTGTGCCGGGCATACAGCCAGTTGAACAGAGCGGTGCGCGCGCTGCCGATGTGGAAGAAACCCGTGGGACTGGGGGCGAAACGAACGCGGACCTGAGACATGATGAAGGGGGAGACGAACGCGGTAGACCGTCGGGAAAAGGGTCAGCTAGGAGCAAGCCGCCGCGACTGTCAAAGCCACACCCATGGCCGGTGCCGCGGCGCGTTCGCCAGCTCAGAGCAGGCGCGACGGCAGCACCATCCCTTGACGCTCCGCAAAGGCCTGCAGATCCGCCGCGAGCGGGATCTCCTTCTGCCACGTCAGCCCCGCCGGCCGGAGATCGATTTCCGCGCAGTGCAAGGCCTGACGCTCCAAGAACAGCACCGCAGCCAAGCGCGGAGTCCATCCGTGCTCGATGAAATCAAGAAACAGCCGCGGGTCCGGACCGTAGATCTTGTCGCCCACCAGCGGATAGCCCGCCCACTGCAGGTGGGCGCGGATCTGATGCTTCCGCCCCGTCTCCGTGCGGACCCGCGCCAGCGTGAAGCCACCCGCCGCGGCCAAGGGAACGACCTGCGTCCGCGCCTCCTGTCCCTCGCCGATGGGGACCACGCAGCTCTTCACGAGCACGGGACTAGCGAGATCGGGACCCAGCGGCCGGTCGATCGCGAGCGGCTCGCGGAGCTCTCCGACGAGCAACGCGAGGTAGGTCTTACCATACTTCCGGTCCTGCGCCGCCATCTGCAGGCGCCGCGCCGTGTCCGAGTCCTTCGCGTAGATCACCAAGCCGCTCGTCTCGCGATCGAGCCGGAACACGAGGTGCGCCGCGCCGCCTCCAAGGTACTCGCGCACCGCGCCCGACAGGCTCGACCACGGACCGTCCTTGGACGGGTGGCAGACGAAGTCACCCGGCTTGTTGATCGCAAGGATGCGTTCGTCCTCGGCTACGATCCAGCCGCGCAGCTCCGTCAAGGAGATGCGCCGCACGACGCCCTGCTGCAGGCGGCGCTCCCACGGCCCGATCGGCCGGTCGTAACCGCTGGGATTGTCCACCGCCGTCATCAGCGGCGCGCCTCCGCACTCGCACGTGGAACCGCCGTCGCCAGACGGCTTGCTCGCGAAAAATTCATCGGGTTGGCGCGCATTAAGCTTACTGAATCGAGGGCAAATCGTGCCGTAGTAGATTGCAAAGTCGAGACACCCGCCGCATTGTTTTGTCCGTGGTGATGACAACCCTCCCCACACCGGAATTCGTCCCGGTCCGCGGTTACGGACCGAGCCCGATGACTTCCCGCGCAGTGACCCCCGAGGGGGCGGCGCAAAGGGCGGAGGCGTTTCCCTTTTCGGCAGCAACCCGAAACGAAAAACAAAAAACATGAAGAGTATCCCGCACACCCCTGAACTGATCGTTTCCGGCATTCATCTCGAACTCACGCCTTCCCTGAAGACGTTTGTCCGGGAGAAAACCGAGCGACTTTTCCGGCACGAGGAGCGGATCATCCGGATCCGCGTAGAGTTGGAGTGTGATCCGAAGCAGTCCGTCAGTAACCGCTTCACCGCCAAGGGCCATATCATGATCAACGGGCCGGACATGAACGCTTCCGTCGCCGCGGACGAATGCCACAAGGCCGTCGCCATGTTGGTCGATAAGCTCGATCGGATGCTCAGTCGCCGCGCCACCTACTTCAAGGTGCGCCGACACCGCGACGCTTCCCGCGTCGCCGATTCCGCCTTCACCTAAGCTCCAGGCGCCGTTGCGCTCAGGCTCGTTTGTTCCCACGCCCGCCGGTCCACCGGCGGGCGTTTGCTTGTCGCGACTGAGCCAAGTCACGCCACGCTGCCGCCGGCCGCACCGAGAGACGAACTCCGCCGTCCCGCGATGACCGAAGGCGCCGGGCTAGCCGCAAGGACCGCCGGAGACCGGCCGAGCCGCAACGGGCGCGAAGCCACCGCGGACGCTCGTCCGCTTCACCGGCCTCCACCCGCCGTCGGCTGCCGTCCGTCCGTCTCGGCGGCGATCTCGGGCGGCTCACCCAGAAGCGCCAGGCACTGAATCGCCGCCAAGCCCCACTGCGCCGCCGCGTTGGTCGAAAAGCCAGCCGCCTCTTCCACGGGCCGGAGCACCGCCGGACCTTCGATCCGGCGCTGCACGAGGGGCTCATGCGAACGCCAGCCGTTCTCACCCCGGCGAAACTCCTGCCACGCCCGTCTCGCCAGATCCGCATCCGCCAGACTCTTCGCGGCAAAGGCCGTGAGCCGGGCATGCCCTTGCTCCAGATTCCGACCCTTCAGCGCCCGCCCCAGCCGGGCGGACTGCTCGGAAGGGTCCGCATTGTAGAGCCGACAATACTCCAGCCAAGCGTTTCGAAACTCAGGCACGTCGAGGAGCTCAACCAGTTCCACACACACCTCCACGAGACCAAAGGCAGCGGAGAGGTGACTCGCGGAGGGATCCTTGCTGGGCGAGGCCCGGAACGCGCCGGTCTCAAAGTGAATCAGCGCTCCGAGGCTAAAAAATCCCCACGGTTGCGCTCCGATTCCGCGCATCCCGGCCAACAGGCGATCCCGAGATACCGCGCTTCCCGTCCGCTCCCACTCCGTCAACCACGCCGCCGCCGCCGCGCCCCAATCAAGCCCGAAACTGGCGTACGCCTCCGTCGCCAAGGGGTCGGCCGGGGTAACCAACGACGCGGCCACCTTGCGGCTCGGCTGCACCGTCGCCAGCGTCCGAATCGCCTCGACCTGCTCGCGGAGGAGGTCGCCCGTGCGCTCATCACCGGTCAGATAGTAATAGTAGCGACGGTTCGCGGCGGTACTGATCCGCAGCTGCTTCGCACTACAACCCCAATGGAGGACGTTATGGCGCGAACCCAACGGGGCAAAGGGCCCTAGGTGATGCACGTCCACTTCCCCGGTGTGCCGGGTCATCGCTTCGGCAAACCGGAATACGTCCGGACGACCACTGCGCAGGAAGTAAAGCCATAGCCAAATATCCGTCGAGAGCTCGGAGTTGTCCCAGGCAAAGCCCCCGATGTCGTACTTCCACTCATGACGATCGGCATCATAGCTGTGCATCACATCGCCGTAGTTCCAAAATCCATACCAGCGGCGTTGTTCCCGCTGGCTGAGGTAGAAGTCGAAATGCGAGGCGAGCTGGCGGTCGATCGCCTGGGCCGGCGAGCCGACTTCCTCCTGAGGCGACCAGAGGCCACCGAAGACGCCAGCGCGATGCAGATCCCTCCGATCCGCAAGCAGCCGGGGCGGGATCCGCACGGTTGCCGCCATGGCGGCGAGGCCCTCGCGAGTCGGCGTGCGAGCCAGTGCCCAGACGGAGAGCTCGCTGGTCCGCGCCACACCCACCGGAGAATCAAACCCGGGTTCGTAGTCTTCGTACGTGACTTCCAGACCCTCAAGTTGGCGGGCATACGTGTCCTGCCCTACGCCGTCATGGTAGGGCCGAAGGTCCATCGCGGCCGCTTGGGGCGCCCATAGCCATGCCGTGACGGTCGCCCCATCGCCCGCCGCACCCCGGACGTCGAGCTGCGCGGGGTGGCTTTGCCAAAAGTCCCGGATACCCAGCGCGATTCCCCCCTCGGGTGAGCTCAGACTCATGAGTCCGCCCGCTCGATTCCCCCGCGCACAAGAGAGCCACGTGTGCGATCGATTCGTGCGTTTGAGCACCTCGAAGCCATCCGCAGAGGACTGGAAAAGCGTCCAGTCACCGAACGCCGGGATGTAGTGGATTCGCGACGCGACGCGACGATCCCAGGTCGCCACCTCCGGGGTGCGCTCGCCGGCGAGCTGAGCCCGCCGCACCGCAGCGCCGGGGTCACGGCGCAGCCCGGTCACTCCGCGCACCGCTTCCGCGAAGAGTCCGTCATCTTCTCCTGAAAAACGGATATGGCGATCGTGGAGCGGTCCGCGCTGCGGAACGTCGAACCTTACGCCCAATCCGGCGATCCGATCCCTGGCCGGATCGCCTTCGTAGATGAAGGTGTGGATCCAACGCAGGTCAGAGGCCCCGGCGTGCAAGGACAGGCGGACGACGAAGGGTAACCAGCGCCGCGCTCCCGCCGGATCCACATGCCTCCCCTCGAGGCGCACCACCGCCCGCACGGGCCCAGCCTGCTCCACCGCCGCGGCGGTCACCTCACCCTCCCACTCCACCCGCCGCACGCCACCCTCAGGACCGGTCGCACTCTCCTCCTCCCGCACACAGACGAGACGTCCATCGACCGCCACGTCGGTCGCTCCCCGACGCAGCCGCGCCACGATGACTCTGCCCCGCCGCTGCACACGGCAGGAGAAATCGCCCGTCGTAAGGTCGATCGTCTCATCCGTTGTGACCACCGAGACGGGTGTGGCAGGCGCGACCGGTAATTCGCCCGCCTGAACCGTCAGCGAACGAAACGAGGGAGCATCAGCGGAGACGGCATGTGCGCTCCACTTCACTGAGCCGTCCGGCCACGTTGCCAGCGGCCAACTCTGCAGCGACACCGGTGTCCCGTCGTCGGTGCGGGCCCCGAAGGTGACGCCCGGAGCCACCGTTCCCCGAGGCCACGCCATGCCCCAGCGGGCGCCGACCGGGGACCGCGGGCTCCCCTCCAACCAATGGGCGCGAGCGGAGGGTGGCTGGCCGATCGCGGACCGCCCGGAGGAAGCGGTCGTCGACGCGACCGACGGCAAGGCCACGGCCGCCGATCCTACGGTGGCCGCGCGAACGAAGGCGCGGCGAGTCAGCGCTCCCGGCGCGGGTGTAATGCTCATGAAAGGTGAAAGACCTCGCGCAGCGGATGACTCACCGGACGAGTGTCGGGGTGCGTCGGCATGAGTTCCCGCATCGATGCCCACCAACGACGGCACTCCGGCGTCGACGCGATCTCGGCCCAACGCTCCTCGCTTTCGATTTCCGCGTAGGCGAATAGCTGTCGGGTATCCTCATCGAGAAAGATGGAATAGGAGCGTACTCCGTGGCGGCGCAGCACGGCCTCCAACTCCGGCCAGATCGGCTGGTGACGACGCTCGTACTCCGCTTCTTGGCCGGGGTGGACCGACATGACGAAGGCTTTGCGAATCATGGTGCAGAGGAGGTCACGGTCCGAAGTGCAGGAAGCACAGCGCCGGAATGAGGACCACCGCCAGAACAAAAGCCGGGGGCGAGAAGAGCTCCAGCGGCCCTGAAATCTGACAGTTCCGGTTTTTCGTTGAAAAGCCCCCGGAGCCGCCCCTTCTAGGCGGGGACCCATGGCTGGCCCGACGCTGCGCACCCTGGCCCGAGAACTCGGACTTTCCCGCACCACGATCTCCGAAGCATTGGGAGGATCGCCCCGCGTGAAGGCCGAGACTGCGGCGCGCGTGCGCGCTGCCGCCGAGGCCGCCGGCTACATCCGGAATCCGCTCACCGGAGCGGTCATGTCCCAGCTACGCCGCTCGCGCAGCCAGCAGTTCCGCGGGGTGCTCGCGGCTTTGGAGATCGTCGACGAGCAGTACACGGCCCTGGCCCGGCGCTACAGCAGCGCGCTCATGACCGGCATTTCTTCCCGTGCCGAGGAAATGGGCTTCCGGGTCGAACGCTTCGCCGTGGGGCCGCAGGGTGTGCGCCTGAACCGCCTCGATACCATTCTCCATACGCGGGGCATTCAGGGACTGATCCTGCTGCCAGCCCTCGGCTCCCCCGATCTGAGCGCGCTCAGCTGGGACCGGTACACCGCAGTCTACACCGATTATTTCATCGAGATTCCCCCGCTGCACTGCGTTTGCTGCGACCACTATCGCTCGATGGTGACCCTGATGGGCGAACTGCACGCCCGGGGCTACCGTCGCCCGGGGCTTTTCATGGACACGGCGCTGAGCGAGCGGCTGCAGTTCCGCTGGGAAGGCGCGTTCCTCGCCCTGCAGGATCACGCGCCAGAAAACGATACCGTGCCCGTCCTGCGCTCCCGGGCCCTCGGCCCCGAGGAGTTCATCCCTTGGTTCCAGCGGCATCGGCCCGATGTCGTCATCGGTCACTTCCCGGAGGCGGTCCAATGGATGCAAGCCGCCGGAGCGCGGCTCCCGGATTCGCACGGCTTCGTCTGCCTGAACGTCCTCCGGACCAACCACGACTGCGCCAGTCTCGACCTGCAAGCGGCACAGATCGGCGCTCGCGCCACCGAACTCGTGGTCGGCCAACTGCTGCACCATGAAATGGGGGTGCCGACCAAGCCATCCCTCACCACACTCACTGCTCAGCTCATCGAGGGCCCCACCCTGCGTCCACGGACCAAGGACGCGGCGGAGCCGCCATCATGGGGGCGTCGCGCGAACCGCAGCTCGGTCGCATCGCCCCCGCGCGTTCCATGATGCCGAGCGCCGACCGCGCCAGCCACCGGCCGGCGATGCGCCGCCCCCAGGGGATCGAAGTCGTGCTTCGCCCGCTCGCCTTCGCCATCGGTGCGTGGATCAGCAGCTCGCTCGCGGGAGCGGCCATGCCGGAACGAACCCACCGCGACGACTTCTCGGGCGACTTGCGGCAATGGGTCGTTGAGCAGCAGCCCGGAGGAAGCGTCTTCCTGGAGTCCGGTCGACTCATCATCGCCGACGCCGCCGGTTGCACCGTCTGGTTCAGGCAACCCCTCGAGGTCCCGGTCATCATTCGTTATGAGGTGACCGTCTCGGCGTCCGCGCGCGTGTCCGACCTCAACTGCTTCTGGATGGCCAGCCATCCCGCCAACCCCCTGGACCTGTTCACCGCCGAGCGCCCGCGCTCCGGCCGCTTCGCGGATTACGACGGCCTGCGCACGTACTACGTCGGTTATGGCGGCAACGACAACTCGACCACGCGATTCCGGCGCTACGACGGCACGGGAGCGCGGCCACTGCTGCCGGAGCACGATCGAAAAACGCCCGATGTGCTTCTGCGCGGGGATCACCCCTACCAGATCGAACTCCGCGCCCTTGCGGGCGGGCGCGTCCAGTTCGTCCGCGACGGTGAAATCATCTTCGATGTGACGGACCCCCAACCCCTCACCCGCGGCTGGTTCGGCTTCCGCACCGTGAACAGCCGCTTGGAGATTTCGCGCTTCGAGGTCCTGAGCGCGACCAGCGCTCAGAAGTCGAACTGATCGATATTCTCCCGGGTGAACAGGAACGGCTTTCCGAGGAGGATGTTATCCCCCTCGACACGGAACTCGCCCAGGGAGCCCGCCTTGAAGGACGATGCCCCGGGCTTGAGTTCACCCCGCGCCAGCGCAACTGCCGCCTGCACCGTCAGGTAACCAAGGTCCTCCGTCTTCCAGAGGATCACCGTGTCCGTGACACCTTCCTTCACATAGCGGCGGTTCTCGTTGGGCAGCCCGAGTCCGACAACACGCACCGCGCCCTTCTTGCCCGCCTGCTTCACTGCCTCGGCGGCACCTGGGACGGCGGGGGAGCAAATCGCCATGATCAAGCGCAGCTTCGGGTGCGCGCTCATCAGCGCGGTCGCCTCAGACTGCGCGCGATCCTTCAGGTCATCGCACGGACGCACCGCGACGAGCTTCATACCGGGGTACCGGTCCTGGCGGCGGCGCTCGATCTCCCGCTGCCACTCGCGCTGGTTCCCCGCGGTCAGCGTCGCGCAGATGATCGCAAACTCCCCTTCCCCGCCGCACAGACGGGCGGCCTCATCCATGAGTGCCTCGCCGATGCCCTGCGGGGTTGCCTGATTGACGAAGAAACTCCGCGCATCCGGCATCGCATCGGCATCGAACGTCACGACCTGAATGCCTTGGCTGCGGGCCTTGCGGAGGGCCGTCGAAATCCCCTCGCGGTTCTCCGCGGCGACCGCGATGACATCGACCCCGAGGGTGATCCAATTCTCGACGATCTCGTTCTGCTTGGCCGCGTTGCTGTCCACCGGACCGTCGAAGAGCAACTCCACCCCGAGGTCTCGCGCGGCCCGCTCGGAGCCGGCCTTGCAGGAGATGAAGTAGGCGTTGCCCTTGGACTTGGGCAGCAGGGCCACCATGAGCTTGGAATCGGCCGCGCCCCATCCAAGGGAGGCGCCGAGAGTGACGAGGAGGAGGGAAGCGACGAAACGGAGGGGCATGGTTCGAAAGCGTCCGGGATCACCACGGCCCCGGCACCCGGCCACTTCAAGCCGCGCGGCTCCGCTCGCGCAAGCGCTATCCCGCCGACGACCGTCGCCAGCGCTCGGCGAGCTTGCCCGCCGCGAGCGCAGCCAGCAGGAGTGCGCCGGTGAGCAGGCCCGCCAGTTCCTCCGCCGCGTTCATGCGCATCACCACCGGCAGCGTCGCGAGACCATTCTTCAGGACCGCGATCGCCGCGACGCCGAGGAGCGTGCCCGTGACCGTGCCACGGCCACCAAAGATGCTCGTGCCGCCCAGCACCACGGCCGTGATCGCAAAGAGTTCGTAGCCCAGGCCGGCATCCGCCTTCGCCTGACCCAGCCGCGAGGAGTAAACGAGCGCGGCGAGGGCCGCGATCACTCCGGCCGCGACATAGGCCGCGGTCAACTGACCGCGTACACCGACGCCGGCATACCGTGCACCCTCCGGTGAAAACCCGATCACCCGAAACGCCCGCCCCGAGAACGTTCGGTGCACCCAAACCCACACTCCCACCGCCACGATAAGAAAAACCCACGCCTGCACCGGGACCCCAGCCCACCGCCCCTGACCCAGCGTGAGGAAGCTGGCCGGAAAGTCGCTGTACGTGACCGAACCTCGCGTGAATGCCTCCGCCAGGCCCCGAAAGAGCGAATAGGTTCCTAAGGTCACGATCAGCGGCGGCAAGCGGAGCTGACAGATCAACCCGGCGTTGATCCCTCCGGCGGCGGCCCCAACCAACAGCGTCACCACCGCCGCCACCGGCAGCGGAAGGCCCAGCACATGCGTGAGACCCCCGAACACGACCGCGCACAGACCGAGCAAGGACCCGACCGACAGATCAATGCCGCCGGTCAGAATCACCGGGGTGAGCGCCAGCGCCAGCAAGCCGATCTCGCACGAATGCCGCAGGATGTCGAACTGCCGGTCCAGGGTACCGAACCCGACCGTGACGCCCCGACGGTTGGTGGTCGTCCCGAAGTGGTAGAAGAAGAGCCACTCGACGACCAGCACGGCCAGCAGCAGCACCTCGTAGCGCAGCAGCCAGCGCCGCCAAGTCGATGCCCGCGCGACGGTCGGGGCGGAGACGTGGGTCGACTCAGCGCCCATGGTTCCTCCTTTGCCGCACTCCCTCCACCATCACGGCCGCAAGAATGATCAGGCCCTGAATCGCCTTTTCCCAGTACGCATCGATGCGCAGGTGCACCATCGCGGGCGAGATGCACGCGAGCAGCAGCAGGCCGGCCAGCACGCCCCAGAGAGTGCCCCGGCCACCGGAAATCGCCACCCCACCCACCACCGCCGCCGCGATCGCCTTCAGCTCCAATCCACTGCCGGTGAGCGGCTGGACCTGCGGGGATTGCACGACATTCATCACGGAAGCGATACCAGTGAGCGCTCCCATCAGGACGAACGTCGCCAGCGTCACCACTCGCGGCCGAATGCCGGCCAATCGCGCCGCCTCCGCGTCGCTGCCCACCGCATAGACCCAGCGTCCAACCGCCAGATGACGCAGTCCCCACGCGAGCAGCGCGAGGAGCGCCACCGCACCCGTGATCAGCAGCCATTGGCCCTGCGCCTGGGGCAGCCCCAACCATTGAATACGCTCGGGCAGGTTCACGAACTCACCCTGACGCACCAAATTCAACCCCTGACGCAACGCGACGAGCGTGGCCAGCGTCACCACGATCGAGGGCAGCCCGAGCCATGCCACGAGCAGGCCGTTGACCAAGCCGAGCGATCCACCGGCGAGCACCGCGACCGGCACGACGGCGGCCAGCGGCCAGCCCGCCGCCGCAAGGACACCCGCGACTACGCTACAGACCGAGAACTGCGATCCGACCGAGATGTCGATCTGGCGGACGAGGATGACCATGGCCACCCCGCACGCCACGACCAGGGAAGGCGCCTCGCGGGCCAGCAGCGAGAGCAGCGGCTGGAGTTGGAAAAAGGCCGGAGCGCGCCAGGCAAGATACGCCAGCAGGAGCGCCAAGACCCCGAGGACCGAGAGTTCGCGGATCCAGCGATTCATGCGGCTCCCTTCTCGTGCGCCTGACCCAGCGCGGCGCCCATCACCTGCGTCGCGGTCGCGCCCTGCGGCAATTCCGCCACGAGTTCGCCGCCACGCATCACGCCGATCCGATCGCTCATGCCGAGCACCTCCGGGAGGTCACTCGAGATCAGCAGCACGGCCATGCCTTCGGCCGCAAAGCGCCGCACCAACCGGTGAATCTCGCTCTTCGCTCCCACGTCCACGCCCTGCGTCGGCTCATCCAGCAGCAACACTCGGGGACGCGTGGCCAGCCAGCGCGCCAACGCCACCTTTTGCTGATTTCCGCCACTCAGATTAGCCGCCGCCGTCTCCGTATCCGGAGTCTTGATCGCGAGCGCCCGCACGAAGTGCTCCGCCTCGCTCCGCTCCCGGCCGCGGCGTAGCCAACCCAGCGGGAAGATCCGCCGCCACGCCGCCAGGGAAATGTTCTGGCCCACCGGCAGCTCCAAGACCACGCCGTGGCGCCGTCGGTCCTCCGGGACGTAGGCGACGCCTTGGGCGACGGCCGCTTGAGGCGATCCGATGGTCACCGCGACGCCGTCGATCCTCACTTCACCCGCATCCGCTGGGGTCAGCCCGAAGATCGTCCGCGCCAGCTCGGTCCGCCCCGCCCCGACGAGGCCCGCGAGCCCGTAGACCTCACCGGCTCGCACCTGCAGGCTGACCGGACGGCCACCGATGGCTCGGCAGCACAGGCCCTTGAGCTCCAACCGCACCGCACCGGGCGCAGACTCGGAGGCCGGGTAGAGCTGATCCACCTCGCGACCCACCATCAGGCGGATGAGTGCGGCCTCATCGACTTCCGCCCGCGTGCGGCAGGCGACCGTCTGACCATCGCGCAGCACCGTCACCCGGTCCGCCAGCGTCAGGATCTCCTCGAGTCGGTGGGAAATGTAGATCACCGCCACACCCTCATTCCGGAGCGCGGTCACGATCCCGAAGAGCCGTTCCTGCTCACGCCGGGTCAGCGATGCGGTCGGCTCGTCCATGATGACAACGCGCGCACCCGCTCCCATGGCCGAGGCGATTTCGACCAGTTGCTGCTCGGGCATCGAGAGGGTCCCGACTTCCCGCTCCGGGTCGATCTCCGCGCCGATTCGCGCCAGCAAGGCGGCCGCCATCCGGCGCCGATCGGACCAGACCACACGCCGCCACCCGGCCGCCGGCTCAAGGCGAAGCGCGAGATTCTCCGCGACGCTCAATTCGGGAAACAACGCCGGTTGTTGGTAGATACAGGCAATGCCCCGCCGGCGCGCCAAAGCCGGATCGAGCCGCTCCAGCCTTTCACCCGCAAGCTCGATCACTCCGGAATCCGGCGCATGCGCCCCGGTAGCCACCTTGATGAGAGTCGATTTGCCCGCCCCGTTTTCTCCCAGCAACGCGTGCACCTCCCCCGCCCGCACCTCCAGATCCACCCCCCGCAACGCCCGAACCGCACCAAAGGACTTGGTGATCTGGCGGAAAACGAGGAGGGGGCGTTCGGCCATTGGGGCGGGCTTTGCGGACACCGTTTGCAATCGCGACGGATTCACCAAAGTCGTTCAACGCAAAAGTCGCAGCGCGAACTGTCCGAGCCCCGCCGACTCGCCCGGTCCAGCCCTCGGACCACACTGACGGCGTTCCATGCCTCAGATGCCGCCCCGCTGGAGTGCCCTCGTCGCCTCGTGGTTCGTCGGCTGCGCCCTGCTCTCCGGCGCTCCCCTCGTGGAGTCACTCGACCGCGGAGTCGTCGCCGTGCATCAGCCCGATGGCCGCGTGTTCATAAGCTGGCGACTTCTCGCGACCGATCCTGCCGACGTGGCGTTCGACGTTTTGCGCACGAGCGCCGCGCCACTCCACGCGGGCTCCCACCGCAGCGCCGCTGCCGCAGGCCCGGAGACGGTGCGCCTCAACAGCGTGCCGCTCACGGGACCGACGTGGTTCATCGACGAGCGCGCCAACCTCTCCGCACCGACCACCTACACCGTCCGCGCCGTCATCGAAAGTCGTGCAGCGTCCGCGGAAGCCGGATTCACCCTCCCTGCTGACGCCCCACCCCTGCCCTATCACCGCATCCCGCTGCGCACGCCACCCGGCTACACGCCCAATGATGCGTCGGCCGCCGACCTCGACGGCGACGGGGACTACGAGATCGTGCTCAAGCAGGAGCAGCAGCCCCGGGACAACTCCCGCGGCGGAGCCACCGGACGCAGCTTGCTGCAAGCCTACGGCACGGATGGGCGCCTGTTCTGGACCATCGACTTGGGGCCGAACATCCGCGAAGGGGCGCATTACACCCCGTTCATCGCCTACGACCTTGACGGTGACGGACAGGCCGAGGTGGCCTGCCGCACTGCGGACGGGACGATCGATGGCACCGGGCGAGTTCTCGGCGACGCCTCCGCCGATTGGCGGGTGCCAGCGGGAGGCGAGCGCAACCTGGCAGGCCACATCATCGCCGGCCCCGAGTACCTCACCCTCTTCGCCGGCCGCACCGGCGCGGCGCTGGCGAGCGTACCGTACGTCCCGCGGCGGCACCCCGACACCGACGAGCCAACCGCCGAGCAGCGTCGCGCGATCTGGGGCGACGCCTCCGCGAACCGCTCCGATCGCTTCCTTGCCACCGTTGCCTACCTCGACGGAACACGGCCAAGCCTTGTCTTCTGTCGCGGCTACTACACGCGCTCGGTGCTGGCGGCGTGGGACTGGCGGGACGGCGCACTCTCGGTCCGCTGGGTGTTCGACAGCGATGACGGAACCCCGGGAAACCAGGCGTACCGCGGACAAGGCAATCACAGCGTCTCCGTCGCAGACGTGGACGCCGATGGCCGCGATGAGATCGTGTACGGAGCCGCGGTGATCGACGACAACGGGCGTGGCCTGTACACCACTGGATGGGGCCACGGAGACGCGCTGCACGTGTCGGACTTCGATCCCGCCAACCCGGGCCTTGAAGTACTGACAATTCAAGAGCGCTTCGATCGGCAAGGCGTGAGCCTGCGGGACGCGCGCAGCGGTCGTCCCCTTGCCCTGATCCCGTCCGTGCGAGCGGCGACGGAGGGCGGGGACAAAGGCGAAGGTCCCGGACGAGGCGTGGCGGCGAACATCGATCCGCGACATCCAGGCGCGGAGTTCTGGGCAGCCGGCGCCGCGATGGACGGACTGCACAACGCCCGCGGCGAAATCATCTTGGCACAACGGCCGCGCGGTTTTCCCTGCAACTTCGTCATCTGGTGGGACGGCGATCTCCTGCGCGAGTTGCTCGACCACACCACCGTCAGCAAGTGGGATCCCGGAGAAGGGCGCCTGCTCTCCCTGTTGCGCGCCCAAGGCTGCGCGTCAAACAACACCACCAAGGGAAACCCGGCCCTGACGGCCGATCTCTGGGGCGATTGGCGGGAAGAAGTGGTGTGGCGGAGCCGCGACAATCAGGAGCTCCGCATCTACACGAGCACCATTCCGACTCCGCACCGCCTGCGGACCCTGATGCAGGATCCGCAATACCGGGTCGCGGTCGCGTGGCAGAATGCCGGCTACAACCAGCCACCCCATCCCTCGTTCGCCCTCGACGACGCCACGCCGATACCGGTCCCGCGGCCGGTCGCTCTGGCGCCTCGGGCCAAGACCGACAGCCACCCGTAGGAGTGGCGCCATGTTTCAAGTCAATGACTCGAAGCTCGGAGGCTTGTGGGGTACCGCCAGAAAAGCCTTGCGCCGGACGGCCCATCCTTTGTTCTGACGCGTTCCGGTTGGTAGGATACTCAAGTGGCCAACGAGGAGAGACTGTAAATCTCTTGGGCTTCGCCCTTCCCTGGTTCGAATCCAGGTCCTACCACCACTTTCCGGCCGAGCGGCGGAAAGATCCCCGGGCGACGGGGGTTGCGGCCAGGCGAGATTCGCATTGCATGGCAGCGAGATGCCAACGCTGCCCTCCGGCGCCTGGGATGTGCTGTCCACCAGCATCACTCCTTACCTCTTCACGATCGGGGGGTTCCTGTTGGCCGTGTTCGCGATCGCCCGCCTCCTCAGCGAGCGGAGGCAGCCAAGCAACACGCTCGCATGGCTGCTGATCATCGTGCTGCTTCCCTATGTCGGCGTGCCACTCTACCTGCTGATCGGCCGCCGGAAACTGCAGCGGGTGGCACGGCGACGCTCCCACATCGCCGCGTCGCGGCGCATCGTGCGCCAGACACCGGTGCTGCCACCTCCGTGCTCGACGGCACAGACCATCAACCAGACGGGCGCAGGAGTGGTCACAGGCGGCAACCACGTGGAGTTCATCTCCGACGGCGAACAGGCGTTCCAGAGCTTCCTTGAACACATCCGCTCGGCACGCCGGGAGATTCACATCACGACCTTCATCCTGAGCCGCGACGCTGTCGGGCGACTCTTGGTGGATGCGCTGACCGAGAAAGCGCGCCAAGGGGTCAAGGTCCGCCTGCTCCTCGACGGCGTCGGCAGCCTCTTCGCGAGCTTCGGTTTCTGCCAGCCGCTCCGGGAGGCGGGCGGTGAGGTCGTGCGCTTCCTTCCGGTGCTGCCCCTCACCTCCCGCGGCTACGCCAATCTCCGGAATCATCGCAAAATCGCCGTCTTCGACCGCACCACCGCGATCGTCGGAGGACACAACCTCGCCCAGTACTACATGGGGCCGAAAGCGTGGCGGAAGCGCTTCGCCGACTTCGGCGCGGTCCTGCGCGGCCCAGCGGTCATCGAGCTCAACGATGTCTTCCTCACCGACTGGTGCTTCGCGTCGCGCCAGTCCTACACCGCACTGCAGGAACGGTGGACCGAGCCGGCGCCACCGCCCGCAGGAGACAGCATCCTGCAGGTTGTGCCAAGCGGCCCCGATCTCGACGGCGACCCGCTCTACGACGGCGTGCTGTCCATGATCCAGGAGGCCGAGGCGAGCATCTGGATCGTCACCCCCTACTTCGTCCCGGATGAAGTGCTGCAGCGCTCCCTGATCGTGAAGGCGCGAGCGGGCTGCGATGTCACGGTGATCGTGCCGGCGCGATCCAATCACCCGATCACCGACTTCGCCCGACGCCACTACCTGCGCGAATTGCAGAAGGCCGGCGCCCGCGTGATGCTCTTCCAGCCGGGCATGCTCCACAGCAAGGGCGTGATCATCGATTACCGAATCGGGCTCGTGGGCAGCGCCAACTTCGACATGCGCAGCCTGTTCCTCAACTTCGAGATCAGCGTGCTGGTCTACTCCCCCGGTGATGTCGCCGGCATGCGCAATTGGGCCCGCGGTCTGCTCGAGCGCTGCCGTCCAGCTCCTCAGGATCGGCGCCGCGAACGTCCGCTTCGGACCATGGCCGAGGATCTCAGCCGGCTGCTCGCCCCGCTGCTCTAGCCGCGGAGGCGGGCCGGCCCAAGGGCGCCGGGACCGCGCCGCCCAGGTTTAAAGTCCGCCCATGTCGAGCAATCCCGACTCGGGCCGCTCGGCCGCGGAGGTCGCGACGATCATCCCAGCCGCCAGGGTCGCGTGGCTAAACTCGTCGACGAGGATGAAGCTCCCCGTCGCCCGGTTCCGCGCATAGGTGTCGCAGAACAGCGGCACCGCCGTGCGCAGGTGCACGCGGCCGATGTCGTTCATGCCGATGTCGGTGTCTCCGGGCACGCGGTGCAGCGTGTTGATGTCGACCTTGTAGCGGACGGTCTTGAGCGCGCACTTCGCCTCGCGGGTGGTGTGCCGCACGAGGTAACGGCCGCCCGGCTGCAGGCGCTTGTCGGAGAACCAACACACCATCGCCTCGATGTCCTGCGTTTGCTGCGGCGCATTGTTCGGCCGCGCGATCTGATCGCCGCGGGAGATGTCGATCTCGTCCTCCAACGTCATGACGATGGACATCGGGGCAAACGCCTCGGTCAGCGGCCCGGTGGGCCCGGAGAGGCTCTTGATCCGCGAGGTGCGGCCACTCGGGAGCGCCAGCACCTCGTCGCCCGGCTTGAACACGCCGCCGGCGATCCGGCCCGCGAAGCCGCGGAAATCGTGATGCTCGTCGCGATTCGGCCGAATCACCGTCTGCACCGGGAAGCGCGCGTCCACGTGGTTGAGATCGCTGCCGATGTAGACCGTCTCCAACGTGTAGAGGAGCGAGCCGCCGCGGTACCACGGCATGTTCGCCGATCCATCGACCACGTTGTCGCCGTGCAGCGCGGAGATCGGAATGAAGCGGATGTCCGGGATCTCGAGGCGCGAGGCGAAGTCCTTGTACTGGCGGACGATCTCGTTGAAGCGGTCTTCGGACCAATCGACGAGGTCCATCTTGTTGACCGCGACCACCAGATGCTGGATGCGCAGGAGGGCGGCGATGAATGAGTGCCGGCAGGTCTGCTCGACCACGCCCTTGCGCGCGTCGACGAGCACGATGGCGAGGTTCGCCGTCGAGGCGCCGGTCACCATGTTGCGCGTGTACTGGATGTGGCCCGGCGTGTCGGCGATGATGAACTTGCGCCGCGGCGTCGCGAAGTAGCGGTACGCCACATCGATCGTGATCCCCTGTTCCCGCTCGGCGCGCAGGCCGTCCGTGAGCAGCGAGAGATTGAGGTGGTCTTCGCCGCGCTGCTCGGTCGCGCGCTCGATCGCCTCAAGCTGGTCCTCGAAGATCGCCTTGGAATCGTAGAGGAGACGACCGATCAGGGTCGACTTGCCGTCGTCGACGCTGCCGGCGGTCGTGAACCGCAGCAAATCCATCGCGAGGTATCTCGGGTCAGTGGACATGAAGAAAAGGGATCAACTCACGCTGCGGATGCCGGCTCTCAGAAATAGCCCGCCTTCTTGCGGTCCTCCATCGCCGTCTCGGAACGGCGGTCATCGGCCCGCGCCCCGCGCTCCGTGACGCGCGCCGAAGCGACTTCCTGGATGATTTCCTCCAGCGTGGAGGCCGTGCTCTCCACCGCTCCGGTGCAGGTGGCATCGCCGACCGTGCGGAAGCGCACGGTGAGCTCCTCGAAGGCCTCGCCTTCCAGCAGCGTGATGAACGGCGTGTCCGCCAGCAGCACGCCCTGCCGACGCACCGCGCGGCGGCGGTGCGAGAAGTAAATCGACGGGATTTCCAGCTGCTCCTGCGCGATGTACTGCCAGACGTCCATCTCGGTCCAATTCGAGAGCGGGAAGACGCGGAAGTGCTCGCCGGGGTGCTTGCGACCGTTGAAGAGATTCCAGAGCTCGGGGCGCTGGTTCTTGGGGTCCCACTGGCCGAACTCGTCGCGATGCGAAAAGAAACGCTCCTTCGCCCGCGCCTTTTCCTCGTCCCGCCGCGCGCCGCCGAGGCACGCATCGAAACGGAACTCCTCGATCGCATCGAGCAGCGTCACCGTCTGCAGCGCATTGCGCGAGGGATTGGGCCCTTTCTCCTCCTGCGCGCGACCGGCGCGGATCGAGTCCTCCACGCGCCGCACGATCAGGCGGCAACCGAGCGACTCCACCAAGTGATCGCGAAAGGCGATCGTCTCGGGGAAATTGTGCCCCGTATCCACATGGAGCAGCGGGAACGGCAGACGCGCCGGCGCGAAGGCCTTCTGCGCGAGCCGCACCATGACGATCGAATCCTTGCCGCCGGAAAACAGCAGCGCCGGACGCTCGAACTGGGCCGCGACCTCGCGCATCACGAAGATGGCCTCGTGCTCCAATTGCGCCAGGTGCGTAAGATGATACGAACTCATGAAATGCTCCTCGGGCGACTCAGGCCCGCGTCGTCCCGTCCACCCGCAGGTGCGGCACCACCCACTCCCGCAGCGCCCGCAGGGACTCCTCTGGTGTCTGCTCTTCCGTCCGCAGCGTCCACGCGCCCTCGCCGGCCACCGGCGCCTCAAAGCCCGAATCCCGCCCCGTGAACTGGGTCACCGCGCCCGACGCTGCCTTGGCGTAGAGTCCCTTGGGGTCCCGGCGCGCGCAGGTCTCAAACGAGGCGTCCACCCAGACCGGGAGGCAGTCGGCCGGCCCCACGATCTCCCGCACCAGCGCCCGCTGCCGCGCCAGCGGCGTGATGAACGACGCCACCACCACCACCCCAGCCTCCACGAACAACTTCGCCACCTCCGCCACCCGGCGCAGGTTCTCAGTCCGGTCTTCATCACTGAAGCCCAAGCCCCGGTTGAGCCCCGAGCGCACGTTATCCCCATCCAGCAGGTGGGTCGTAAATCCGTCCGCCAGCAGCGCCCGCTCCAATCCGATCGCTAGCGTGCTCTTGCCCGCCCCACTCAGGCCAAACAGCCAAATCACCCGCGCCGTCTGATTCAGGCGACGCTCCTTCTCCGCCCGCGAAACCACGCGGTCAAAGATGGGATGAAGATGAGAAGCGGGCATGTTCACTTTAGTTGAGTGAGTTGATGAACTTAGAATTAATTAAACCCCGAGCAAGCTCAAATCCCTCACGAACGAGGTAGTTTATCGGTAAGTCACGTGTGTTCAATAAATCCCACTGCTCGAGAGCCACGAGCTACCGGCCGGTCGAGACGTCAGTAGACCGTGGGCGCGTTCCTCGGTCAAGGCTCACTCCCGAGCGGAGCGCCCGGGGTCACCGCTGGGTTGATCCGCCCATCCGTCGCCCACGCCCGCTTCGCGCCGTTGCTCCGGTCGAGGCGCTCCAGCACCCGCGCGCGGAGCCGCTCCGCCTGTCGCGCCGAGGGCCCCAACCGCGCGGCGCGCGCCAAGGCCCGCTCTGCCCCTTCAAGATCTCCAAGTTCCCACCCGCGCAGCCAGCCAATCTCGAGCGGAATCACGCCGGCCATAGGGTGAACGGTCTCGGCGTCGGCCAGAAAACGCAACGCCTCCTCCAGCGCCCGGCGTCGCTGCAGTGCGTCGCCGCCCGACCACTGAGGCACGTCGAACGCCAGCATCCGCGCCCCTTCAATCCAGTAGCCGAGCTGCTCCGGGCGCAGCGCCAGGGTCCACGCCAGAGCGCGCCGCAGTTCGCGCGCATCCTCACGCTCCCACGCCCGCCGGGCACCCACCCAGAACCATCCCGCCGCCACTCGGCGCAGGCCCGATGGCAGCCCCCTCGCCACCGCTTGCGGCGCCGACCACGCCGTCCGCCGCGTTCCTCCCCATGCGTCGAGCCGCGCCGCCGGCGGCTCCACTCGTGCGGACATCCGCGAGCCCAAAAGACTAAGTCCAAGGGCCGCCACCACCACCCCCGCAATCGCACCGCGCCTCCAGTCAGTCACGGCGCGATACCCTCCACCACGCCGCGGCGGCCCAGACGCTCAATACACCGACTTCACCCGCCTGAAACCCAGGACCATCACCTCCGCCATCCGCTATCCACTCTGCCGATACTTCAAGCGCGGAGAAGTCCGGGATCAACATCACGCCGGCGGCCCACTCCATCGCACTCCAGCCCCCTCCGTTCGCCAGAAGGTCCATCAGCGGGTGGAGATGCCCCAGCACGAGCACACCGGCCGCACCGACCATCGCGGTCGATGGGGTGCGCGAGAGCGCGGCGATGCCCAGCGCGATGCCCGCCATCGTACTCAGCTTGAGCCACCACCAGCCGAGCGCGATCGAGCCGCGCGTGACGCGACCGCGGGTGAGTTCGCCGTCCTCCGAAGCCAGCACCACCGCCAGCGCCAAGACAACACACAGGCCAAGCGCGAGGACCGCTGCGGCGAGCGCGTGGACGACCAGCCAGCGCCGCAGGCCCACCGCGGTCGCCAGCACACCCCGGCCCCAGCCGTTGATGACTTCCGTGAACCACGCATTGACGGTCACGATCAGGGCCAGCACGCCACCCGCCGCACTCAAGGCCGCCATGCCGAGGTCCAACGTAAGCGCCCACCGGTCCGCCTCGGCCACCCACCCACGCAGGCCGTGGGCGACACTCACCACCCCACCGGCCGCAGCCAAGGCCACGAGGTAAAGGCGTTCCCGCACCGCCGCCCGCAGCCGCAACCTCACGAGGCAAGTGATCTCGCCCCAGCCGCGCGATGCTCGACCGGGCGATCCCTCCGCGACAATGCCCCCCGGTGCCACGTTCATTCAGTGTTGCAGCGTTCGCTCTTCCACCACCCGTCCGTCCGCAAGCCAGACCATGCGGTCGCAGAGCGGCGTCAGTTCCGGACTGCGGTGCGCCGTCAGCAGCACCGTACACCCGCTGGCCCGCAACTCCGCCAGAAGCGCGACCATCCGCGCCGCTCCGTCGTCGTCGAGCGGCGAGAGCGGCTCGTCGAGAATCAGTAGCTCCGGTGCCCGCAACAACGCCACCGCCAACCCGAGGCGCTGGGCCTGCCCCCGGGAAAGCCCCGCAACCGGGTGTCCGGCCTTCCCCTCCAGCCCCACCCGCTTCAGGGCGTCCGGCTCCGCGACGCGCCCAAGGCCACCCAGCCGGGCGGCGACAGACAGAACCTCGCCCACCGTGAGAAAACCCGGTAGAGCGCAGACGTCCGGTACGTATCCGATTTTCCGATTCATGTTGGGGTCCGGACGCTCCGAGCCCCAGAGCCGGCACGTGCCCGCGGTCGGCCGCAGCAGGCCCGCCGCAATCCGGAGGGCCGTGCTCTTTCCCGATCCATTCGCCCCGAGAATGGCCACCATCTGGCCGGCCGCGACGCGCAGGGAAAAACGCTCCAACGCCGGCCTCGCTAGGGTCCACGGGGTCAGACGATAACTCCGCGTCACCGCCACAAACTCCACCACCGGTTCCCTCCGCTCGCCCTGCACGCCTGCCCCCTTCCCCGAACCGCAACGCCGCCCGCCACCTAAGCGATCACGAACCCGCGATGCTCAGCCGCCCGCCGCTGCGAGGAGCGCTCCGTCTTCCGGATGTGGCCGTGCATGCGTTCGCCCAAGGCGAGCACGAACGCCTCCACCTCCCGGGGTTCGCCCTCGACGCTGACTTCAACCCGGCCATCGGCGAGATTGCGCACCCACCCGGCGACCTCGTACTCGCGAGCCACCTGCAGAGCCGCAAAACGAAACCCCACGCCTTGGACATGGCCGGAAAAAAACACCGATTCGTGGTGAACGTCGCTCATGGAAAGCACGCATCCTTGCGTACACGTTGGAGTAAAATCAATCGCAATCGTATTACATCTAAATCTGGGCTTCTGGGCCCGGGTTTTCGCGTTGCGTTTCCAAAGCGCGGGCCTTCGCTCCCTCTCACGGTCCCCGACCGTCCTAACGAATGAGCAATCCCGAATCCGACGGTCCTTCTGACAACGAATGGGAGGACCGGGGAGAACTGGCTTGGAACGAGTTCGATTGGGAGAATTACCTGCGCGATCAGGATGAAGTCCTGCAACGGTACGTGCGGCTCTACGACAAGAGCGCGGGACGCCCGGATCGGATCGATCACGTGGCGCAGGGCATGGGATGGGACGAGGGCGACTGGAGTTCCGAGGAAGAGGCTCCGGAGTCCCCGGCCAATCCGGCGAACGATGGTGCCGAGGCGGAAGACTCCGATCCGTACACGCTGCTGAAGAACCCGATCTTCATCGCGACGAAAGCCATCTACCTGACGCTACAGCGCACCTGGGAGAAGGCCGCCATCGACCCGGCAAAGTTGCCGCAACGCAGCGCGCTGCTCGTGGCCTCATCGCTGCACCGCGGCGAACAACAGGCCACGCTCGCCATTCAGGCCCTCGACTTCGGGGATTACGCGATGGCGATCAGCCTCCTGAAGCGCGCTCTCCGCGAACTCAATCTGACGCTCGCGCTTCTCGGGGACCGCGCCTTGGATGGGGCCCGAGCCGTGGTTGCGCTCCGCGAGGACATGATTCCGCGGCTTTTCGATCTGCGCGAGATCTGGTTGCGCGTGATGGCGGAGTGCCGCGACGAACTCGACCGCCCGGTCGACGACGAAGACGCCGCCAACTGACCGCCCTCGCGGCCGTCCAGTTAGGCTTGCGTGGGCCTTTCCCCGAGATGGAATGGCGTTTTCGCGTGGGCTTCCTTCCCGACTCTTTCCCTCGCCCGTCCGCCACGGCCCAGCGAACCGTGAGCCTCGGCATCAGCGCGCCCTGATCCGATGCCTCCCCGCTCTGGCACGCTCACCCTTCCGGACCCGATCGACCCCGCCCAGGCGCGGCAGGATCTCGATTTGCTCCAGCGGACGGCCAAGGGCGATCGAGCGGCCTTCGCGGGACTGTACGACCGTTTTTCCCGGCCGCTCTTTTCCACCGCGCTGCGAATCCTTGGGGACTCCCGCGAAGCCGAAGACGTCGTCCACGACGTGTTCCTCACCCTGTGGCAACGCTCAATGGAGTTTTCCGAGGACCGGGGCAGCCCGTTCAGTTGGGCGGTCACCATGACGCGCAACCGCGCGATCGATCGCGTGCGCCAGCGTCGCCGGCGGGCGGAAATTCTCGCCGACGCGCCGCCCGCTGATCTGGGCTACGGCGAAGCCGGCGCGAACACGCCGGCGGACTCGGCGGAAGCGCTGCAGGCGCGCGAGCGGGCCAGCGCGGTGCGGCAGGCGCTCGCAACGCTCCCCAACGACCAGCAGCAGGCGGTCGAAATGGCTTTCTTCAGCGGCCTGACCCAGCAGGAAATCGCAGCCAACCTCCACCAACCCCTCGGAACGGTCAAAGCCCGGATCCGCCGCGGCCTGCTCAAACTGCGCGACGTGCTCGTCGGCAAGAACCCGCAATGAATCCGGAGGAATTCGTCGAGGAACTGGCCTGCCTCGAGGCCCTCGACTTGCTCGAGCCCTCCGAAAGCGCCACGCTCGCGGTGTTGGCCGACCAACAGAGCAGACTCCCTGCATTCCAGCGCCAGGTGCGCGAGGTGGTGGGACAACTCGCGTGGCTTGCCGCAGAAGGACACCCGCCGGAACGGCTCCGGGAGCGCATCCTGACGGCACCGCTCCATCGCCGAAGCCCTCCGCTTTAGACTCTTGCACTCCCTTCGCGAGACAAGGAGGCTCCCCCCGTTTTCTATGGTCATCAAACCCAAGATCCGCGGCTTCGTTTGCATCACCGCCCACCCGCAGGGTTGCGCCGCCCATGTCCAGGAGCAGATCAATCTGATCAAGTCCCGCGGCCCCCTGAAGAACGGCCCGCGCAACGTGCTCGTGATCGGCGCCTCGACCGGCTACGGTCTGGCCTCCCGCATCGCCGCCGCCTTCGGAGCCGGAGCCAATACGCTCGGCATCTTCTTCGAGCGCCCGTCCGAGGAAGACCGCCCCGCCACGCCAGGATGGTACAATTCGATCGCCTTCACCGACGCGGCCCGGGCGGCAGGTCTCAAGGCACTGAATCTCAACGGGGACGCCTTCTCCGATGACATCAAGCGGCAGGCCATCGACTTGATCCGCCGCGAGATGGGACCGATCGATCTCATCGTCTACTCCCTCGCTTCCCCCCGGCGCACCCACCCGCGGACCGGAGCGGTCCACAAGTCCGTGCTCAAGCCGGTCGGACAAAGCTACACCAACAAGACGGTGGACACCGACAAGGGCATCGTCAGCCAGATCACCATCGAGCCGGCCAACGAAGCCGAAATCGCCGACACCACCGCCGTCATGGGCGGCGAAGACTGGGAGATGTGGATCGAAGCACTCCTCGCCGAGGGCTTGGTCGCCCCGGGCGCGACGTCGATGGCGTACAGCTACATCGGGCCCGAGGTCACGTGGGCGATCTACAAGAACGGCACCATCGGTCTCGCCAAGAACGATCTCGAGCGCGCCGCCCGCAAGATCGACGCCAGCCTCAAGGCGCACGGGTACGGCCGCGCGTTCATCTCCGTCAACAAGGCCCTCGTCACCCAAGCGAGCTCCGCCATCCCCGTGGTGCCGCTGTACATCTCGATCCTCTACAAGATCATGAAGGCGAACGGCACGCACGAGGGCTGCATCGAGCAGATCCAACGTCTCTTCGCCACCCAGCTCTACGGGGGCACCGGGCTCCAATTCGACGACCAGGGCCGCGTGCGCATCGACGACTGGGAGATGCGTCCCGAAATCCAATCCGAGGTCGCCCGCATCTGGCCGCAGGTCACCACCGAGAACCTCGCCTCATTCACTGACATCGCCGGCTACCGCAGCGAGTTTCTCAAGCTGTTCGGGTTCGGCATTCCCGGCATCAACTACGAAGCGGAGGTGGAACCCCACCTCCCCCTCACCTGATCGCCGCCGGGAGGCGCATCCCATCCGGACACAAAAAAGCCCGCGTGAGCGGGCTTTTTTCATGGCGCGGTCCAAGCGCGCCAACCACGGTTTCGCTCAGGCGAACAGTTCGCCCGGACGGAAGAAGCGCGCGAGTTCGATGCGCGCGTTGTCGTCGCTGTCCGACGCATGGACGACGTTGGTCATCATGTCGGTGCCGAAGTCGCCGCGGATCGTGCCCTTCGGGGCCTTGCGCGAGTCGGTCGGACCAAGCAGGTCGCGCACCCGAGCCACCGCATCCTGACCCCGCAGGGCCAGCACGATCACCGGACGAGAGCCCATGAACTGCTCGATCTCGGGATAGAAGGGCTTGCTCGCCACGTGAGCATAATGGTCGCGGAGGATCTCCGGCGTGAGCCGGATCATCTTTGCGCCAATGATTTCAAAGCCGGCCTTTTCAAAGCGGTCCACTACGCTTCCCGCGAGTTTCTTCGCCATGCAATCCGGCTTCAGGATGATCAGGGTGTTGGTCATGATTCGTTCAGGTAAGGTGAGAGATCAGGTCAGAATCGCCGGGCCGGAGCCCTTCGCCGTAGATCCGCCCGCTACGACCTCCGCGTGAGCCTCGGACGATGCGGAGCCCAAGGCTCCCCGTCGTCACGGGCGCGAAGACCACGTGCAGTTCTGCAGGGTCGCAACCGTGGCGGGCTCGGACCAGCTTGGCGAGCCTCAAAACGGCCCCAGAGCCCGCGTCGCCACGCATTCGCCGTTGCAATCAGGAGTCTCCTGGGAAGGCTGTGTCACCACTTCCTGTACACCATGGGCCTGCTCGATTATCTCAAAACCCAGTTCCTCGAGATCATTCAATGGGAGGACGATTCGCGCGACACGCTGTCGTGGCGCTTTCCGGACCAAGACAAGGAGATCAAGCGGGGCGCACAGCTCATCGTCCGCGAATCACAGACCGCGCAATTCGTCTATCTCGGCCAGTACGGGGATACGTTTGGCCCCGGCAAGCACTCGCTCGTCACCGACAATATCCCGATCCTCAGCACGCTGAAGGGTTGGAAGTACGGCCTCGAGAGCCCGTTCAAGGCGGACGTCTACTTCGTCAACACGCGGCTCTTCACCGGCAACAAGTGGGGCACTGCGAATCCGGTCATGATGCGCGACGCGGATTTCGGGATCGTGCGGCTCAGGGCCTACGGCACCTACGATTTTCGCATCGTCGACGTGAAGGTGTTTCTCCGCGAGGTGGCCGGGACGGACCATCATTTCCGTCTCGAGGAATTTGCCGACACGATGCGCTCCCGACTGGTCAGCGTGTTCACCGACGCGCTCGCCACCGCCCACGTGCCGGCCCTTGATATCGCCACGCGCTACTCCGAGCTCGGGGAGGCGCTGCTGCCGGTCATCAATCCCGCGTTGCGCGAGAAGTACGGTCTGGAGATGAGCAGCTTCATCATCGAGAACATCTCCCTCCCCCCCGAGGTCGAGAAAGCCATCGACAAGCGCTCCAGCATGGCGGCGATCGGCAACCTCAACGATTACGTGAAGCTGCAGATGGCGGAGGGGCTTGCGAAGGGCTCCGGCGGCGGCACCGCCGGCGCGGCCGCGGAGATCGCGATGGGCTTCGGCCTGGCTCAGCAACTCATGAACCAGCCCGGCGGGCTGCTCGGGCCCCAGACGACGCCATCCGCCGCCGCCCCCGCGCCGGCGGCACCGCCGCCGGTCGCACCCCCCGTGATCGCTCTCTTGAGCCCCGCCGAGGTCGCCCAAGCTCTCAATGTCAGCGAGGCCGATGTGCTCACCGAGCTCACCGCGGGGACCCTCAAGGGCCGCAAGATCGGCTCCGCCTGGCGCGTGTCCCGCGCAGCCCTCGAGGACTTCCTCCGGGGCTAGGTTCTCCGCTCGCCCGCTGAGCGACTTCCCGCGCATCCCGGTCTTGGAAGCAACTGCCAAGTCCAAGTACGCCTGCCCCGCCTGTGGGGCCGAGGCCACCTGGAATCCCGTCAAGGGTGCCCTCGTCTGCGGATTCTGCGGGACCACGTCGCCCGCCACCGTCGCACTCACCGGCTTCAGCCAGTCCGAGGAAACGATCGTCGAGCACGACCTCGTCACCGCCCTGCGCAGCATCCCCGACAGTGCCCGCGGCTGGAACGCCCAGCGGGCACAGGTGAAGTGCCAGTCCTGCCAAGCCATCTCGGTCTTCGAGGAACGGAATGTCGGCCAGCGCTGCGATTTCTGCGGCTCATCCGCGCTCATTCCCTACACGGAGGTGAAGGAGTCCTTCCGCCCGGAAAGCCTCCTGCCGCTCAAGCTCAGCGAGTCGCAGGTCCGCGATACGATCCGCGTCTGGTACGGCTCGCGCTGGTTCGCGCCCAATCGTCTGAAACACGGAGCGCTGACCGACACGGTCAAGGGCCTCTATGTGCCCTACTGGACCTTCGACGCCCGGGTCCATGCGACTTGGACCGCCATGTCGGGGGATTACTACTACGAGACCCAGTCGTACACGGATTCGAAGGGCCAGCGCCGCACGCGCCAAGTCCGGCGGGTCCGCTGGTATCCTTCTGCGGGATCGCTCGAACACTTTTTCGACGACGAACTCGTCCCCGCCTCCCGCGGGGTGCATCCGGAGCTGCTGCGCAAGGTCGAGCCGTTCCCAACCGGCGAGCTGGTGCCCTACGATGCGTCGTTCCTGTCGGGTTGGGTGGTGGAACGGTACCAAATCGACCTCCCGGCCGCCGCCCAAGCCGCCCGCGCCCGCATGGTCGCCAAAACCGAGCAACTCTGCGCCGCGCAGGTTCCGGGAGACACGCATCGAGATCTGCGCGTGAATCCGTCGTTCTCGGCGCAGACTTTCAAGCACATCCTCGCACCGCTGTGGCTGGTGACCTACGATTTCCACGGCAAGAGCTACCAGTGCGTGGTCAACGGCTTCACCGGCACCATCGCCGGCGAGTACCCGAAGAGCTGGATCAAGATCACGCTCGCCGTCCTCGGTGGACTCGCCCTGCTCGGTCTCGTCCTCTACTGGCTCAACCGGTAACCGCACCGGGTCCGGTTCGCATCACGAGCCCGCCCCGGTAGCGATCGGACGCCGGGGATCGGCAATCCACTCGCTCCATGACCCGGCAAACAGCCGCGAGCCACGCAGACCGGCATACTCCATCGCGAACAAATTCGCACAGGCCGTGATGCCCGATCCGCATTGATGCACGATCGGCCGACCTCCCGCCGACGCAACCAACGCCGAAAACTCCCGCCGGAGGTCCTCGGGCGGACGGAAGGTCAGATCCGGGCGGAGGTTCTCTTTGAAGAAACGATTCATGGCCCCGGGAATGTGCCCCGCCACCCGGTCAATCGGCTCCGTTTCCCCCCGGTAACGCTCCGGGGTCCGAGCATCGAGGATGACCACCTCGCCCGTCGCAAGATTCGCCTCCACCTCCGCCACGCCACACACGGTCTCCGGCTTGACCTGCGGAACGATCACGGAGGCCCGCGTCTGCGGCACATCCGTCTCCAACAGCCGTCCCTCCCGCTGCCAACGCGGAAAGCCCCCATCCAGCAGGCACACGACATCACACCCAATCCAGCGCGCCATCCACCACAACCGCGACGCATACTGCCCACCCGCATCATCGTACGCGACCACCCGGGACTCTCGCGTCACCCCATGGCGACCGAGGAACCCGGCGAACGCCTCCGGTGAAGGCAAGGGGTGGCGACCGGTGCGACCGTTCTTCTCGCCCGAGAGATCCGCGTCCACGCGGGCGAAGTGCGCCCCCGGAAGATGCCCCTCACGATACAGCCGTTCGCCCTTGGCGGGATCCGCCAAATCGTGCCGGCAGTCGAAGACGACACACCGGGAGTCACCGAGGATTTCCTGCAGTTCCGAGGGAGTGATCAGCATGAAGGCGCCAGCCTGAGCGGAGCCCCGCTGCTCAGCAACCTCGCGCTCGGGCCCTGCGGCAGGCTTGACCCTCGGGCAACGGAACGGATTCGCTCACCCCAATGGACCTCGACGCCACCTACCTCCGCACCGCGCCCTCGGCCCAGAACGCGGTCGATCTGTTCCAAGGCGAATGGTCCTCCCAACTGCCGCCCGTGCCTTGGCCGGGCCATGACTCTCCCACCGTGCCGGTCACGAGCGGCCCGACTCCCTTGTTCGCCGACCCGCGGATCGACTGGGCTGCCGATCGCCTGGCCGAGTGGGGCCTCCCAGTGGCCGGGCGCCGCATCCTCGAACTCGGGCCGCTTGAAGGCGGCCACACCGCCATGCTCTGCCAGAAAGGCGCCCGCGAAGTCGTGGCGATCGAGGCCAACAAGCGCAGCTACCTGAAGTGCCTCGTCGCGAAGGAACTCTACCATCTCGACCGCGCGCGCTTCCTGCTTGGCGAGTCGACCGAGTTCCTGCGGCGCACCGATGAGGTCTACGATATCGGAATCGCCAGCGGCATCCTCTACCACATGGCGAACCCCGTGGAACTCCTCGAACTCCTCGCCCGCCGCTGCCGCGCGGTCTTCGTCTGGACCGTATTCTACGACCCCGCCTTCTACGCCAAGTACCCCGCCAAGCACGCGACCTTCAGCCCGCCCGAAACCGCGACCCACGCCGGCTACACCCACCGCGTGCATCGCCACCACTACGGCGAGGCCCTCGACTGGAACGGCTTTTGCGGCGGATCACAGCCCTTCTGTCACTGGCTGGAGCAATCTGACATCCTCGGCGCCCTCGCCCATTTCGGCCTCCGTCGCCAGATCTGCGTCACCACGGAGAACGTGCACGCCACGGCCTTGCAACTGGTGGCCATGCGCGAAGACGTCGGAAGCTAAGATTCACGTCCCCCAGCGAGCGCGTTTCCTTCCGCCGAGTTTTCCCGCTTGTCCGGTCCCCTCGGCACCGGCACAAACAGGGCTCGTGCCCGTCGCGAAATCCCTCTCCGCCGCCGAGATCCACTCCGCCCTGGATCGTCTCGCCCATTCCATCGCGGAGCGGCACGGGCCACCCACCAAGCTCGTGCTCCTGGGGATCGCCAACGGCGGCATCACCGTCGCCCGCCGGCTCGCCGCTCGGCTCGGCTGCCGCAACGTCGGGATCCTCGATATCTCGTTCCACCGCGACGATATCGGCCGCAACCCGATCCCCAAGGAATTCGTGCCGACCGTCATCCCCCTCGACATCAACGGCGCCACGGTCGTGATCGTCGATGACGTGCTTTTCTCGGGGCGCACGGTCAAGGCCGCCCTCGACGAACTCTTCGACCACGGTCGTCCCCAAGCCGTCGAACTCGCCGTCCTCATCGACCGCGGTGGCCGCCGGCTTCCGGTGCAACCCGATCACGTGGGCATTCTCCTTTCAACGGACGAAACGCAGACGGTCGTGGTGACGCTCGACCCCGCTCACCCTGCGAACGACGGCGTGCGCATCGAATCCGCCCGTGCCTCGCGACGCTGACCCCCTGTCTCTCATGCCCTGGACCCGCCGACACCTGCTCACCATCGAGGAACTGAGCCTCGCCGAGATCGACCAGATCCACGCGACCGCCGCCGCCTTCAAGAAGATCCTCGGACGAAACGTGAAGAAAGTGCCGGCGCTGCGCGGCAAAACGATCGTCAACCTCTTCCTCGAGCCGAGCACCCGCACCCGCATGGCCTTCGACATGGCGGCGAAGCGGCTGAGTGCAGACGTCATTTCCCTGGATGGCGCCAGTTCCTCCACGACCAAGGGCGAGACGCTGCGGGACACCGCTCAGAATATCCAGGCGCTCAACGCCGACCTGATCGTGCTGCGCCACGCCGCTTCCGGTTCCCCCCTCTACCTCTCGCGCATCCTCAACATTCCCGTGGTCAACGCCGGCGACGGCGCACACGAGCACCCCACTCAGGGGCTGCTCGACACGTTCACCATGCGGGAACGGCTCGGCGACCTGCGAGGCCGTAAGGTCACCATCCTCGGTGACATCCTGTTCAGCCGCGTGGCCCGCTCGAACATCCACGCGCTGACCAAGATGGGCGCTGCCGTGACGCTCTGCGGGCCGTCGACCCTGGTTCCCGGGTGGTTCACCGACCTCGGAGTCACCGTGTCTCACGATCTGAAATCCGCGCTCGCGGACGCCGAGGTGGTCATGCTGCTCCGCATCCAGCACGAGCGCCAATCCGCCGGGCATTTTCCCTCGCTGGGCGAGTACACCAGCATGTTCGGGTTGAACAAGACCCGCGCCTCGTGGCTGCACCCGAAGGCCATCATCATGCATCCCGGGCCGATCAACCGCGGCGTGGAGATCGACAGCGAACTCGCAGACGGCGAGCGCAGCGTGATCCTCGAGCAAGTGACCAACGGCATCGCCGTCCGCATGGCGGTGCTCTACCTGTGCTTTGGCGGCCAACCGGAATCCGTCGCGGTCGTCGACTAAGCCTCCTCCCCCTCTGCTCCATGCCCGCTCTCTGGATTCAAAAGGCCCGCATCATCGATCCCGCGAACCGTCGCGACGCCGTCGGCGACCTGTTCATCGATGGTGGCCGCGTGGTCGCATCCCTCTCCGCCGCCGCCCGTAAGCGCGCGCGCAAGATCGACGCCCGCGGCCTCGTCGCCTGCCCGGGCTTGGTCGATATCCATGTCCACTTCCGCGAACCCGGCCAAACGCACAAGGAGACCATCGCGACCGGCAGCCGCGCCGCCGCCGCGGGCGGCTTCACCACCGTGGTGTGCATGCCGAACACGTCCCCCCCCGCGGACAATGCCGGCACCATTCAGTTCATCAAGGACGCCGCCCAGCGCGACGCCGTGGTCAAGGTGCTCCCGACCGGCTGCATCACCGTCGGAATGAAGGGCCAAGCCCTCGCCCCGATCGGTTCCCTGCGCCGCGCCGGAGTCGTCGCGATCACCGACGACGGTGACTGCGTCCAGTCCAACGAGCTCATGCGCCGCGCACTCGAGTACGCCCGCATGTTCGACCTCACGGTGATGGATCACTGCCAAGATGCGTCGATGACGCAGGGCGCGGTGATGAACGAGGGAGTCGTATCGACGCGCCTCGGCCTGCGCGGCTGGCCCAACGCGGCGGAAGATCTGATCGTCTCCCGCAACGCGATCCTCTCCGAGTACTCCGGCGCCCACGTGCACATGCAGCACATCTCTTCGCGCTTCTCCGTGGAGATCCTCCGCCACGCAAAGTCCCGCGGCGTCCGGGTGACCGCAGAGGCGACGCCGCATCACCTCGCCCTCACCGACGACCTGCTGTCGACCTACGATACGCACCTGAAGATGAATCCGCCGCTGCGGACCGAGGCGGATCGGCAGGCCCTGATCGCGGGCTTGCGGGATGGCACGATCGACTGCATCGCCACCGATCACGCGCCGCACACCGACTACGAGAAGGACAAGGAATTCGACTTCGCTCCCAACGGCATCCTCGGTCTCGAAACCGCCCTCCCGGTCTCCCTCGAGGTACTCTTCCGCAAGAATCGTTTCTCCCTCGCCCGCGTGGTGGATCTGCTCACGCGGCGGCCGGCGGACATCCTGAAGCTCCCCGCCGGACGACTGACACCGGGTTCGGCGGCCGACGTGTGCCTCTTCGATCCCGACGAGAAGTGGCGCTACGACGCCCGCGCCGGCCAGAGCAAGTCCAGCAACTCCCCGTGGCATGGACAAACCCTGCGCGGACGCGTCCGGCTCACGCTGGTCGACGGAAAGATCGTCCACGAAGCCACGGCCAGCGCCTGATCCCCAGCCGCGCCTCGCGCCCCCGCCCGTGCCCCGCGCCGGCGCGGGCGTGAGTGCCGCCGCCGCCCTTCCGATCGCCGCCGCCAATGGACCTTCCCGAGCCGACCCCGCGGTTCCTCGCCGTCCTCGCCGTCGAGGTCGTGCTTTACCTCGGCGGCATCGCAAGCCTCATCGCGTGGTGGAAACAGTGCCGGAAAGCGGTCGGAGCGGAGGCCCGGGCGAACATCGGGACGCTGAATCTGGCGCTGAGTGATCTGCTTCTCGCCGCCTTCACGATCGTGGTCGGCGCCTTGCTCCTTCAGTCAGCCGTTGGCGCGCTGGCCCAGGTCATCCCGGCGGCGCTCTCTCCCGAGGCATGGATGGTCGCGCAGGGCTGTGGCTTCCAGTTGGGACTGCTCAGCGGGGCGCTGCTCGGGCATCGCCTCGCCACCGCGAGCAACCGCGATCGCGTCACCAGCCCGTCCCGGTCACCGCTCTCCACCACCCAGGCCTGCGCGGCGGGCGCCCTGCTCTTCCTTGCATCCCTTCCGCTCATCTTGACGGCGGCACTGGCGTGGAAGGCCGCTCTCCGAGCGGTCGGCCTCCCGACCGACCAGCAGGACATGGTCGATCTGGTTCGCAACGCGGACGCCCCCGGCCTGCTCGCGCTGATTGCGGTGCTGGCGGTGGTACTCGCACCCGTGGCGGAGGAATTGGTCTTTCGCGCCGGCCTTTTTCGCTACCTGCGCACCCGTGTTCCCCGCGCCGTGTCGCTCGTCGCTCCGGCTCTTCTTTTCGCGGCGCTCCACGCGAACCTTGTCGCCTTCGTGCCGCTGGCGGTCTTCGGCGTCCTGCTCGCCCTCGCCTACGAACAATCGGGCCGGCTGGTCGTGCCCGTCGTGGCGCACGCCCTCTTCAATCTCCACACCCTCGCCCTCGTCCTCTCGGGCGTTGAGATCTAGGCTCCGATCGTGAAGCCGTTCTCCCAGCATCCTCGTGAAACAGTCGCGCAGCACGGCGAAGTCGCCCTGATCGCCGCGATCCGCCGCTGGCTGGGCCCGGCCGCCCCGCCTTCCCCGGCCGGCATGGGTGACGACTGCGCGGTGCTGGCGCCGCTGCGCGGGAAGCCGCT
>JACCDP010047527.1_pt1 | contig 51660 bp, 48 predicted proteins | sample 7445841 | NCBI WGS metagenome assembly JACCDP01 (sample SAMN15323441, study PRJNA562643) | freshwater metagenome | isolation source: river surface water | place: USA:Blue River Watershed | collected 2017-08-17 | reverse complement strand
GGCTTGCGATGTACGGTATGCATGGTATCGGTCTGTTGCGCGATGCGTGGCACGTTGCGTGGTGCCCGCTCATCATCCTGTGGTGGGTTGGCTTGGTCATCGGGCACGGCCAACGCCGTACTTTCGAGGCTTTCGGTGATATAGTCGAGCACGTCGCGCACTTCGATGTTGTCTTCGAGCAGCCCATCAAAGGGCATGGCCACGCCACTGACGGTGCGCACCGTTTGGCCGACTTCACGGAGCGTATTGTCGATTCCTGCCACCAACGAGCGCATCACGGCGGCGAGTTCTTGGCGCTCTTGTACGGTCAGATTGGCAAAGCCGATCAGGGCCTTTTCTTGGGCACGCAGCAGGGTGGCGCGCAAAATCGCAATGTCGGCCTGGGTTTGCAGCTCGTAGCGCTTGACCAGATGCGCTTGGCGCACTTGTTCGACTAATTCATCCGACGAGACGGGTGTCCACAACAGCGCTGGGATGATGATAAAGCCGATGATGCCGATCAGCACCTGCTGGTAGACGAGTCCGGCGTCTGAGACGATGGGTTGGGCGGCCCACCAGCTCCACTGGATTTGGAACGAGTAGTAGATCAGGTACAAGGCAGCCCCGATGATGACGGGGTAGCCCCAGGTACGGGCATTGATTTTTTGTAAAAGCATGCCTGCTGGCGACCATGGAATGAGAAATGACACCAGACTCGGTGGCGCCAGCACCAGGATAGCGGTAAAGGCGATGGCCACGATGCGGTTGTCGGTGAGTTGCGATTGCACGCCCCACCAATAGGCGGCAGAGCCCCCCATGGAAATAAGGGCGAGGATGGCCAAGAGCGTTTTGGAGGTAAATTGCATCGCACCTGGACGGCGCCGTTGCCCACGTACCTGTTCAAGGAATTTGCTCGTCATAAAAAACTCCTCAGCCGACACTATGCAAATCATTTCACGCAACGAAATTACGGTGTTGGTACTATAGTATCACTAGCCAGCACGAATGCACGCACACTGGCCGCATAGCCGGCCTCGTTCATGCGGGTAATCAGTGCCCGCGAAATCGACGTCAACCCAAAATCCTGATTGATGGTGTAATCGACTTCATATGCTGACTGGTTATTTGACGCCAAGACGAGTTGTGCAGTTGCAAAAAAGTCCCCATTCAGGTAGCCGATTTCGAGCACTTGACCATTGCGTGGATCGAGCCATAACAGTGGGGTGGGTGCCAGTGTGGTAAAGCGTTGTGGTGTGTCATAGGCAGTGCGATTGCTCACGAATGCAGCCCAGCGCTCATCGCCTGTTGGGGTGGCTCTGATTATCGGCGTGATGACCACATCGACGACGAGTGCCGTCGTGGGGCTGGTTTCTGCTACGATAGTGGCATCCGCTTGTATCGGTACGGTGATGGTCGCTCCATCCACCGTATCTGGGATAGTGGTCTGTTGCAAATCACCAGCCATGGTGGGTTGGACGGTGTCTACGAGGCGTGTGCCACTCGGACGCGGCGTACGATTGTTGATTTGAATTGGTTGACCACAACCCGTAAGCACGAGTAGCACCACACCGATGCATACAAAGTACCCTAAGCGGCCATGGTAGTGCGTAGATGTTTTCAAAAGAAATATCCAATATGATGGGCATATATTACTGTTGATTCTATGTGGTTGCATCATGCTTGTCAAGGATGATTTACTTGACACCACACCGTATTCGGGCTATTCTAGACGATGGTATACGTGTGTGAATACAGACGGTGGTCATGTGTGGCATATCGCCAGCCGAGTAGTGCCGTTTGTAACTTATAGGAAGAGTACGTATGACAATAGACTCCAAGTCGGCATCCGCAGGCTCCCCATTCGCATCAGACGAGATAATGACATTTACCATCGCCGGCGAGTCGCAGAGTGTATTTGTGCGCCAGTTTGCAGAGCGCCTGCGTGACACGATTATCGCCAAAGGGCACATCTTTCGCGAGAATGCAATCGATGCTACGGGTGAAGTCAACGACGAAATGCCATTGCGCCTCGTACTCAACCGATGCGATGTCGATAGTCCACGTCCCGTCAAGCGCCGTGGCCAAGGCACCTTTGTGGCATCGATTTTTGAGGGAGCTGGCAACGAAGCAAGCGTGATGCATGCTGCGTATCCGTTGCTCGTGCGCTCGATTTCCAACCTCATCATCTACAACACGATCATCAACGGTGTGCGTGAGAGTCACTTCATCACCCCCGAACAGGGCCACTACGTGGTACGCCATACCGATGATTTGGCTGACACCTACCAGCGCTTGTACGAGCGGGTACAACCGCTCGCATGTAGCCACCTCGTCATCAACAACGACTTCGTGCCCAATCTGCCTGAATCGCTCTGGAAGGGTGAAGAGCCGATGTGGCAGATTTGTACGGCTGGTGTCAAGCTCGACCAAATGGGCTTGTTGCCGTCACCGACCCGCATCGAGGATTTTTTGACCGAAAACGACCTGCGCATGGTGCGCCGTCTCTACAATATTGGCGGTCTTAGCTACGGTAATTTGAGTGCTCGCGCCCACCACAACCCCGACTACTTCTGGATGTCGGCATCGGGTGTCGACAAAAGCAAGCTCAAAGATGTCGGTCGCGATGTGTTGCTGGTCACCGAATATGTGCCTGAGCAGTTGATGATCCGCCTCAGCGTCCCCAAAGACGTCGAGCCGCGTCGCGTATCGGTGGATGCCATCGAGCACTGGATGATCTACAAAGAGCACCCATCCGTGGGTGCGATTGTGCACATCCATGCCTGGTGGAGTGATCCCATCCCGTCGACGCAGGTCAACTACCCGTGTGGTACCTATGAAATCGCTGCTGAAGTCGCTGAACTGGTACGTCGTGCACCTGATCCGTCACGTGCGGTCATCGGCCTCAAAAATCACGGCTTGACGATTACTGGGCATTCGATTGATGAGATTTTCAAGCGCATCGAAGGCAAAATCGTTCCGCAAGTTCCGATGAATTAACGCATCACAGCGTGTAACGGCGGGGGTGACATCATGTCACCCCCGCCGTTTGTATCTGGTGCTCTACGACAGGTATTGTTGCAGACTGCGAATGGCTAAAAAGACGGAGAGGATGGTGAGTGCGAGCACCATCAGCGGAGCGTGCAATCCAAAGAGTCCAATCATAGATACAGCAGCCCCCAACCCGATACCAATCCCACATGCGACAATCATGGCTTGGCCACGTTTGTTGATGATGCGCAGGGTGAGTTGGGCGGTCAACCCGCCCGTGAGGAAGCCTCCGGCGAGGTAGAGCATGGGGCCAATAAACGGCACCGTAAGCAAAAATACCAGTGGAATGGGGATAAGCGCGGCCAAGCAAAAGCCAATGACGCCGCCAGCAAGCCAGTGTAGCCATGTGCTCCGATAGCGTTCAGGGATGCGTTTGTAGTAGCATTCACGACAGAGTTGCCCGACTTCGTTGGGGATGACACAACGTACGCACATGGGGCGATTACACCCCGTACAGCGCAATGTGGCTTCGAATTCACGATGCACTGGACACTCCATGGGTTCATGGGCAGCAGCAGCATGCGTCGCAATCGCAGCGTTGATTGCGTTGGTATCAATGCTATCCGTGGTATCGACCACCACGATTTTTTGCCCCGTGGTAATCAACCGCTCGACTTCGGCGCAGGCAGATTGGACGCGCGTATCATCGGGTGCTACCTGCAGCGCATGCGCCAGAATTCGTTTGCGTTCGCTGACAATTGAAACCAACTGCGCAAGTCCCAACAATGATTCCACATCGTCGGGGTTTTGGGCGAGTACGGCGCGGTAGTAGTTGCGGGCTGCTACCGTATCGCCTCGTTGTGCTGCTTTGACTGCTGCGTCACGGAGGAGGTGTTGCATCGTCGGTTGTGCCATATGTCCACAGTCCTAGAGCGGCATAATCCGCTGCATAAAGCGTAGTTTATCTTGTGTTTGGAAACTCCCCCCGCCTTCGTGGCGGTTGTAGGGCCACACACTTATTTCCTTGGCACCATGCCATGCGTTGTAGGCGGCATACACGGTAGATGGCGGGCAGATGTCGTCCATTAATCCCACCGAAAAGAGTGCATGCGCTTGGGCACGTTTGGCAAAGTTGACTCCATCGAAGTAACTCAGCGTCTCAAACACGGTATTTACCGCATCACGATGTGTCTTGAGATAGCGACTAATTTCGTGGTACGGATCTGAATCCGTGATTTCGGTGGCGCGGCGATAGTGGCACAAAAACGGCACATCAGGCATTGCCGCTACCACATCTGGCACGAGTCCTGCCGCCGCAATCGCGATTCCACCCCCTTGGCTGCCACCCGTGACCACGATTTTGCTGGCATCGACAGCAGTGTGGCTCCGTGCTGTTTCAATAGCACGGACTGCATCACAAAAGACACGACGATAGTAGTAGGTCTCTTTGTTGCGGATACCGCGTGTCATAAATCCCGGGTGATGTGGATTGCTCCCTTCGGGCTCGGGGTCGGGGGTGTCACCCTTGGACCATGCGCTCCCTTGGCCGCGGGTATCCATGACGAGGTGCGCATACCCTTGGCTGCTCCAGAGCAACCAGTCATTGGGGAAACTGCGACCACCACCATAGCCGATGTATTCGACCACACACGGTAGTGCGCCACTGCGCTGGCGTGGCAAGAGCAACCAGCCTTTGACTGTCTGTCCACCCCAGCCCGCAAAGCTCACATCAAAGACTTCTACGGTGCGATAACTGCCCGTATACGCGGTGAATTGTGCGTTGAGGGCATGGCGGCGTGTGTCGCTGAGACTTGCCTGCCAAAAGGCATCGAAATCATGCGGTTGGGCGACGTCGGGTCGGTACTGCTCGAGTTGTGCTTGTGGCATGTCAAACAAGGCCATGGTGATGCTCCTTTGCAACGACGATACTGCCTATTGTAGATGAATACACGGTCTCAATGGCAGCTACCCAAATGAATATTTGGTGACGATACATGAATTGATATCGTGACACCATGCGATTTCGCTAGGCAGCCACCCGAGTGCCGTAAATTGTGCAACTTGTGGCACGTGTGGTAGCGCAGCGAGCACGTGTGCCACCGGCACTTCGTAGAATCCCATGTGCTGCCAGAATTCCCCGGCGTCTGTGCTAAAGCAGTAGACGCAATGGATGCTCTGTTGTTGTGCTGCTGCGATGAGTGCGGTGGTGAGTTGCCGCCCTAGCCCGTGACCACGCGCATCGCGCGCGACAATCGCACTCCGTAGCAACCATGCATCGCCTCCCTGCTCAGCCCCAATCGTTGCTACTACGGCAGCTTGGCTATCTGTGGCAACCCACCAACGACACGTTGGGGCAAATATGGGGGGCACCATCTGATAGTGGGTAATCAAATCGGTGATGGAGGCATGGTCGGATGCGGTAGCAACACGAATGGTGTACATGGCGAGTTACGGCATCTTTCCTGCAGGGAGCGTTAATGTGTCGCTGTCGAGCAAAATTGTATATGGCCCATCATTGATGAGCGATACCTGCATTTCGGCTCCGAAGCGCCCTGTTGCCACCGTCACGCCAGCCTCACGCAAAAATGCCCCCATGGCATCCACCAGTGGAGCTGCATCCGCAGGGGCGGCGGCGTGTGCATACCCGGGGCGGCGCCCACGACTCACGTCGGCATACAGCGTGAATTGTGATACGAGTAGCACTGCACCACCATGTTCTTGCAGTGAAATGTTTGGTTTGCCGCTGGCATCATCAAAGATTCGCAAATCGAGAATTTTGCGGCCTATTTGCGCGATTTGTGCATGCCCGTCACCACGGCCAATCCCCAAGAGCACCACCATCCCGTGGTGAATATGCCCGACGACGTCGCCATGCACGCTCACACTTGCTTGCGTTACCCGCTGAATGACTGCACGCATCATGTAACCCTATACTTTTAGTCTGCGTCTGATTTGGCGGTGCGACGTGGCGCCGGACCAAGGGCGGCATCGATGGCATCATATACTGAGCGCGCCTGGATGATTTGCATGCCGTCGATGTGTACCGGTGATTGCAATGGTGGACACACCGCCTTGGTAAAGCCGAGCTTAGCAGCTTCGCCGAGGCGTCGCTCGAGTTGACTCACATTGCGCAATTCGCCGCTCAGCCCGATTTCACCAATCAACACCATGTCGTTGGCCACACGCTGATTGCGAAACGATGATGCAATGGTGGTTGCAACAGCCAAATCTGCGGCCGGCTCGCCGATTTTGAGTCCACCCACAATATTGACGTAGACGTCCTGGTTAAAGAGGGGCAAGCCGACGCGCTTGCCGAGGACCGCCAGCAACATCTGCAACCGATTGATGTCAAAGCCATTGACGGTACGGCGTGGTTGCGGATTGGCCGTGTTGGATGTCAATCCCTGGATTTCCACCAAAATCGGCCGCGTGCCTTCGAGGGTGACTGCGACCGCCGATCCCGGCGTGTTGGCAGAGCGTTCTGCCAAAAACACCTGTGATGGATTGGCGATTTCTTGCAGCCCACTACTCGTCATCTCAAAAATCCCCACTTCATCGGTCGAACCAAAGCGGTTTTTGACACCACGGAGCATGCGGTACTGATGAAAGCGCTCACCCTCGAGGTAGAGCACCACATCCACGATATGCTCGAGCATACGTGGGCCCGCAATGGCACCTTCTTTGGTGACATGGCCAACGATGATAATCGGGATATTGAGCTCTTTGGCGACGCGCAACAAGCGCAATGCGCCTTCACGCACTTGCCCCACAGAGCCAGCAGCAGCCGTGAGTTCTTCGAGGTAGACAGTTTGAATGGAGTCAACGATCACCAGCCCAGGGCGTTGGGCGTCGATGTGACTAATGGCAGTCTCGAGGTGTGTTTCAGACGAAATCCACAGCCGTTCGGGATTGAGCCCCATGCGGTCGGCGCGCAGTTTGATTTGCTGGGCGGATTCTTCGGCCGAAATATACAATGCCTCACCCACGTTGGCGGCGAAGTGGGCCGCACTCTGGAGTAGCAAACTCGATTTGCCGATGCCCGGCTCGCCACCAATGAGCACGAGACTCCCCGGCACCAGCCCACCCCCGAGGACGCGGGCGAATTCTTGGTAGAGCACCGGTAACCGCGACACCCCACCGCTTGGGATGGCATTGAGCGGTGTGGGTGCGCCACCGCCGCTCACCACAACAGAGCGACGTGTGCTACTTGGCGCATCACGTCGCTCGATTTGTTCGACCAGCGTGCCCCAACCACCACAGTTGGGGCAGCGGCCCATTTCGCGGGCTTGATGTGCGCCGCATTGTTGACAGACAAAGACGGTGCGTGTTTTGGCCATGAGCGTTATCTACTAGGCCAGCGAATCAACAACTGGCTCTGGTGCGTGTTGCGGGCTGAGTCGCAAATATGACTCACCGTTATCGAGCGTAGCCACATCGACTATGATCGTATCGCCGGCCACAAAGCGCCCGTCGAGTACTCCCTCTGACAAGGGGTCCTCGATGAGGTTGGTGATGATACGGCGCAATGGGCGTGCGCCAAACGCCGGGTCATAGCCACGCTTGGCCAACAGATCGCAGGCTTCGTCGGTCACGTCGAGCACCAAGCGGTGCTCGTTGAGTTGCACTTGGACCCGCTTGAGCATGTAGCGTGTGATTTGGCGAATTTCTTCGTTGGTCAGCGCATGGAAGATGATGGTTGCATCCAGCCGGTTGAGAAATTCGGGGCGGAAGACTTGGCGCAGCGCGTCGTTGACGCGATTACGCAGGTCTTTGTTGGCGATTTCACCGTCTTTACCGATAAAGCCGATACGCGATGCCCCACGAATCTGCTCGGTACCCACGTTGGATGTCATGATGATGATGGTATTGCGGAAGTCGACACGTCGCCCTTTACCATCGGTCAGATAGCCGTCTTCGAGTACCTGCAACAACATGTTGTAAGTGTCGGGGTGGGCTTTTTCGATTTCGTCGAAAAGTACCACCGAATACGGCTTGCGGCGCACCGCGTCGGTCAATTGCCCGCCATCACCGTAGCCCACGTATCCCGGGGGGGACCCGACCAAGCGTGACGCGGTGTGGCGCTCTTGGAATTCCGACATGTCGATTTTGATGAGGTGTTCTTCGGAGCCAAACATGAACTCCGCTAACGCCTTGGCCAATTCGGTTTTGCCGACACCGGTTGGTCCCAGGAAGATAAAGCTGCCAATTGGGCGGCGTGGGTCTTTGAGACCGGCACGTGCACGGCGTACCGCTTTGGAAATCGTGACTACGGCTTCGCTCTGGCCGATGACGCGTGAGTGGAGCACTTCTTCCATTTTGAGTAGCCGCACTGTTTCATCACCGGTGAGGCGAGTCACTGGAATACCCGTCCACATTGCAACAACTGCGGCGATGTCCTCTTCGGTGACATAGGGTGCTGCCGCCTGACTCGAGCCCTCGGCCATGCCGTGGTCGCGTTCGAGTTGTGCCACCCGTTGTTTCATCACCTCATGTCGCTCACGCAGCGTTTCGACTAGCTCATGCTGTGATTGTGCCTCTGCGGCCTCGATTTCGTTGGCAATGGCTTCGAGCCCGCGTAACGCATCGCGCAATACCGACGGCGTCGAACTGCGTGTCATGCGTACCCGTGCTGATGCTTCGTCGATGAGGTCAATGGCTTTGTCGGGCAAAAAGCGGTCAGGCACATAGCGCGATGACAGGTACGCCGCCGCCTGTATGGCCTCATCACTAATCTGGAGCTGGTGGAAATCCTCGTAGCGTGATTTGATGCCACGCAAAATCTGCACCGTGTCTTCTTCGTTGGGTTGGTCGACCGTCACTGGCTGGAAGCGGCGCTCAAGTGCCGCATCGCGCTCAATGTATTTGCGGTATTCGTCGAGTGTGGTGGCGCCGATGGTCTGCAGTTCGCCACGTGACAAGGCCGGTTTGAGGATGTTGGCGGCATCGAGGGTGCCTTCGGCACCACCGGCACCGATAATCGTGTGGAACTCGTCGATGAACAGAATACAACGCGTTTCCTTGATTTCGTCGACGACTTTTTTGAGGCGCTCTTCGAATTGCCCACGATACTTGGTGCCAGCCACAAGTGCCCCCATGTCCAGTGACACCACGCGTTTGCCACGCAAACTATCGGGTACTTCGCCAGCCACAATGCGTTGGGCCAGACCTTCGACAATCGCCGTTTTGCCTACACCTGGCTCACCAATGAGCGCCGGGTTGTTTTTGGTGCGACGTGACAAAATCTGAATGACACGGTCGATTTCACGACTACGCCCAATCACCGGGTCGAGTCGCCCACCTTCGGCCATTTCAGTCAGGTCAGTGCCGAGCGCATCGAGATATGGTGTTTTGCCTTTGCTGGCTTGCGAGCCACTCGTGCTACTACTCCCCCCTGCCGCAGCCCCACCACTCGTGCTTGCACGCTCTGGCGGAGTAGGTGTTGATCCACTGCTGCCGCCCGTGGCACTCCCCACATTGCCACCTTGACGCAGGACACGCATCACACTCGTTTTGATCTGTTCGAGTGATACACCGAGCATATCGAGTACGCCGGTTGCGACTCCTTCGCCGTTACGAATCAACCCAAGCAATAAATGCTCGGTACCGATGTAGTTGTGATTGAGCCGCTTGGCTTCGTCAATGGCATACGAAATAACACTTTTGGCTCGTGCAGAGAGCTCTTTATCGGGGCGTGATTCGCCTTCGCCCACCCCAACTATAAACTCTACTGAATGACGTGCTTGCGCAAGTTGCACACCCAAATCCTCGAGCACACGTGCAGCCACGCCCTCACCCTCACGAATGAGTCCGAGCAGGATGTGTTCAGTACCAACATAGGAGTGGTTGAGCGCACGTGCTTCTTCGGTGGCGTAGTGCAAGACCTGTTTGGCTCGCTTGGTAAATTTATCGTAGGCACTCGACATAACAACTACTCCCGTCACTATTCACCGAAGTGAACAGCGCTATGATTCATCAGCCGTCTCACTGTCAGGCTCTAATTTCAAACTGAGCCCAATGCGTCGGCGCCCAGATTCAACCCGTACAATCCGCACCGTCACCGTGTTCCCCACACTCAGGTCGGGTCGAAGCTCTGCAGGGGTATTATTGAGCTCCGAAATATGAATAAGTCCCTCTATGCCATCAGACAAACGGATAAACATGCCGAATGGTGCTGATTGGGTCACAGTGCCATCGATTATTTGCCCGGCATGGAACAACGCATCTGCATTACTCCACGGCTCAGGAAGTGTGCGTTTGATAGACAGTGCGATACGCCGAAACTCCGCATCAATGCTCATCACCATGACAGTCGCACGATCACCGACACGATACAAATCACTCGGATGTCGTACGCGACTCCACGACAGCTCAGACAAGTGTACGAGCCCATCAGCACCACCAATATCGACAAAGACACCAAAATCACACACCGAGGTAACGACCCCTTCGCGCACATCGTTGACCGCGATTTCACTCAACAGGACATCTTTGCGCTGGTCGCGTGTGGCCGCATTGGCCTGCCGTTCAGAAAGAATCAGCCGGTTGCGCTGTCGGCTCATCTCAACAATCTTGAGACGTACCGTGCTCCCCACCATGCGTGCCATGTCATTCTGCTTTTGTGCTTCACTGCCACGCCCCACACCGGATACCTGCGACGTGGGGATAAACCCACGTACGCCGTCAAGATTGACTAGCAACCCACCCTTGTTGTAGTTGACAATCACGGCCTCAATGGTGCCGCCCTCGTCGGCGATACGTTGCAAATTCCGCCAACTGAGCTCTTGACGGGCACGGTCGAGCGACAACACGACGCGACCTTGGTCATCCTCGGGTTGTACCACAAAGACCAACACCGTACTGCCTACGACGAGCGCATCACGCTCACTTTGGCTCAGCGTATACATCTCACGTGGCGGAATAATGCCTTCGGATTTGTGGTTGATGTCAACTAACAATTCATCAGGACGGTGTGCCATAATCACACCATCAAAGGTATCGCCGTATTGAAGCGAGCGTACTCGCGCACTATGCTCATCAAGCAACTGCGCAAAGTAATCACTACTGCGGGGGTCGGGCGAGCGGGTATCAGATGAAGCGGAGACGGCGAGTGGCTCTTCCATGGTTATTCCTCTGTGGCTGAGGCGAAGTGCACCGCACGAAATTGTTTCTACTAGTGAGAATTATACGGAATTCGAGGCGAAAAGGCAAGATGATGAGAGTATCACTCATCGTTGCTTCATGTTGTTCTATTTCACAAATTTTTATATTTGGTATGAACACGTACTCCTGGTACCGCGCATCTACCCGTATGCTCGTGATGCCTGTATCGATGCGAGGTAGCAGATGCGTTAGTGTGGCTGCTGACGGGCGATTGCATGCCCATGAGCGTCATCACCGACAAAGTAAACTAGCGGATGGTCTGCGGTAATGTATGCGTGCACCGTAGTCCCGATGGCGTGTTTTTGATGATGGGGAAGCTTGCAACTCAACGTCTGTCCTGACGTCAACGTCAGCTGGTAGTGGTAGACGGTGCCCTCGTAGTGGCGACCGCTGATGACCGCATTGGGTGCATTGTCTGTCACACAGAAGCCGATATCATCGTAGCGCACCAACACCGTATGATCAGCGTGAGGGGTCTGTATCGGGGTGGCTGCCTGTGTCAACATCAATGCCCCGAGTTCGCTTGCGAGGTGGTCAGCATGCGGTGTAACCGTGAGAAAGTTAGCTTGCCCCATGAAACGCGCTGCAAATGTGGTCCGTGGGCTCACAAACAGTGTTTCTGGGGTGTCGATTTGATGCAATCTGCCATCGTGCAACAGCGCAATCCGATCCGCAATTGCAAGTGCTTCGGATTGATCATGGGTCACAATAATTGCAGACGTATTCGTAGCACGCAGTATGTCGCGCAATTCGCCACGTACATGATCACGAATAGCCGCATCGAGATTGCTAAATGGCTCATCAAACAGAATCACTGATGGCTCAGGTGCCAACGCCCGTGCAATGGCCACGCGCTGTTGTTGCCCACCTGAGAGCTGATGTGGAAAACGATCCGCATACCCGGTTAATCCGACCCGATGCAACACGGCGTGCATGCGCTCGCGTTGTGTGTGCTTGGGGTAGGCGTGCAACGCAAAGCGCACATTGTCTGCTACCGTCATGTGCGGAAACAACGCATAATCTTGAAATACCATGCCCACCCGGCGTGTTTCTGGGGGGAGCGGGCGATTCCGATTGGTCACACACGTGCCGCGGATATAGATTTCTCCTCCATCGGGGAGCTCAAGCCCTGCAATCAGCCGGAGCGTGGTCGTTTTGCCAGAACCACTCGGTCCCAGCAATACCAAAATTTCTCCAGCATACAACTCGAGTGTCAAATCATGCACAATCGGGTGTATGGCAGTGCTGGGATGGCGGGTCACATGCTGTATTCGAATAACCGGTTCGCTCATTGCTGCCTCGGCTGACACATCATTTACTGGTTTGATGATTACGCAACACAAATGCCACAGGAAGACACGCACATGCAATCAACAAGAGTGCGGGGGTGGCGGCAGCAGTATACAATCCATCACTGGCTGGCATCCAAATCCGTACTGCTAGTGTATCAAATCCTGCAGGGCGAAGCAGGAGTGTAGCGGGTAATTCTTTGAGCATCCCCAAGAACAACAACGCCCAGCTGGCACGCAGACCAGGTGTCGCGAGGGGCAATACCACATAGCGGAGCACTTGCAAGGCCGAATGCCCTAGGCTACGTCCTACTTCTTCGAGTGTGGGTGCGATTTGCTCAAATGCTGCATCCAGGCTTTGCATGGCCTGTGGTAGGAATCGAATGATGTAGGCAAAACTCAATGGCAGCAAGCCACCAATCATCCACGGTATTCCCTGATTGGTCACCAAAATGATACTGAGCGCAACCACCACGCCTGGTAGGGCATACCCTGCTTGACTTAGACGTGCAACAATCCCGCCAAACACCCCGCCGCGCCGCAGCAAGAGCGCTGGTGCGACTGCAAGCATCGTGGTGATAGTCGCAATCAATGCCACAAACACAATGTTGTAGGTACCGGTACCGATTAGGTCTGCAAAGGGGATCTGACTTGCGCGTTCTGCTGGTGAAGGCACACTGCTACTCCAGTAGAGCAATGTGCCAATGGGCGCCACCAATGCACAGCTTGTGACCGCCGCCAAGCTCAGCTGTGCCACAATTTGCCAGCGCCCCAAAGTTTGCTGAATCACCGGTCGCCACGAGCGGTTGATTTGGGCTCCGCCCCGCCCGACTAGGCGCTCTTCGAGCACGAGCAACCCGAGTGTCGCAATAATCAAAGGCAAACTGAGTAATGCGGCTCCCGCACGGTCGACTTGCCCCGTAAATCGCCCATATATGGCCGTACTAAAGGTGGGTAGGCGCAGTAATGACGGGACACCAAAATCAGCAAGCGCATACAGCATGACTAGCAACATCCCGCCACCAACTGCGGGTGCGAGGAGTGGTAACGTGACGTGGCGCAGGCGATGAAACCAGTGTGCCCCACTCAGCTGGGCGATTTCGCGCAAATGATGACTCCCTTGGCGCAATACGGCCGATACAGGCAAGTAGACGTATGGCGAGAGGCACAACGCCAAAATACACGAACTTCCGCCCAATCCAAACAGCGCATTAAAGGGAATGTCGCCGTAGGCCACCCACTGCTGCTCAACTAGCCAGCGCTCAACAATCCCGCGTGGACGGAGCAGTGCCAACGTACAAATCCCCAAGACGTAGGGGGGCATGACAAGTGGCAATACGGCTACAATCCGCCATGCACCAGCTCCGCTGAGCGCCATGCGTTCGATCAACAACGCCTGACATGTGCCGATGATGCCACTCAAGAGTGCCGACAAGAGCGCCAGCAACACGGTATTTGTAATTAATGTCCACAAGAGTGGCCATGGCGGGAATGGCGTACTCCCCGATGCCTCGAGTGCCCTAATAATCGTATATCCGGTAGGAATGGCGCCGAGTAGTGCGACCACGATTGCAATTACCCAGATGATGTGTGGTGGTCGCCGACCACCGTCTTGTCTGCCATACCATGTCGTCATACCTACGGAATCCCCACTGATTGCATGAGTTTGACTGCTTGTGGTGCACCCGTCGCTGCCTGTTGCATGTCAACAGCCGCAATGCGCAGCGTGCGCAAATCCACGCTGTGTGGTGCACGTGCAACCTCGGGAATCACTGCGAATTCCATGTTGACTGTGGCAAAGAGCATCTGAATATCGGGTCGAAACAAATATTCGGCAAAGATACGCGCTGCATCTGGGTGCGGTGCGCCAGCAATACGTGCCACAGTCGAAGTGTTCATCATCACGCCAATCTGTCCATCTGCTTGGTCGGGGTAAATGGCAGCAACCGTGTTGTTGGTCGTCTCTTGCTGTTGTAGCAGATAGTGGTAGTGGTTGGCCACCCCAATGGCAAACTCGCCACTCCCCACCGCTTTGCGCAGATCGGTCGCACTCGCAAAGAACGTTGCGTTGTTAGCGACAAGCCCGTCTAGCCATGTACGTGTGGCAGCCTCACCGACCAGGGCAATCATTGATGCGACTTGCGCTTGCATAGGACCATTGCTCGAATCAGCGATGGCCACCTTGCCGTACCAGCGTGGATGTGTCAAATCAAACATAGATGTCGGTGCATCTGTGGCACTCACCAAACTCGTGTTGTACATGATTACCCGTGCCCGCGATGTGACGGAAGTCCACCGCCCTGCGGCATCTTTGAGATGCGCCGGGATATGCTCAGTCCCTGCTATTGGCTCAGCCACAAAGACATCATCAGCGCTGAGATTGATGTGTGTAAGCATGTCGGTACTCAGAAAGATATCTGCCTGTGGTTGCGCACGTTCCTCGAGAATAGCGGCGGCTAATTCGTTGTTTTTGCCCGATTTGAGAATAACGTTGATGTGCGGATATTCGTTCCTGAATGCCTGAATCACCGGCATGATGAGTGCCTCGGTACGACCACTGTAGATGACAACGTCTTGCGGGACGCCTGCCGTCATGGCAGGCGTACGCCACGAATGTGCAACACATGCGGTGAGTGATACCAGGCACCACAAGAGCACTAGACTCGTGACCCGCATCCGACGCTGATGGAAAAACATGCGAATCCTCACGGATGTAGACTTCACCATATCATTATACAGCCAAGGAATTGCTGGGATGTGCAGCAACTCCTTGGCGTGTCTGTGGTACGTGTTTGCGCTGTTAGGGGATGCCAGCAGCATTCAACAGCTGTAGTGCGGTATCCACACCTGTGGCAACCTGTGCCATGTCATTGACTGCCAGCCGCAACGTATCGAGTGGGGTGACCCCCTCGGCCAATGTGACGCCCGCAATCATCGGGTACTCGTAGTTGGCTTCTGCAAAGAGTTGTTGTGCCTGCTTGGTAAACATAAACTCTGCAAAGAGACGGGCATTTTCTGCATTCGGGGCGCCTTGAATCTGACCAACGACCGTGGTGTTGATCATGACTCCCATTTGCCCTGCGCCTTGGTCGGGATAGACAACACCGACCTGATTATCACTTGCTTCACGCTTTTGGAGCTCGTAGTAGTAGTGGTTGACAATCCCAATGGCAAACTCACCTGCCCCCACCGCTTTGCGTACATCCGTGTGCCCCCCAAAAAACGTCGTTTCGTTGGCTACGAGGCCGGCAAGCCATGCTTGAGTGGCTTCAGTGCCAATTAATGCATTCATCATGGCGACTTGGGCTTGCATTGAACCATTGGTCGAATTAGCAGCGGCAATCTTGCCTTTCCACTTGGGATCAGTCAAGTCCAGCATCGATTGCGGTGCCTCTGCAGCACTGACCAGCGTCGTGTTGTACATGATGACACGCGCCCGGCTCGTTATCGATGTCCAACTGCCGTCACTTGCCTTGAGGTTGGCTGGTACTGACTCACTGCCAGCAATTGGCGCCGGAGCAAATACTCCTTCGTTGCGCAAATTGATGTGCGTCAGCATATCGGTACTAATGAAAAGATCTGCCTGCGGATTGGCCTTCTCTTCGAGGATTGCTGCAGCAAGCTCACTGTTTTTTCCTGCTTTAACACTCACCTCGATACGTGGGTATGTGGCCTGGAATGCCGCAATAACTGGCTGAATGAGCGCCTCGCTGCGCCCACTGTAAATGACCAAACGACTACTGCTCTGAGGCGCAGGCGTAGTGGTATCAGCACCGTCTGGTGCTGCGGCCGTGCTACACCCGACCAATACCATGAGGCCCAAAACCAAGCGTATCACCCGCATCACCACGTGCATGCTCATCACACTTCTCCTCCCTAGTTATATGCACCAATTGCATACGTGTCACAGCATACACTGTCTGATTTATTTTTGCAACTTATTTCCGTGAAAAATGATTTTATCTGATGTGTATAATATAAAAGCCATATATTCAACACGTCGGTGCGGATAAATCGCGTAAAAAGCCACAAAAAAACATCTCACGTTGCAGTAAATCAACCTTTCTGATATACTAGCGCGCGATATTTCGCCTCCAGTAGAGAGTATGCAACATACTTGCACACTGCGTAGAGAAGGGCACCCATGGTTGTCGCCATGCCATCAGTTATTGTGGCTCATCTGGCACCAGACCTTGATTGTATCGCTGCAATATGGATATTCAAGCGTTTTGGTGGTGTTACTGATGTGCAATTGCAGTTTGTCCCTGCAGGTACCACGCTCAACAACCAGCCTGTCGATAGTGACCCACGGGTCATTCACGTGGATACTGGGCTCGGGCGATTTGACCATCATCAGCGGCATGTACGCACACTTAGTGCTGCGGAGTTGGTGCGTCGTACGGTGGCACCGCACGACCAGGTGCTTGAGCGCGTCATCAAGCAGGTGACGCTCATCGATAACGCCGTATCCATCGACCGGCAGGGGTGTGATCTGGGACGACTTGCAGATTCATTTAATCTGCTTCACGAAGCTGATCCCGAGCGCGTGGTGGCATTGATGTTGCCGAATCTCGATGCGTGGTATGCGCACGAGCAACGGCAAATGGAAATCGGTGCATCATACGTCAATCGTATTGAGTTTTGTTCGCCCTGGGGGCGTGGCATGGCCATGCAGAGCCCATACGGGGGCTCGTCAGCACTCGCATATCGTGCTGGTGCGGTGGTCTATGTCTACCGAGAAGAGATACATGGGTGGACGGGTGTGGCAGCACAGGCACGTTCATCGGTCAATCTCACCGCGCTCTATGAGCGGTTGCGCATCGTTGACGCACAGGCTGATTGGTATTTGCACCCGAGCAAACGCTTGTTGTTGTGTGGTACGGCCAAAGCGCCGGTGCAGCATACATCGCATTTGTCGTTGCGTGAGTTGGTTGCGGTCATCGAAGAGTTGAGTGTCGTCGTACGCTAAACGCCAGCGTTGTCGTTTTGCTCGATATAGTGATGAGTGATGGGTATTGGTGACGCTGTGGAATACAGCGATGTTTGTAGGAGACCCGCCATGCAAAAGCGCCGTGGCGCCACATCTGCAGGAGCCTCTGCCACTAGTTCGCTAAGGAGTACCATGTCTAGTACGCCTCTTTCTCGTGCACGCAAAGAAATCGGCGATGCACCGCTGGTCGAGCTCTATCGCCAGATGATGTTGATTCGTCGTTTCGAAGAAAAATGTCAGGAGATGTACACCCGCTCCAAAATCGGCGGTTTCTTGCACCTCTATGTTGGTGAAGAAGCCACCGGTGTGGGAGCAATCTCAAACCTGCAACCGCAGGACCACATTTTTACCCATTATCGTGACCATGGGCACGCTATCGCGCGTGGGCTCGACATCAATGCGTTGATGGCCGAGTTGTTTGGCCGTGACACGGGCTCGGGACGTGGCCTCGGTGGCTCAATGCACTTCGCTGATGTCACCAAAAACTTCTGGGGTGGCTATGCCATTGTAGGAAGTCATTTGTTGTTGGCGATTGGGGTCGGTTTGGCATGCCAAATGCAAAAGACCAATGGCGTCGTAATGGTTTTCTTTGGTGATGGTGCCACCAATGGTGGTGAATTCTACGAGGCGTTGAATTTTGCACAGCTGTGGAAATTACCAGTGGTATTTGTGTGTGAAAACAATCTCTATGCCATGGGTACGCCACTCGAAGTTCACTCAGCAGTCACAGAAATCTATCGCAAAGCGAGTGCGTTTGACATGAAGGCGATGCGCATCGATGGCAATGACGTGCTCGAAGTGCGTGAGCAGGTCGGCGAGGCCGTCGAATTTGCCCGCTCAGGCAAGGGTCCGGTGCTTGTCGAGGCCATGACCTATCGCTTCCGTGGGCACTCGGCACAAGACACGCAAAAATACCGCACCAAAGAAGATGTCGAGCAGCATCGCCAGCAAGACCCCGTGATGCGTTTCCGTCAGAGTTTGATTGATGCTGGTGTACAAACTGCCGCTGCAATTGATGCCCTTGATGCGGTCATCGATGAACAAGTCGAGGAATCCGTACGCTTTGCTGATGAGAGTCCCGTACCGGGCAACGAGTGGCTGACTGATCAAGGGATCTATGCGGCTCCACTCGAGACACCCACCGTGGATCCAACTATCATCTAGGAGACGAAACTTTGATGCTACCACGCATCAATGAAGGAGATATTCAATGGCTGTAATGACTGTCCGCGAAGCGCTCCAAAAGGCGCTCCACGAATCGATGGCTGATGAGCGCGCCTTTATCATCGGTGAAGATATCGGTCACTATGGGAGCACCTATGGTGTCACTGCTGGCTTCCTCGAAAAGTATGGCCCTGAACGCATCCGTGATGCACCCATCGCCGAAGCCGGTATTTTGGGTGTTGCCATCGGCGCCGCAATGGCGGGGATGCGCCCCATCGCCGAAATCATGTCTGTCAATTTCTCGTTATTGGCATTTGACATGATTATCAATCACGCTGCCAAAATCTACAGCATGTTTGGTGGTAAGTTTTCGGTGCCGTTGGTCATGCGTACGACCAATGGTTGGACACAACTGTCAGCGACCCATTCACAGACGTTTGATGCCATGTTTGCGCATATTCCTGGCCTCAAAGTGGTCGCACCAGCCACCCCTGCAGATATGCTCGGCCTGTTTCGTGCCTCAATGGCTGATCCTGACCCAGTCATCTTTATCGAGCATACCTTGATGTATGGAGTCAAAGGTGAAGTGCCAGATGGTGACTATGTGGTACCGATTGGGAAGTCGGTACTTTCACGCGAGGGGCGTCATATCACGGTTGTCACCTATTCACGCATGGTTCATTTGGCGCATCAAGCGGCCGATATCTTGGCCCAAGAAGGCATCGAAGTCGAAATCGTCGACTTGCGTACGTTGCGCCCCCTCGATATGAGTGTGGCACTCGAAAGCTTCAAGAAGACGAATCGTGCAGTTGTTGTCACCGAAGACTGGCAGTCATACGGTACATCGGCTGAAATCGCCACGCGCCTCTATGAGCACGGTTTTGATTATCTCGATGCCCCCATTCAGCGTGTCAACTTCCGCGAAGTACCTATGCCCTATGCCAAGAATCTTGAGCAACAGGTGGTGGTAACGACCGATCGTATTGTCGCGGCTATCAGAAAAGTCTTGCATCGCAGCTAACTGCGACGACTGGAAGGAATGATCATGGCTGATATTACGATGCCAAAGATGGGCTTTGATATGACCGAAGGCACCATCGTGCGCTGGATCAAAAAAGTTGGCGATCATGTCAACAAAGGCGAAGCCGTTGCTGAAATCGAGACAGACAAGGTCACCATCGAAATTGAATCATTCGTAAGTGGCACGATTACTGAGATTGTCACCCCTGAAGGTTCCCGTGCTCCCGTTGGTGGGGTGATTGCGCGTACCGACACTGCAGGCGCAGCCACTGCAACACCAGCGGCCGCACCCGGCGCAGCACCGGCTGCGCCCACATCAGCCCCGGTTGCATCCCCCGCACCAGTGGCACCCGTCGTGCCCGCACTTAGTGCGGGCACGACGGGTGGTGCCGTCAAGGCATCGCCCATTGCCAAGCGGATGGCCCGCGAACACGGTCTCGATTTGGCGACTATCGCAGGGAGTGGCCCACAAGGGCGGGTGGTACGCGATGACGTCAATGCGGTCTTGGCAGGGCGCCCTGCATCCCCGAGTAGCGCACCAAGTGCTCCTGTGGCAGTGGCGGCACCGGTAGTACCAGCGTTACCGACTGCGGCTACAGGCAGTACGGTGGTCCCCCTCAGCAGTATGCGTCGTACCATTACGCGTCGTCTGACACAGAGCTGGCAGACAGCCCCCCATTTTTATATCACCATGGATGTTGATATGGGGGCTGCCTTGGCATTGCGTAAGCAGATCAATGCCCCCCTGGCCAAAGAGCACCAAATCTCTATCAACGACATGATTGTGAAGGCGTGTGGTGTGGCACTGGCTGCCTACCCCAATCTGAATGCATCATTTGTCGAAGAGGGCATTCAGCTCAACCCAGCAGTCAATGTATCGATTGCAGTGGCCCTCGATACCGGTTTGGTCGCCCCCGTGGTCACCAATGCGGATAGTCGCTCACTCAGTGGTATCTCACGCGAAGCCAAGCGACTCATCGCATTAGCCCGTGATGGCAAGTTGGGTGCCGAAAACTTGCAAGGTGGCACCTTTACGGTGAGCAACCTGGGGATGTATGGTGTCACCGAGTTTGATGCCATCATCACACCTCCTCAATGCGCCATTCTCGCAGTGGGAGCAGTGCGGCGTGTGCCCGTATTCAAGGGTGACAGCGACGAAGTTATCGCTGCCAATCTGTGTGCTATTACCATATCGGCCGACCATCGGATTACCGATGGTGCCGAAGCAGCCAAGTTTGTGGGTGAAATCAGACGTCTGCTCGAAAACCCCTTGGCCATGCTCATCTAAGGTGTCTCAACACGCCACCCCCCACGCACTCCGCTGAGCGCGTGGGGGGTGGTTTTTTGGTGTTACTTGGATTGTTCGTCGATGTGGCGGACGACGTCGCTCATCGACAGAATGCCGGTTGGCCACACGCGACCGTCGTTGCGTTCTTCGACGACCACCAAGCGGTGGATGTGATTGCGGTTGAGCAGCCGAATGGCACGATCAAGCTCCATGTCTGGCATGCACGTAATCACGCTACGCGTCATGATGTTGACCACCGGACCCAGCATGACCTGCTCGTAGGCGGCACCGTCTTTCCAGGCACGGAGTAGGTCGGTCTGTGACAAAATCCCGGCCAGATGCCCAGGACCTTCGGTAATCACCACGGCATGGATACGATAGCGGTTGATGAGTGCCATGGCATCGGCAACGCTCGTTTCTACGGGACAAGAAATAACGCCAACATGCATTGCATCACGGACAAGTTGTGTCGCCATGGGGTGCTCCTTTGGTAATCGTTGATACTATCATGCAATAGCATCGCTTCTCGCTTATAATATGAAGTACGGATATAAATACAAAGACGATGTATGCAAATCGTCGTAGTGAGGAGCAGGATTTCATGGCTGATGCACATCCACATCTGCAGGCTGCGGATGTGACCGTTGAGTGGCTCCAATCCCTCAACTATACGTTGGTTCCCTCGTCACGTCCAGCCACCATCGAGGGTGTGTACGTCAAAGATTTGCGTACCCATCTCGATGGACGTGGTGATGTCATCGAATTGTGGAGTCGCCCGTGGGTCGACAATGAGGGGCTCGTGGTCCCCATGCACGTCTACCAGAGTGCGACCGACTTTGGTGTTACCAAATGCTGGCATTTGCACAACACCCATACCGACCAATTTACCGTGACTCGTGGCAAGCTCCAAGTCGTTTTGGTGGATATCCGCCCATGGTCACCCACGTTTGGGCATGTCAACTCGGTCATACTCGGCACGGCACGTCCCAAACTTATCAAGATTCCGCCCATGGTCATGCACGGCTGGAAGGCACTCAGTCAACCAGAAGTCATCGTGGTCAATTTGCAGTCACACGTATATGACGCCGCCGATGAGTTCAAGTTCCCGTGGAATTGTGTGCTTGAGCATGCCTGGGAGCCGCTCAACGGTTAGCTCATCTCTAGCGCATGCGGGATATGCGTAATCCCACGTGGTGTGACCACAACCACATCATAGCGCCAGCTGCTATGGCTCGAATAGTCGGCTTGTGTCTGCAAAAACGCCAACGCAGTATGCAGTAACCGTTGACGTTTGCGTGGCCCGATTGACGCAATCGCACTGTGCGCATCACGGCGCATGCGGACTTCGACAAAGACCCAGCTGTTGCCATCTTTGGCGATGATGTCGATTTCGCCGTAGCGACAGTGCCAGTTATACTGATGTACAGACAGGCCGTGGCGTTCGATGAACGCCGCGGCCTGTGCTTCTGCATGCGACCCTTGTTGGCGTCGCGTTAGTATCATGGGTAGATTCCGCGGGTGTAGTAGGCGTTTGCAGTGCGATCGACTGCTTGTAGGTAGGCAGCGGTGCGCAGTTGAGTGCGCCGAGCCTGTGCCATCTGGTTGACTGACTCAAATGCACCGACCATGATGCGCTCAAGTTGCGCATTGACTTCACGTTCCGTCCAAAAGAATTCTTGTAACCCTTGTACCCACTCAAAGTAGCTGACGGTTACGCCACCCGCATTGGCCAGAATATCGGGGATAACCAGTACGCCACGGTCGTGCAAAATCGTATCTGCGTCAGGTGTGGTCGGTCCATTGGCTGCTTCAACGACGATGCGTGCCTTGATGCGATCGGCATTTCGCCTGGTAATCTGGTTTTCGATGGCGGCTGGAATCAAGATGTCGCAGGGCAACTCCAATAATTCCTCGTTGGTGACTGCATCACCGCCAGGGGCGCCTGCCACTGTGCCTGTTTTGAGGTAGTGTGCCTGCAACGTATTCAAATCGATACCCTTGGGGTTGGAAATCCCACCGCCACGATCAGCAACGCCGACGATTTTGGCACCCATTTCGCTCAACAACCGTGCCGATGTGCCACCCACATTCCCGAAGCCTTGGATGACGATTTTGGCACCTGCAATGCTCACATTCGCTTGTTCACAGGCCTCGCGCAACACATACACCAAGCCGCGGGCTGTTGCCTCGTTGCGTCCATGTGATCCCCCAATGTGAATGGGTTTGCCAGTGACGACTGCCGGCACAGTATGCCCACGATGCATCGAATACGTATCCATGATCCACGCCATGATTTGTGCGTTGGTGCCGATGTCAGGCGCCGGGATATCGACGTCCGGGCCAATCAAAAAGCTAATCTCTGTGGCATAGCGCCGTGTCAAGCGCTCGACTTCACCATGTGACAAGAGTGCAGGGTCGACGACTACAGCCCCTTTGGCACCGCCATAAGGAATATTGACGACAGCACATTTCCACGACATGAGCATGGCGAGCGCCCGTACTTCGTCGATATCCGTATCGGGGTGATAGCGAATACCGCCCTTGGCAGGGCCACGGGTTGTATTATGCTGGACTCGATATCCAGTAAACATTTCAATGCGTCCGTCATCCATTTTGACGGGAAAATTGACGGTAAATTCACGGTGTGGGACGCGCAATAATTTGCGATACCCGGGATCTAAATTGAGGATGTCTGCGGCGATGTCAAATTGCCGTTGGGCATTGACATACGCATTCTCCACATGTGGCGCCATCGCTGTTCCTCCTTGAGCAGTGATAGTAACAAAGAATATCAAGCACACTCCCAGACCAGCTACAGTATAGCACGCACACCATCTACCGTGTCGTCAATGCCCGTATGCGGGCATACGCACGTTGTATGAGGGGGTTGTGTCGCTCGCTGTACCCACCTACCCCCAGCATCACGCACAGAGCTCCAATCGCACTCACGATGACTGGTATGCCGGCGAATTGTATGCCACCCCAGCTCAATGCGACAACCACCACGGTACTCCCCCCCGCAAGTCCCATGGCCTGCCAGGGCAACTGGATCCCTGCATGGCGCAGTGTTGGCCATATCGCTGCCATCAAGGCGATTTCGGTGACAACCGTTATGCTGGCTGCGGCCAGTGCTCCATAGTGTGGTATCAGCGCGATATTGCACGAAATGTTGACGAATGTGCCAATCATAAATGCCACGGTAATCGTCTTTTGCTGCTGAATTGCAATAAGTGCATATTGCAAAACACCAGTAATATATGACAATGGCAAATACCAAATAAGCACCCGCAACGTGTAAGCGGCGTCTGGTAGATACGCATCTCCACCGAGGATCCAGATGAGCTGATCCGCAAGAATCATGACAAGCACGACGCCCATCCACGCCAGCCATTGGAGTAGTGTGACGGCACGCACCACGAGTGGTGCGAGTTCATCGCGTTGATGCACGGCTCGATGTGCGAGCAAGGGAAAGAGCGCACCGACCACATAGGGTGGGATTATTTGTGTCATTGAGATGACTTTGTAAGCAGCATCGTACAAGCCGAGCACATAATCACCAGAAACACTGCGCAAAATGACCGCATCAAAGCGAAAAAATATGGTGAGGAGCAAACTGTTGAGCAACAGTGGTACGCCTGCTCCCCACAGCTGGCGCATTTCTTGCCAGTCCCATAGAGGACGAGCCGCAAACAACATGCGATGCTGGAGATACCACAACACGATTGCATTGAGGCATGTAGTTGCAAGCGCAACAGCAGCCATCCCGACGATGCGGGCATCACTGTCGCTGAGCCACCAAATTACTGCCACACCGATTAGGGTTCGCGTAATACTTGCAATCACGGTGACGAGCGCCGGTATTTCCATGCGTTGTGCTGCCTGAAACGAGGCACTTGCTGCGGCTGCGGTGCCTGCTGGCCATAGATGTGCCAACAGCAGCCATAATGCGACGGTACTCCCCGTGGTGAGTGGTGGCATGATATCGCGCATGAGCCAGAACGCAAGCAACGTCAGCGGAGTGACAACAGCTGCCATCACCCAACGCATACTCAGACTGATACCAAACAGGTGCGGGGCACGTGTGGGATGAGCGGCTGATTCACGTACTGCCAGATCGTTGAGCCCCCAATTGACAATGGTGACCAAATACATGCTTGCAATGAGTGCAACAAAACTCCATGCGCCACTTGCCGTGGGCCCGAGGGCGCGCAACGTGATTGCAGCAAAGCCGAGGTCAAGGACTTTGCTGAAGAGATTGGCCAAGATGGGGATGCTACTGTTTTTGATAAAGCGCGAGGTATGGCTGGCAGTCTCATCCTTCCAGATGCGTCGCCACCCCCACGGAACCAAGAGGAGCAGTGGGATGCATGCAATCGTTGCAAGGAGAAATATGCTGGTGTTGCTCATGGCCAGACCTCGTTTACCCGTATGTGGGTGGGATGTTGTAGTGTCACTGTGATGGTGCCGTGTAATTGCTCGTGCCACACTGATTCGTGGTATGGTCGCCGCTGTGCCATACTCAAGCGTGCTGCGGGTTGTTGGGTCTGTCCACTACTATACAGTACGCCCGCTGGGTGTACCACCGTGTGTACCTGCCATGGCGGAGTAATCTGCCACGCATAACTCAGCAAACACGGTGTCTGTGGGCATTGCAGCGTCGGTGCGATTTCGTTGAGTTGTTGGCTGGTCGCACCGTGCGCCACCAACAGACTCCCGTGGGGCCATATGACCCACAGCATGTTGGCGGCAACGACGTGGAAACGCACATTGTCATGGTACCACTGACTGCCCACATCCTGTTGGTAGCACTGTACATGCGGTACCTGGCAAGCGTCGGATGCACCTAGGCGTGCCGCAGGCAAGACGATGATGGTGCGAAGACCGTGGTCGACGAGTGATGCGAGTGCCCCTTGCCATGCCGCACCGCGCTGCGTCAAGATGACTACATCGGCACTCTGTGTTTGCCAGAGGGTGCTCTGCGTGCCTAGGAACTCCAGCAGTGTGGGCGCATCGTTGCTGGTATCAATTAAAATGCGTTGTCCGCTTGTCGTGGTTATCACGAGCACATCACCGGTGATTGCGGGGGCGGTGAGTGTGCCATCAGCTGACCATATCATGCTCCGCCACCACAAGGTACCTGCCATGCACGCAAGCATGACGAGTGCAGGGAGATATTTGCCTGCCATACCACACCTCCATGTAACATACACGAACGTGAGTATGGCAGGCAGTCATTACGCAGGCATTACGTGTGTTTAGCGCAGTGCGGTCACTTCGATTTCGACTTTGGCGTCACGTGGGAGGCGGGCTACCTGCACGGTTGAGCGGGCAGGTGGGTTGCTGGTGAAGTATTGCGCATACACGGCATTCATGGTCGCAAAATCACCCATGTCCTGTAAAAAGACGGTGACTTTGACGACTTTTTCCAGTGAGCTGCCAGCGGCTGCCAACACCGCTTTGATGTTGTTGAGGACTTGGGTGGTCTGTGCGGTGACATCGCCATCGACCATCACCCCAGCAGGTGTCAGTGGAATCTGGCCTGAGCAGTAGACCATGGTATCGGTCATGACGGCCTGTGAGTATGGCCCAATGGCTGGTGCTGCCTGGTCGGTTGACACAATCGTGCGTGACATGATGATTTCCCCTTGTGCATGTGATGTACGAAACCGTCTTTATTGTACTCCACTCTGTTTGGTTGTGGATAGCGTGGTCAGAAACGCCGAAACCTCGGCAGGGGAGTTCAAGTAGATGACCTGTGTGTCAGGCAGTGTGGCCAAGCGTGATTTGAGTGCAGGGATGCGCTTGGGATAGTTCCATATAAACTGCAAAAACTCCCATGTCAGATGCTCTGGGCAATCGGCACCCATATCGGGTCGGGTGCGATTGTGGTACACGATGCGTCGTACAATCACGCGATACAAGCAAAGCCAGCGTGGCATGTTGAGTACGATAACGGTATCAGCATGTGCGAGACGAATGTCGAGTGTGCTGGTATAGTTGCCATCCATGATCCACTGTGGCTGTGTGACAACCGCATGCTGGCGTGCAATCAACGTGTCGCGCTCAACAGCGTGCCAGTGCGGTTGCCAAAAAAGCTGGTCGATGTGGGTAACTGGGAGCGAGAGGACATCGCCAAGCTGACGTGCCAAGGTCGATTTGCCAGCACCACCTGAACCTAGAATCATGATCCGTTGCATGGGGCAAGTCTTTCTCCAAACGCAGATATGTATTATACCAAAGCAGATACGGTATAATCGGAGTATACGATGTAGTGTAATCATGCGTGTGTCTGAGAAGAGGTGTGGTATGACGTTGAACAATCGTGTCGTAGTAATTACCGGCGCCTCAAGTGGATTTGGGGCGGATATTGCGCGGCGGGCTGTTGCCGCCGGTGCTCGCGTCGTATTGGCAGCCCGCTCAACTGACAAGTTGCAGGCATTGGTTGCAGAGCTGGGGGGCAGTAGCAAGGCGCTGGCAGTGACTGCGGATGTGACCAGCGATGCAGATGTGGCTCGGCTGGTCAGCGAAGCAGAAGCCTTCGGTCCGGTTGACATCCTCATCAACAATGCGGGGTTCGGCTTCATTGATGCCTTTGTGGATGCACCACTCACTGATTTGCAACGCATGATGGATGTAAACGTCTATGGTGCGGTGCGCTGTACCAAAGCCTTTTTGCCTGTGATGATGGCACGCAAACAGGGGCAGATTATCATGATGGCTTCTATTGCAGGGTTAGCTGCAGCCCGCAATATGGCGTTCTACTGTGCAAGCAAATTTGCCTTGGTAGCGATTAGTCGTACACTCCAACAAGAATTGACAGGCACCGGCGTCTATTGCAGTGTCATTTGTCCAGGCGTGGCACAAACTGGCTTCCAACAGAATGCGCCCAACGAAAAATACCCTCGCGCAGCTGCGCTGAGTACCTGTACGAGTGCGCAAGTTGCAGATGCAGTAGTCGCAAGTATGTATCAGCGTCGTATGGGTGAAATAATCATTCCATGGCATAGTACGTTGTTGATGCGGTTTGGTGCGGCCTTTCCGGGTGTGGCACGTGCCATCATGAACTTGATTGGCTAGGGTGTGGAATATGGTACGATGAAGTGTCGTAAATACGCACGCAGACCATGTAGTAGTGACAGATATGGTGAATAGGTATGCCAAGGAATCGTCTCGCACAACGAATACACGATGTACCGCCGTCGGGAATACGGCGTTTTTTTGATATTGCAGCACAAATGCAAGATGTAGTCTCCCTCGGGATTGGTGAGCCTGACTTTGTGACGCCGGCGCATATTCGTGATGCGGCCATTGATTCGATTCGGGCGGGTAAAACCGCCTATACCTCGAATTCTGGGCTGCTCGAGTTACGCCAGGCGATTGCCACCCATATTATGGCGCACACTGGGGTGCAATATGATCCCGAAGAAGAAATCCTCGTCACGGTAGGCGTTAGTGAAGCGCTCCAGCAAGCGATGCTGGCGCTCATCAATCCGGGCGACGAAGTCATTATCCCAGAGCCCTGTTTTGTGGCGTATCCGGCATGTGTGGTTTTTGCGGGTGGCACACCAGTGATGGTCCCCACATATGCAGCCAACGACTTTGCCGTCGATCCTGCGGCTATCGCAGCCGCAATTACCCCTCGTACCAAAGCCATTCTCATCGGCTACCCCAATAACCCGACTGGTGCAGTGATTGATGTGACTGCCATGCAGGCTATTGTCGATATTGCCCAACAGCATGAGTTGGTGTTACTTTCTGACGAAATCTACGATCGACTGGTATATGGCATGCCCCACGTAAGTGCAGTGAGTGCCCGTGGCGCACGCGATATCACCGTGCTCATGGGTGGTTTTTCCAAGGCGTATGCCATGACCGGCTGGCGTCTGGGTTGGCTAGCAGCTCCCGCAGATATCTGTGGTGCGGTACGCAAAGTCCACCAGTACGGTATCATGTCGGCGCCTACCGCTGCCCAATATGCGGGATTAGCTGCATTGCGCCACGGTGAAGCTGATGTGCAGACCATGGTGCATGAATACGACAAACGGCGGCAGGTACTCGTCGCAGGGTTACGCCGCATCGGGTTACCCACACATGAACCCAAAGGGGCGTTCTATGTGTTTCCACAGGTGGGTCATCTTGGCTTGAGTAGTAGCGAGTTTTGTGAGCGTCTCTTACAAGAAGCCCATGTGGCCATCATTCCCGGGGATGTCTTTGGTCCAAGTGGTGCTGGCTATGCGCGGCTATGCTATGCCGCTTCCATGAACCACATCGAAACGGCACTCGAGCGAATCGAGCAGTTTGTTCAGCGTATTACGTAGACGAGGTTTGCATGCGTTTGTCTGTCATCATGCCGTGTTACAACGAGGCCGAGAGTCTGTCAGCTATCCTTGCCAAGGTGCGTGCCGTGCCGATTGACAAGGAAATCATCGTCGTCGACGACTGCTCGCGCGACGCGACTCCTGACGTCTTGCACAACGAGCAACAGCAACATCCCGATTTGCGCGTTATTCGCCATGAGGTTAATCGTGGCAAAGGTGCAGCAGTACGCACCGGCATCGCTGCAGCCCAAGGGGATGTTATTATCATCCAGGATGCTGACCTCGAGTACGACCCCAATGACTACCACGAAGTAGTAACCCCCATTTTTGATGGGCGGGTGGGGGTTGTCTTTGGCTCGCGCTTTATGGGGCGGCATACGGGGATGTATTTTTGGAATGCGCTCGGCAACAAGTTTCTTACCTTTTTGACTAATTTTCTGTTTAATTGCTGGATTTCAGACATGGAAACATGCTACAAAGCGTTTCGTGCTGATATCATCAAAAATATCCCACTGGAGAGCAACGATTTCCGTATCGAGCCTGAAATCACTGCCAAAATCCTGTTGCGCAAACACCGCATCTTTGAAGTGCCGGTCAGTTATATGGGGCGCACCTACGAGGAAGGCAAAAAAATGAAGCCCTCGCAAGGGTTTTGGGCGATTTGGGCGTTGTTTAAATATCGCTTTTTTGCCTAAATACAGGAGATACCTGCAATGATGCAAGATTACTTTACGAGTTTGGCGCGCCTGTTGACAACTGTCGATATCGTACTGAGCGAGCGTATTCTCGATGTGCTCTTTCAGACCTATCAACGTGATGGGAGTGTCATCGTCTGTGGCAACGGCGGCTCTGCGGCTACCGCATCGCACTTTGTGTGTGATCTGGGGAAGTGGACAGTAGTCGACGGTAAGCGCCGTTTCCGTGCGGTCGCACTCACCGATAACATGCCACTCGTCACTGCGTGGGGCAATGATACGGCCTATGAGCGCATCTTTGTCGAGCAGATTCCCATGGTATATCGCCCTGGTGATACACTCGTTGCTATTTCGGGGAGTGGCAACTCACCCAATGTATTGCGTGTCAGCGAATGGGTACAGGCCAACGGTGGGCAAGTCATCGGCATGAGTGGGTTTGGTGGTGGCAAGCTGGCAGCACTGGCTGATGTGCCGTTTGTGGCGCAGAGCTCGTTTATGCCAGAAGTCGAAGACGTGCACATTGCATTGTGTCACGCATTGGCTGTCAACATCGCCCATCGGATCCGTGCATCATGAGTTACGTACTCGGTCTCGACTTTGGTGGCACCAAACTCGCCGCTGGCATCGTTGATACCAGCACCGGCCAGGTCATCGTGTCGGGGCGCAGTGCGACCCCTGCCGGTGGTGCCACGCATGGCTTTGCGGCGATGTTGGCACTGGCCGATGGATTGCGGGCTCACATTGCGCAGCCCATCACTGCGGTTGGTGTCTCGTTTGGTGGTCCCGTAGAGGCTGACGGCCGTACCGTGCGGCTGTCGATGCACATCCCCGGTTGGGAGGGATTTGCGTTGGCAGCACGCTGTGAAGCGCACTTCGGTGTGCCGTGTGTCATCGCCAATGATGCGGATGCAGCAGGTCTCGCTGAATATCGTTTTGGTGCCGGCCAGGGATGCACGCATATGCTCTACCTGACGGTGAGTACGGGGATTGGTGGTGGGGTGATCATCAATGGCCAGCTCCATCGTGGTGAGCACGCTTGGGCTGGCGAAGTCGGGCACATGATTCTCAAGCCCGATGGTCCAGCTTGTGCATGTGGCGGTAACGGCTGTCTCGAGTCATTGTCGTCAGGCCTGTCAATTGCACGTGATGCACGTGCCAACATCCCACCGTCGCTTCGTGACCGCGATCCAGCTACGATTACGGCGCGTGATGTGGCCATGGCGGCGGCTCATGGTGATGTGGTGGCACAGCAGTTGTGGGATACTGCGGTGGCATGGCTTGGGGTAGGGATATCGTCGGCGAGCAATCTACTCAACCCGGGTATCATTGTCGTTGGTGGTGGACTCACCGGTGCCGGTGAGCAACTTTTTGCGCCGTTGCGCACGATTATGGCGCATCGCGCGCTTTCCAAACAAGTGGTACTCAAACCGGCTGCACTCGGTGATGCGGTGGGCATTATGGGTGGAGCTGCCTTGTGCATGTAGGTGATTGTACTATCAGGGAGGGCGGCGCACAACGCCGCCCTCCCTTTGTGTTTATTGTTGATCGTCGTTGTATCGGTTGAACTTGCGCTCGAGCATTGCAATGTTTTCACGGAGCATGGTTACCTCAGTGCCATCAATACCACGGCGCAAGAGCTCGGCGAGTTGCTCGCGGAGGTAGTATAAATCTTTGATGGATGAACGCCTGCTCATGGAATTCAACGATTCGCTCCGCTTGGCCCGCCAATCATCAATGCGATTGTGCATTTCGGCGGCGAGTTCGGTGTAGATTGGGTAGCGAGCAAAGATATCACTTCGGGCTTGCATACGCAACACGTAGGCTTGTGCTTCGGCGTAGTTGCGTTCACGGTTCAGCCGCTGTGCTTCACTCCGCACATAGGCGATATCAACGAGCACCGCTTCGTACTCGATTTCGCCATTGATGGGAGCCTGTGCGGCCAACTCGGGTGTTGCCACTTGCAACTGTGCACTACTGGTAGCCTGGGCGGAGGTGTCGTCGTTGATGGTTCCGCTCAAGGTGGCAGTAAGTGTGATTTGGCTCGACTCTGCAATGTGGAGTGGGGTGAGACGCACATAGATGGCGCGTTGCTCGCGTGCGATCATGCTCCCAATTGCTACGACAACGGCGCCCTCTTCCTGCTTGTGTGGCAACTGGCCAATCACTTCGGCACTAAACCCGTTGGGGATGGTGATGCGCAGGCTGACATCACGATAGGTCACCGTGAACAGTTCGCTAAGTTCGTTGCTGAAATAGCGCTCAATGTCCGCGGAGTGCTCAATAAACTGATGTGTACCAAGTCCAGCCTCTGCGATGCGCCGTAATTCACGCTCTGCATACCCTTGCCCCAGCCCATACGTGCTGACGCTGATGCCACGATTGTGGTAATCACGAGCCATGGTTTCGAGGCTTTCGATGTCAGTGATGCCAGCATTCGCCAATCCATCAGTGAGCAGCATGATGTGGCTGATTATGCTCGGGTGTTGTGTGTGTTGGGCAAGCAAATGTGTGGCTGCACTCTGCCAACCCGCGGATAGATTAGTGCTGCCCCCGGAGCGCACAGCATCGAGCCCATGGAGCATCAAGACACGGCGCGCCGCAGTCACGCGTTGTGCATCGGCGATGGTTGAGGTTGAATCATCAAAGGTGACAATACTGCAGTAATCAATTTCATTGAGGCGTTGCACGATGCGCCGACATGCGTCGACTGCATCACTGAGCTTTTTGCCTGCCATTGAGCCACTGCGGTCAATGACCAAGCCAATGTTGAGTGGCAAGCGTGGCTGGAGTTGCTGGCTATTCTCTGGTGCAGTGATCTGCACGCGCATAATCACGTCGTTGCTGTGCTGGGCATGCGTATGGCGTGGGGGAATAATGCTCCGGTTGAGATCTACAAGTACGTTGGACATGATTTTACTCCTTCTTCTGAACAGAATTTTTAACGGTCTTACTTGGTCAGTGCTATCAAATGAATTTGATAAATAACACATGAACGTAATTATAACAGTAATTACTGTGATTGTCAAATCAAAAAATGCACTATAATCACATTTGAAAAATAGCGATTGATATGATATTATAAAAAGTAACGTAACACGTATTCAAAATGACTGATTTCACGTATAATAGAAAGGATAATCGTATTTTTACTGTAAACAAAAATATTATACAAGCACCAATACCATACTGCCATAAGGAGGTGTATCATGACCTATGATGCGATGCGTGTATTAATGCGGGTTGCGCTGATCAAGCGTGCGTTGTTTGACATCTATGTCGAGACGTGTGATGCGCAGCACGCCACGCGCAAGAATCTGCTGAGCAACATTCATTTTAGTGAGATTATGACGGATACCGCACATGCCTACGATGTGGTGGCGCGTCTCTATGCCAAACTCGATGACTGGCGCGAAGTGCATATGACGCAGATGCACATGCCCTCAGCTGATGCCACGCTCGACATGGCAACAATCGCCGCCTTTGTGAGCCGTATTTCGACCCAAGTCGACATAGAAGCACTGGCGCACGGGGGCTTCCCTGGTACGGGGAACGTGGGTGACTGTCAGTGGGCATGCACCCCCCAGGCAGGCCGTCTAGACGAGCGTACGTGGGAGCTTGATGCCGCAGTAGCGTCAGATGGCAACGAATCCGATGCGGATGAACGCGTTGAACCACCATCTCAGGACGATTATTTGGATGTTGATTTGGACGCTGATGATGACAGCGATGACTATGATTACCCGTACTATAATTCAGCTGCAGGTATGAGTGATGCCGATGCGTTTGATGTATTTATGGGCTGGAATATCTCGTCACATCACCAGCACGGCACGCACGAACGCAATGATTTTGCGTGTGGAGACCTGTCACCTGCGTTGCGTGATGCTTGCCACCACGAGCTGACCAACCAAGAATACCAGCTCTTGTTTGGATTGCGCCTACCGCCACCGCCAGGGTACAAAATTGATATTTTTGGTAACCCTATTATCGAGCCGCAGACGAGTGACGATGACTCACCCGACTACAACGTGCCCGGTGCACCACTACCATGACACAGCAACGCCCCCCGTGAAATTTCACGGAGGGCGTGCGGACGTTGCGTTCTATGGGCGCCGGCGCAACATGGCGTTTAAGCGGCGCAAATCACCACCATCAATATGGCGATCATCACGGAAGTGGAGCTCGATGCCATCATCGATTACGACGCGGTGCCAACGGCGCGTATCGGTGCTGGTAGCCGGAACCTCGCTGACTTCTGTGTCAGCATATGCATGTGAGCCCTGAATAACAGGTGGCACATAGTGTTGCGCCACTGCATACGCGACCCCAGACTCTTCCACTGCGGCCACAGGATGCGGGACACTGCCAATCAGCTCATTGAGCTCGTCATCACCAAGCCCGGCAAGTCGCGCGCGAATGACACGCAGTGGCATGTAGCTGGCCTTGAGATGGGCAGCCGCCTGCAACTGCAGGAGATGACGTTCGGTGTAGCGCGGCATGCGCACCTTGTCAACAGGTGCATCAATGAGTCCTTCGTCGGTGTAATAACGGATGGTGCGTTGGGTAACTCCAGCACGCTCTGCTAACTGGCGAATAGTCATGAGTTGACGGTTCATGGAATACTACTTTTGTGTATATGGAAGTCTGGTACATATGTACCCGTTTTCGTATCGTACTACTTTTGTATCGTTTCGTCAAATAATCAAATAATTTATGGATGATAGTAAACATGTATCACGGTCATTTTGTATTTATTTAGTACACATGCTACAAACTGTATAGATATGTAGAATGCGTGATCACAGCGGTCCACAACGACTTCAGTCAACACCGTATACGCATAAATGACCAGGTCGGTGCATGATTGCATGAGCGTCGGTCAGTCATATGTCTCCGTGCACCACTGCTGCTTATGCGTGAACCGTTTGGGGTGTCAAATACGTGAGGTGCGAATCCGGTATTTGCCGTTGCAATGCATCCCATGCTATCGGTGTGACAACAAGCATCAGGCGATCGTGGGCTTCGAGTCTCGTATAATCACTCATCCAAAACTCGTCGAGCATGTGTATATCCGTGGGTTGCTGCAGAATGTCAACATCTTTATTTTCTTATCGATGAAAAACAATATGCGTGCAACGCACAAACCACGGAGATGTGCCTCGCGCACATCTCCGTGGTTGCATATAGGGTCTAGATACGGCGCACTACAGGGCGAGCATCTTGGAAATCCACGATTTCGACGCTATCAGCCACACTCACCACATCGGCAGCAGTGGCCGCCCATTCCACACCATTCACGCGAATCCGTACCGTGTTGTTCTCACCTACGGCGATACACTTACCATGCTGTCCAATCAACATGGTCTGCATATTGTTGAGTTGATTCTGGTCACTATTGAAGCGTGCATAAAGACGGTTGCCTACGAGCGCACTTGCGATGGTGAGAACCGCAAATACTAACAGTAGCCATACGTCTAATGCAGGAAACACGAGTGCCATAGCTGCGGTTGCAAGTGCTGCAATACCGATCCATAGCGCATACACCCCTGGAATAAACAGCTCAGTGATGAGCAGGATGATGCCGATTGCTCCCCAAAAGTAACTCTGCTGCCACATCACTTCTTGTCCGTTTGCTTGAGTGTTTCAGTAATCGCAGTCATCATTCCAGCCAAGTTGCTGAGCTCTGTCGGTACGATAATCATTCGCGCTGCTGGCGAATCACCCAGCTTTTGTAGGGCATCAACATACCGCTGTGCTACAAAGTACTGTAAGGCGGCTTCTGCATTCCCTACCGAAGTCACCAGTGACTTAGTTGCCTCGGCTTCAGCTTGTGCCAACCGTTCGCGGGCTTCGGCTTGGCGGCGTGCTGCTTCGAGGTCACCTTCGGCCTCGAGGATTTTGGCTTGCTTTTGTCCCTCTGCCTCGAGGATTTGCGATTGACGAATACCTTCTGCAGACAAGATTTTGGCGCGCTTTTCGCGGTCAGCGGTCAGCTGCATGGCCATGGCACGGGTGATGTCTTCGGGTGGGAGTACATCTTTGACGTCAACACGGGTGACCTTGGTGCCCCACGACTGGGTGGCATGATCAACCGCAGAGAGCAAATGTGTGTTGATTTGGTCACGTTTTGACAACACTTCGTCAAGCTCCATGCTCCCGAGTGCGGTACGCAAGTTGGTCAAGGCGAGATTGATAATTGAGGCCTGTAAGTTAAAGACTTGGTAGGCCGCCAAACTGGTGTCGTAGACTTGATAAAAGAGCACGCCGTCTACGCGTACCGTGGCGTTATCGCGGGTGATGACGATCTGTGAGGGGATGTCGAGCACTTGCTCTTGCACGTTGACACGCCGACCAATCCGGTCAACAAAGGGAATGATGATACTCATGCCAGGCTTGAGCACCACACGAAAGCGCCCAAGGCGCTCAACCGTCCATTCATACCCTTGGGGGACAATTTTGATTCCCATTATTACAAATGCAATTGCCAACATGACCAACAACGTCAAACAAAACAAAATTTCCATGATTACCCTCTCTAAATCTAGCCCGACACATGCAATAGTAGACGCCTTCTAGTGTACTATAGTTGCACCAAATTGCCTACATCCTACATTACATTACCATTGTGCCGTCGTACGGTTACATACCCATAAATGTAACAGTTGTGCCGCATGGAACGGTTGTGGTGTGCTAGGGCGATTGGCCATGGGGATAATACGTCCTGTCGATGCACTCCCGTTTAAGGCATTTCTGAGGAAACCACGGAGTTGCTCCCAAGCTTTTTGCTGATTGCCACCTTTGGCAATGTCGTCCATGCTTTTGACAAATGCATGCCCCTCACCTGCATAGATGGTGATTTCATTGGGGATACCTGCCGCATTGAGACCATCTTCGAACGCATTGACTTCGCTGATGGGGATCATGGTATCGTCGGCGCCAAAAATCCCGAGAACGGGCCCCTTTACCTGGGCAAGCAATGCAGGATCATTGATGGTTGAGCCATAAAAGACGGCTGTCGCTATAATACTCGGCGTGTGTACACTATAGCGAATCGCGGTGCCACCCCCAAAACAAAATCCCATAATCGCCACTTTTTGGTCATCTGCATCGGGCTGGTTTTGAATCCACAACATCACTGCATCGAGGTCTGCATCGATTTGGGTGGTGGGTGTGGTACTGACTTGCCAAATGGCGGTGGGAAACCAATCGGTGGTGTTATTGCGAAACAGATTGGGTGCAACCACAATGTAGCCATCTTGGGCGAGTGCATCCGCTTTGCCCACAATTTCTGATTTGAGCCCCCACCATTCGTGGACCATGATGACAACGGGGAACGGACCTGTGCCATTCGGACGTGCCACATACGCGCGAATCGCCGGATTGCTCCCGTTGGGGATGACTGTGTTGGTGATGCCGTCGAGGCGATTGACGCCGACACTGCGGTCGATGATAACCGATGCAGCAATCACCACGATACTGCCGATGAGAATACCAATAATCCACTTGAGTAGGGTTACAATAATACGCATTGCGAGCTCTCCTTTGTATTGCGACAGTAGTCCATTATGGCTGTATAACCATGGTCAAATCTACTCCGAGTTGGGAATTGGTAGCGAGAAAGATGCGTACGGTCGCAGTCTGTGCGCTAGCCTCGATCACCACTTGCTGCATATCTTGCTGAAGGATGTGTGCCTGCCAACCATCGGTGATTAGCCACGCCACGAGTTCGGGTGCGACCTGTGCGAGCGGCAGGGTTGTTTCGGCGAGTATGGCACCACCGTATGGGCGCCGATTTTGCCAAGAAGTGGGTAATGACAGGGATGCATACACCGTATCACTACAGTGTGATGGTATCACAATTGCACTACGGTCGTCATTCGTGTGGTAGTCCCAGCGAATATCACCGCGAATGACATCGCCACCAGGAAGTAACAGTTTGCCGGTGCCGGTGCCGGTGAGTGTGGTAAGTTGCCCTGCCGTGTTGCGTTGCGCCTGTGCCTGTAGGCGTTGCCAGCTGGCACCCCGCTGCTGGCTTGTCAGTGTATCGCCATCTGGTAGAAAGCCGGTGAGTGGTCCCAAAATATCACGCATGGTGATGATGGGGAGCATACTGCCATCACGCACACATCCATCATCAACGAGCCACGTGTCAGTGGGAGTCGTAATAATGGTCAGTGCGCCCCCATATGGGATGAGCCAATTCGGCGTAATCGTGCCACTACTGCGTAGCGAAAGACGGCGCGTATCACCGTATGTGCGACTCGTGAGCACGAGCTGACCACTGACTGCTTGGTTCGTGCTGGACGTGGCGTTGTTGATGGTCAGCGCAAGGGTATGGGTGATATCACGTGCACTATCATCGACGACGATGGTTTGTCCATCTGATACGGATGTGCATGCCACGCATACCCACAGTGTCAGTATGGCATAGAAAACGCGCACAGGCATGGCTATTTAATCCACTTGGTCATATAGGTCACTCCGTCATAGCCAAATCCGAGCGCCTCATAAAAGGCACACACCTGGGCATTCTCATTGCGTACCAGCAAATTGAGTTTTTCACAGCCTTGGGCACGCAGGCGTGTAATCGTCTCGTTCACGAGGAATGTACCTAGCCCACGCCCTTGATATGCCGGATGGACGGCCAGATGGTTGAGCCAGCCGCGGCGCCCGTCGTCGCTGGCCAGTACCGACGCAATAATTGTATCGTCGGTAGCACACACCACCACGGCGAGATGACCAGAGATGCTGAGATGACGGCGGATGCCGAGTTCGGTGTCCGTAGGACTAATCGCCAACCCTGCGATGTGCCATAACGCGATGAGTGCAGGCAGATCGGCGAGGACGATAGGGCGCAAATACATGCCGTCGTGGAGCGTTTGGCGCTGTCGTTGCGGCGCATACACACCGACGACTTGGAGCCATGGTGGTGTCTGCTGTGGATTGGTACGGAGCTCCATGCCGATACGGCGCATCACGGCTTGTGATGCCACGTTGTCGTATTCGGTCGTCGCAATCACGCGCCGCAAGCCGAGGCTGCTACAGGCGTATGCCAGCAACAGGTGCGCTGCCGCAGTGGCGTAGCCGAGGCGACGATATGTGGGGAGTACATGCCAAAACATACCTACTTCGGCATGTGTATAACCGTCATTGGCACCAATCCCGACCTGCCCATAGACGTCGACACATGGTACGAGCCCGATGGCGCCAACCACCACGTCGTCACAACGCCGCACGATGGCGCGCTCGCCATAGGGTGGTTGATCGAGGCGCGCCAGCATCTGCTCGTTGGCGATGTTGTAGTCCAACCAGGCCTGTGCTTGTGCTGTTTCCATGCCAAAAATAGCTGCGACGACGACCGTGTCGCTCACCACAAAGGGGCGAATAAGAATCTGGTCATCGTGTAAATGGGGCATGCGGCGCATGGCAAACCTCGTGCTAGTGACACATAATGCGGGCGACTTCACCCAGCGCCATCAGCCCAGGGTGATTGATGCCACCAGGATGTTCGGCCATGTCTTGGGCGAAACAGGCAGCCACGATGCGACTGCCATCAGGGCGCGTCAAAATCCCGCAGTCGTTGCGCAAATCGTCATCTGAGCCCGTTTTGCCGGCATACTGCCACCCTGTGGGCAACCCGCGTGGGAAGCCGACGCGATCGAGTTGCTGGGCGAGTGTCTGATTGAGAAAGGTGTTGGTCTCGACTGTGCCAATCATGCCCGTGGCTATCCCGGTCAGCAAGTGCACCACATCGCGGGCAGTGGTGACTCCCAAGCCCCACGGCAGGCACGCTGGTGTATTGGGACTGAATACTTTGCGATTGAGGCGCGTCTGCGTCATACCGAGCGCATGAATTCGTTCATTAATGGCATCGATTCCCAGCAAATCAATAAGCATATTTGTGGCTGTATTGTCAGAAATAATCGTCATAAGTACGCACAAATCACGCACGGTTGGGGTAATTCCCGCATCCAGATAGCGCAAGATACCCATGCCGGGCACGGTGTCTGTGGTGTGATACGGCACACGCTGTGACCAGCTGAGCTGACCGGCATCGACGAGTAGGGCGGCATGCACGAGGATGGGGAGTTTGATGATGCTGGCGGTTTTGACCTGGCGCTCGGCGTGGTAGGCAGTGGCAGGGGATCCGTCGAGGGGTTGCCACAAGAGCGAGATGCGTGTTTTGTACTGTCCTTCGAGGGCACGAATGGTTGTCATCAAAAGACCTCCTATATGGACAAAACAGCGGTGTGCGATTTGTCGCACACCGCTGTCGGTCGCTGGCTCCCCTAGTAGGAGCGGGCAAAGATGGCGATTTTGGTGGCCGGTTTGCCCGTATAGATGCAGGTGCCGCTACCACCGGGCTGATCGTTGGGGATACAGCGGATGGTGGCGCGGGTGTCTTCTTTGATGCGCAGCTCGTCGTCGCTACTGCCAGCCCACCAACAGGTGGCGAAGCCGACTTCGATTTGCTGTTTGAGCTCATCGTAGGTTGTGACGTGCTTGGTGTGTGACTCACGGAAGGCTAGGGCGCGCTGGTAGAGGGCGGCTTGGATTTCTTCGAGCAGGGCGGTGATGCGCGCTGTCAAACCGTCCTGGGGCACAAAGCTTTTGCCTTCTTTGCCGGGGATGTCGCGGCGGGCGATGGCCACGGAGCCTTTTTCGACATCTTTGGGACCGACTTCGATGCGCACGGGCACGCCTTTGACTTCCCATTCGTTGAATTTGAAGCCTGGAGAGAGATGCTCACGCTCGTCGATTTTGAAGCGAATCTTGCCTTTCCAGTCAGCAGTGATGCGTTTGACAGCATCCATGACGGCGGCTTTTTCGGCATCGTTTTTGTAAATTGGTACGACGACCGTCTGAATGGGGGCGAGGCGAGGTGGGATGACCAAGCCATCGTCGTCGCTGTGGGCCATTACGAGTGCGCCAATCAGGCGTGTGCTGACACCCCAGCTGCTGGTCCAGGCGTGTTGTACGGTGTTGTTTTGATCGGTAAAGGAAATATCGAAGGCCTTGGCGAAGTTTTGGCCGAGGTTGTGTGATGTGCCGGCCTGGAGCGCTTTGCCATCCTGCATCATGGCTTCGATGCAGTAGGTGCGCAAGGCGCCAGGGAAGGTCTCGTTCTTGGACTTGAGACCACGGAGCACGGGCAGGGCCATCTCTTTTTCCACAAAATCGGCATAGACGTCATCGAGCACCATCAGCGTTTCTTGTTCGGCTTCGGCCTCGGTGGCGTGCACGGTATGACCCTCTTGCCAGAGGAATTCGGCGGTGCGCAAAAACGGGCGTGTGCGCATTTCCCAGCGCATCACATTGGCCCATTGATTGATGAGGATGGGTAGATCGCGATACGAGCGCACCCATTTGGCATAAAAGTAGCCGATGATGGTCTCAGACGTGGGGCGGATGACGTAGGGCTCGGTCAATTCTTCGCCACCGGCACGTGTGACCTCGGCAACTTCGGGGGCGAAGCCCTCGACGTGCTCGGCTTCTTTGGTGAGGAAGCTTTTGGGGATGAGCAACGGAAAATACGCATTGACGTGACCAGTCTCTTTGATGCGGGCATCAAGACCGGCTTGAATGTGCTCCCAGATGGCATAGCCGGTGGGTTTGAAGACGATACAGCCGCGCACGACTTCGGCGTAGTCGGCCAAATCAGCCTCGCGCACGATGTCGAGGTACCACTGCGAGTAATCTTTGGCGCGTGGGGTAATCCCGTCTTTAGCCATGGATTTCACTTCCTCCAATACACGATATATGGCGTCATTGTACCATTTTAGCCGAGGCGGCGTTGTAATTCGGCGAGGGCTTGCTGTGGGGTACGATCGGTCATATAAAAATTGCTGCCGACAACCACATCATCAACACCGGCGGCGGCCACGGTGGCAATGGTGTCGAAGCCGATGCCGCCATCGACCTGAATGGCCGTGGTCAGTTTGTGTTCGTCGATAAAACGGCGCACCGTGTGGATTTTTTGGGTGGACTGTGGGATGTATTTTTGCCCACCAAAGCCCGGATTGACCGTCATCATCAGCACAGTGTCAATCTGATCGATGATTTCGTAGATGCTATGCAGTGACGTGGCTGGATTGATGGCGACACCCACATGGGCGCCGGTGGCACGGATGAGTTGGATGGTGCGGTGCAGGTGGGGCGAGGCCTCGACATGCACGCTGATTTGGTTGGCACCGGCGTTGGCAAAGGCCTCCACATAGCGCTCGGGCTCGACAATCATCAAATGGCAGTCGAGATAGGCTTGTGGCCCGAGCGTACGGCGCAGCGCCTCGACCATGGGCATGCCCATGGTGATATTGGGCACAAAACGCCCATCCATGACATCGATGTGCAGGCGGTCGCCACCGGCGGCGAGTGCCAAGGCGGCATCGGCGCCCATGGTAGCGAAATTGGCCGACAAGAGTGATGGACTGACGCGAATATGGCGTTGATGATAGGCAAGCATACACACCCCTCGGGTGAACGAGCACTAGTGGCATGATAGCACATCCCCCCACCACCGTCGGCCAGAACGGAGATGGGGGGATGTGGCGAAGGAGGAGGAATAGTTCAAATAGAAATGGGCGTGATGCGCAGCGTATAGGCGGCCGCATCGGTGAGGGTGGTGGGCAACGTGACGGCAATACCGTCGCCGATGCGTTCCCACGCCAAGGCGCCGTCGTGCCCGAGCAGCGTAATCACACTCTGGTCGGATACGGGAATCGCAGGGATGACGGTGCGCCCGCGTGGGGTGCCAAACATGCTGGCGTACAGCGTGTGGCTGGTGCAGGTAAAGCGCACCGGCAACCCGCTATCGGTGCTGGCTTCGGCGCGGCTCCATGGGCGCGTGGCATAGATGGCTTCGCCGTTGGTGCGGAGCCACGCGCCCAGCGCCAGCAGGCGCTCGGCCTGTTCGGCCGGAATGGAGCCGTCGCCGCGGGGTCCAACATTGATGAGCAAGTTACCGTTTTTGCTGACGATGTCGATAAATGAGCGAATCAGTTCGACGGGTGAGAGCATGTCGTTGACGGATTCGTTGCGGTTGTAGCCAAATGAGAAGCCCAGCCCACGGCAAGATTCCCACTTGTCGGGTTGAATGGTATCAAAGACGGCGTATTCGGGGGTGCGGTAATCGGAATGTGCCGGTTTGGGGAGCATGCCTTGGCTGATTTGCGCAACCTGCTCGGGTCCAGCCTGCGTGAAGCGGTCGTTGATGACGCCTTCGGGGACGGCGTTGTAGTAGTCGGCAAAGAGGGCACCGAGATCGGATCCGACCGGGTAGCCGATGTCGTTCCACATGCAGGCGGGGCGGTAACGTTCGGTCAGCTCGCGCCAATGCGCATCGGCGTAGCGTACATACTCGTCGCTCTGCGGCACTGCTTTAAACAAATCGGCAATGTCTGCAATCACGTGTGGATTAAACGTCCAGTCTAGCCCGCCTGAGTAGTACAGCCCCATGGTCAGCCCCTGCGCGCGTACGGCATCACTCAAATCGCCGACCAGGTCGCGTTTGGTGTGGTAGTTGGGGATGAACGGATTAGGATTATGACTCGGCCACAACAAAAATCCGTCGTGGTGCTTGGTGGTGAGGACGACGTATTTGGCACCGGCGTCAGCAAACAACTTGGCCCAGGTGTCGGGATTCCAACTGGTCAGATTGGCGTTGAAGTCGTCTGCAAAGCTGGCGTAGCTTTTGTCACCAAAGTGCTCATTGTGGTATTCGGCGGTCACACTGCCGGGCACACGCAACGAGTTCATGTACCACTCGGCATACGGATTACGGCGGAACCAGCCTTGCCAGCCTTCGCTGGCGACAACGTCGTGCAAGGGACCGGTGGTTGGGGCCCAACCGGGCACCGAGTACAGCCCCCAGTGGATAAAAATACCCAGTTTGGCTTCGTGGAACCAGGCAGGGACTTGATGGGCTTTGACCGCGGTGAGTGTACGATCGAATGGCATGAACATATCCTCCTATGGAGCAACATCAAAGACAACAATGGCACTAAATTTCACGACGGGAATCTGTACCTGCCATGCACCAGCGTGTCCGGTGAGAGTGACGGATGTGGTGTCACCGGCCAGGTAGGCGCGGGTGATGGGTGCATCAATCCCCAGTGTGACGGTGATGTCGTGCAGGGGAATGGGATCCTCCAGGTATTCCATGTGCGGGGTGGCACGGCGATTGGGCGAATAGTTGACGATATGTACCATGTAGCGGGCTGGGTGGCTGGCATCGGCCTGTTGATAGGTGATGCTCAATTCGCTACTGAGTGGCGCAGTGCTTTGAATCAGGCGCTGCGGCAGGAGTTCGGCGAGGATGGCACGACAGACGTCGCGGTAGATCCAGTAGCCGCTTTTGAAGTAGCTACTAAAGACGGGGAATGTGACTGCGGCCACATCCTGCTGGTGTACGATGGCGGCATATTCGGTAGGATGGTCGTAGGGCGACTGTGCGTGACTGGTGTAGTGCGCGGCACTGCGCTGGAATCGTGGCTCGCCCACATAGGCACGCACATCCCGGGCGGCCCGCCACTGGGCACTCCCGTAGTAGAGCGCATATTCAAAGGCGGGCAAGTGCGGGTAGCGCGTCTGGTCGAGGAGCAAAAACGCCGGGGCAAATGGCGATTCGCCGGCGTATTCCATGGCAAGCGCTGTGCACCAACTGGTGGTATCAGCACCACGCAGCGCGGTATGGCTGGCGAGCACCTTGCCGCCGGCGGCGATATAGGCGTTGAGTTGATTGGCCAGGGTGGCATCGACCACCAGACTGTCGGGCAATACGATGAGGCGGTAGCGTGCGAGATTGGCACCACCTTCGATGATGTCAAACTGGAGCTGAAGCTCGGTGAGGAGCTTGACGGCGCCGTAGACGGCTCCTTCTTTTTCGTGGCGACCATCACCTCCGATGACCAGGTTGTCGCCGATGTCAGTCAAGGGCAGGTTGGCGACGACGATGGCGGCTTCGGTGACGGGGGCAGCCCGCACCAACCATGGTTCAATCGACTTGATGTAGCCAAATCCCACCCCAATACTCTGGTAGACGGCTGGGTCAAGGCGCCCATGAGGTGGTGGTTGGTCGCCAATCGAGATTTGCGCACCGTGAGCCACAATCCCGGGGAGCTCGCTCATGAGCTGGTTGGGGTGTTTGAGTCCGCCATAGTCGGCCCATGAGCGATGGAAGCGCCCCGTCATGCCGACCACACTCTGGCCAAATGTACGCGCGTAGCGCACGTTGGTCGGGTAGTAGAGGTAGCCCCAGCCGCCGGTGGGTAGTGCCTCGATGTCGACATTGTCGAGTCCGACCATGCGTTCACCGAGTCCAATGTTCGTCTGGTTGTTTTGGTCGACCTGGTAGGTCGGGTTGATGCGGTGGGCCAGGTCGTGGCATTGCCGCATAAAGTCAGTGAGGAGTTGCTGTTTGTGCTGGCGCTGGTTGGCCACGTCGTGCGGGTCGAGCCCGTGGGCGTGGAAGTGTGCTAAGCACTTGGGGCAGAAACACTCGCCACCGATGGGAAAGGGCATGTCATACCACGGTCCATCGAGGTCGTAGCGCGTCAAAAACTCCTGCGTATCAGCCAGCACCTGTGCCACAAAATCCTGATTGGAAAGGCACAAGGCCGTCCAACCCGGTGTTTGGTCGAATTTGGGCAGATAGGTGGTGCGATCACGTTTCCACACCAACCATTCGGGGTGACGCTCAGCCAAGTAATGGTCCCATGTGACGCAGTAGTAGGCGTACACTTTGATGTTGCGTGTGCGACAGGCCGCAATTTGCGCACCCATCAAGTCGAAGTCGAGCCCGGGGTGGATGGGGCCACGCTGGGTGGGGTAGTAGAAGTACCCGTGCATGTCTTTGGCAAAGACCACCACCGCATCCACGTTGCCAGCGAGGAGGGTATCGCCGAATTCATCGGCATCAAAGCGCTCGCCAATGCGAGGAATGTGTTGTGAGTTGTGGAAGTCGAGGTGGATTTTGCGGAAGCGCCGTGGTGGCTGTTGCAAAAAATGTGGGTCAATCCAGGGCTGTTGCATAACCGAATCCTTTGACGAAGTAGGAAGTAAGAGCGGATAGTCCCCACCCGATCGCCACCATCATGCTATCCCCAAAATCTGGCGACACTCGGCGGCGGCATCGTCGAGTGCTTGTGCGACACCTTTGGTGCCAGTGACGGCCGCCCACGTCATACGACTAAAGACCTCGTTGAGTGCTGGGTATTGCGGGAGTGCGGGCAACGTGTCGATACCAGTATGGACCTGCTCCATGACCTCGTAGTACTGGAATTGTGCGCGAATCTCGGGATCGTTCCAGGTGGATTTACGCACCCCACTGCCGCCGGCTTGCGACGTGATTTTGTCCATGGCGGGCGAGGCGGTCTCACGCAAAAACTCGTATGCGAGCGCCGGCTGTTGGCTGCCAGCGCAGATGCCCAATACCCAATACACGTTGAGGCTGGCGTGCCGACCGCCGCTCCCTGTGCCGCGGGGGATGGTGGTGCAGCGTGTTTTGTTGATGATTTGGCTGGGGGGGAGTTGTGCCACCGACATAAACCCGGCCCAGTTGAGCATCATGGCACCTTCGCCGGCGGCATAGGCCACACCGGCTGCCACACTGTCGTAGCTGAGGGCTTGTGGCGAGGTGATGCCCATGGTTGTCAGGCTATCGACATAAAACTGCAGCGCCTCGCGCCCGATGGCATCGTTGAAAACGGGATTGAGCTGGTCGTCAAACAGCCGACCACCACGGCTCCACAAGTGAATAAAAAAGTCATAGACGTTGTTGTGCCCGTCGTTGAGTCCCGCAATCACGGCGCCATACAGGCCTTGGTCGGGGCGGGTGAAAAACTGTGCCACGTCGCGGAATTCGTCCCATGTCTGTGGCACCCGCAAGGTACGGCCGTATGTGGCACGGAAGCGTTGGTGTTCGCCCACATCGTCGAACAAGTCGGCACGGTAGTGGAACATTTCTGGACCATCGTGATACGGCAATCCAAACACCTGCCCGGCCCTGTTGCGTTGCAGCTCGAGCAGTGATGGGCTCCAACCGTGTGGCCAATCGACGGGTGGGGTGGTGCGCAAGAAGTCGTCGAGACAGACCAGCCCGTGGCGTGCCTGTAGGTCGGGTAGCCAGTCAGTCAAAATGAGCATGATGTCGTATTGCCCGCTGTGTACGCCGCCGTGCGTCACCATTTCGTCGTAGAGCTCTTCGGGACCAGCATGACTGGCAGTGAATGTCACATCAGGATGGAGGCGTTGGAAGTGCGCCATTTGGGCATTGATGGCGCGCTCAAAACCATCAAACGAACGATATTTGATCGACAACGTCGGCATGCTGTCCTCGCTTTAGCGACCGCCCATACCGGTGAGTGATACACCTTGGACGAACAGTTTTTGCGAAAAGAAAAACATCAGCAACACGGGAATCAGTGTGATAATCGACACCGCCATCAACAAGTTGAACTGGGTGAAGTTCTGGCCACGGAACAGATTGAGCCCCAAAGCGAGTGTATACAGCTCTGTGGAGCGCAAGTAGATGAGTGGATCGAGCAGATTGCTCCAGTTGCCAATAAAGGCAAAGATGGCCACACTCGCCAGTGCAGGTTGTGATAACGGCAAAATGACCTGGGTGAGAATTTGCCAGTTGTTGGCACCATCGATGCGCGCCGCGTTGTCGAGGTCGAGCGGGATGCTCATAAAGAATTGCCGTAGCAAAAAGATGAAAAAGGCGTAGCCGAACCAAGCGGGTAGTACCAGCGGCCATAATGTGTTGGTGAGACCAACTGCACTAAACATCAAAAAGCGTGGAATAATCGTGACTTCACGTGGAATCATCAGTGTGGCAAGGAGCATCAGGAACAAGAATTCCCGCCCACGCCCTTTGAGTCGGGCAAAACCGAAGGCGACCAGCGAGCACGACAAAATATTGCCAATCACATTGGCGAAAGTGACGATGAGTGAGTTCACCAAAAACGTGTCAAAAGGTAGTACTCTCCAGCCCTTCGGGTAATTTTGCCATTCAAAACTATTGGGAAAGAATGAGGGTGGATAGGTGAATACGTCTTGTGAGAGTTTGAGCGACGTCGATACCATCCACAAGAAGGGCAACACGAAGCTGATTGACAGTAGACCAAGCAGGAGATAGGTGATAACTTTGAGAACGATAGCAGTACGTCGAATCCCGAGCGCACTTTTGCGCAGTGATGATTGAGCTTGCATAGATGCGCACCTTACGCTTATTGTTTCAAATCGCCTTCGTAGTAGACCCAGTAGCGTGCCACGGTGAATTGCACTGCGGTGATGATGATAATCACCACCAACAAAATCCACGCAAGTGCGGAGGCATACCCCATTTGGAAGTTGATGAATGCGGTGCGGTAGATGTAGAGTCCATACACGAGTGTGGCGTTGGCCGGCCCACCATTGGTCATCACGTAGACCAGCACAAATCCTTGAATGGAGGCAATAAACCCGACAATCAGGTTATACAAGATGACGGGCGACATCATGGGCACGGTGACTGTCCAGAACTTCTGGAATGTATTGGCGCCGTCGATTTCGGCAGCCTCGTACAAGTGGGTGGGGACGCTCTGCAAACCAGCAAGATAGATGACCATTGAGCCACCCGCACTCCACAGACTCATCAAAATCAGAGATGGCATGGCCCATTCGGGTTGGACGAGCCAGCCGGGACCTTTGATGCCAAAAAACGCCAAGAATGAGTTCACCAGACCGAAATCCTGGTGTAGAATCATAATCCACAAAATCGCCACTGCAATCCCACTTACCACGGATGGCAAGTAGAAAATGGTGCGAAACAAGGTGATGCCCCATACGTTTTGGTTGAGCAGCAATGCCAACAAAAACGACACAATCGTGCCGAGACCGACGCTCCCGATGCCATAGTAGAGCGAATTCCCCATGGCCTTGTAGAACAATGGATCAGCAGCGAGTTTGGTGTAGTTGAGCGTACCCGTCCATGATGGCGCACTTAACGCAGACCAGTTGGTGAAACTGATGCCAAACGACGCCAAAATTGCCCCTGCATCAAAGAGCAGAAAGCCAATGATCCACGGCAAAATAAACAGATAAAACGAGCGTTCTTCCTTGCGTGCCATTTCACGCATTTTGGGCTTTCCGGTGGGAATTACTGGTGTAGCAGACTGAGGAATGGACATATGTGCAACTCCGCTCTAGCGGTGGTGGGATACATACAAGGGGGCGACTGTGGATGGTGAGCCACCCACAGTCGCACGGTGAACGGAGATTAGCCGCGGTTTTCGGCCACGATCGGGTCAACAGCAGCAAAGATTTCTGCGAGGGCATCTTTGACGCTCTTTTGCCCGGCCACCACCAAGTCCCAAATCGGACCAGCGGCTTGCGTGACGCGTGGGCCGGTGGGTTGGTCAATGATGTCGTGGGTACCGATACCCTGGCTCATGGCTTCTTCGACGTTTTTGGCACCAGCTGGGGCAAACTTCGAGCCGATGTATGCCGGCCACGCCGACAGACGTGACGGGCTGCCACGACCGGTGCTGGCCCACATGTAGGTCTGCCCAGCGGTGGAGAGGTACTCGTTCAAGTAGATCCATGCAGCTTCGACATGCTTGCTGTCGCGTGTAATCATGTAGGCGCTACCAGCCGAGAAGGTGGTGTGTGCCTTGGGACCTTTGGGCCACTTGGCAATGTCCCAGTTGAACTTTGAGCCTGCCTGAATGGGTGGTGTGGCCCATGAACCCTGCAACGTCATGGCAATTTTGCCGAACTGGAAGGCCGGCCATGCCACGTTCTGCAGGTCAGCGGGGCTGGGGACTGCACCCTTGGCGCGCAGTTCTTCCCACCATTCCATGGCGGTGACTGCTTCGGGATTGTTGATGAGACACTGGTCTTCTTTGGGCTCGCTCAAGTACTGTGCTCCAAACGGGAACAGGTAATTGGGCGCCATCAACGAATCGCCGGGGCTGGGCAGCTCACCCAAGCCGAAGATCTTGTTGGGACCTTCACCCGAGGTCAGTTTGATGGCAACTGCCTTGAGCTTTTCTAAGTCCCAGCTATCGTCGGGATAGGCTTCGCCGGCAGCATCAAACAAATCCTTGTTGTAGTAGAGATTCCCCGGACCCTCATCGTACGGGATACCCCAGAGTTTGCCGTCGTACTGGTACGACACCATTGATGGCTTGGTGAAGTCATCAAGGTTGAAATCTTTCTCCTTGGCAATCCAGTCATCCAACGCAATGTACATGCCACTGCGAATGGTTTCCTGGGCCCACGAGAACTGCGTGTAGAGCAGGTCTGGCAACGCATTGCCAGCTGCGGCAGCCGTGTACTTCTGGCGGAATTCACCCCACGGGGTGTTTTCCGCTTTGACCACGATGTTGGGGTGGCGCTCCATGAAGAGCTTGTCGAATTGTAGCTGGCGCTCAAAGAAGACTGCATCCCACGTGTGCCCAACGCTAATTTCGACCTTTTCGCTGGGGTCGGCGACTGCGCTGCTGGGCCAGGCTCCTGTGTTGCCCGCATTGGCATCAAAGATGCTCTCTGATGCTGGCTCGGCGGCTGGTTCTTCGGCAGGCTTTTCTGCGTCGGTGCTCGCTGTCTGACCACAGGCGGCCAACAGCATGCCCATGCTGGCGGCACCCAAGCCCAACTGCAAGCCGATGCGGATGACGTCACGGCGACTCATGCCACGACGACGCATTTCGCGTGCCAACTCTTCCTCGTGTTTGCCCATTGTCAACTCCTTTGTGACAGTAGAAACAACCTGTATGCATATTTCACTGGGAATACCCCAGGACATGCCGAGTAGAATACGCTGACCGCTAGAGGTCAGCAGGACGAATACTCCGTCCTTGCGATGCTGAAGCGTATGCTCCATGCACGAGCTGCAACGTGCCGATGTTGTCGCTGGCACTTGTTACTGCTGGATGCCCACTTTGAATCGACTCCATCAGTGATGCCATCGGCCCAATAAAGGCATCGGGAATCCACAATCCTTCGAGTGGAATCGCCACAAGTGATTCGCCGTGTGTGGCTACTTCTAATGTGTCAGGACGCCCATCCGGGTAGTTGTACAGCAATCCGATGGTGCCCTTGATGATTCCTTTGGTGCCGAGTATGCGATATGTGGCATAGACATCGTGTGAGTTGTCGTGGTGGTTGACCATGACTACGACCTGCAACTTGCTGGAGTAGTCGAGCACAGTGACGGTTTTTGTTTCGGCTCGCTCTTGTTGCCCTGGGTATTGACTATGCCGACTAGTCACCCACTCCGGATTGCCAAACAGATGGCGCATACTATCGAGGTAGTGGATGCTATGGTACATCACATCCAAATGTGCGGAATCACGCAACCATGGCCACATGTGCCACGGTGTGCGCGTCGATACCTGGATTTGCGCATCGGTCGGCTCACCGATGTATCCCCGTGTAATCAAATCCTTGCTGGCTGCAATGCCTGCGCTCCAGCGCATCTGCTGGTTGACGGCAATCTGACAGCCGGCACTCAGACCGGCTTGTTGAATTGCACGCGCATCAGCGAGTGTCTCTGCGAGTGGTTTCTGACACAGCATATGCTTGCCTGCGGCTGCTACTTGTGTGGCTATTGCACGTTGTTCCCATGCCGGTACAGCAATGTCCACAATCTGTACCCGGGGGTCGGCCAAGAGTGTCGCAATATCTGGGTAGACTGTCGTGATGCCGTGCCGGGCTGCGGTGTCATGCGCCGCTGTCGCATTGATATCAAAACACCCGACAATGGTGAGTCCATGTGACCGATATG
>JACCDP010252595.1_pt1 | contig 51711 bp, 71 predicted proteins | sample 7445841 | NCBI WGS metagenome assembly JACCDP01 (sample SAMN15323441, study PRJNA562643) | freshwater metagenome | isolation source: river surface water | place: USA:Blue River Watershed | collected 2017-08-17 | reverse complement strand
GTAAAAACGAAAAAAGTAGTGAACTTTTGACCCACCCCCTCCCTATGTGTTGATTATCAGTTAGTTACGTTGTTTTGTTGTAGATATCACACTACAATTATTGTTAATCATTATTATTAGTATAACAACTATCTAATTAAAACAGTTGCATTGTCGCATACTGCCTTCTTACATTCACAACCACCACAACAACCTAACATAGCATTATGAAACTTGCTACTATCTATTGTCGCATTGTGTAACACTCCTTTTCTTTTCAGGATATTCGCAATACTTTCGGTCTTGTTGTTACTTGCTTTTATCCTTATATACGATTCACCAAACGCATCCAGGTTATTTTTGTGCTGTTCTAACTGGTCAGCTGGTATTCCTATAATAGACTCGTTGAGTACTCTTCCTTCTATTACATTTTTCATTGCCTTTCTTTTATTTCCTTACTCGTTTTTCTTGTATGACATACGTGGCATAATTGTTGTAAGTTGTCATAATCGTACATTTCACCACCTAAACTAATAGGATTCACGTGGTCAATCTCACGTTCCAAATACTTAATCATTTGACCCTTAATCATTCGAGATTTAAACCCAAAATCCTTCTTACATATATCGCAGGTAGTTTGCCCTAATGATAGTCTATACTGTATATAACGCTTCTTATAATCACGCCAACGCTGCGTATTATAGTTTGCAGTGCTTACTCCCCACTTTTGCGGCTTCTTTTCTTCTACCTGATAGGCGGATTTTAGCGTTTTTCGTACTGCCATAAGTTACTTTTTAATATTTTGATTAGTTATTTTATAAAAAATATCTGCGTAATACCGTGAAATCGTTGTACTATTTAAAGAATATTGCACTTTATTGCTCTTTTTTGTACAACACTTGTTGTATTATATCATTTGTTGTATTATCTTTGTATCAAGCAAATCAAGCAAATGAGGAAACACAGAGCGCACCCCACTAATGCAGCACCGTTTCAAGCAAAATCATTTTTATCAATCCAGTAAACACAAACAAACAATGAGTACTTACCTAATCAAAACACTAAGAAACACTGGTATTAATTTTACCATGACAGAAGCAGAATATATCTTTTGTATGGTTCAAATATCAGAACTTGAGCCTAAAATAGACTTTAAAATACAAGGCACTATTTTAACAAATGGAATAAATGAAGCTCGTTTTGATTTATACACTACCGCAAAGAACAAAATGTCGACCCTTAAGCCTAATTTTTCTATTGTATTTGAATTATTAGACAAAGTAGGCAATCAATTTGGAATTTAATCATTTTCATTAATCAATCCAATCCCTCAACAATCAAAACATTACTACAATGACAACGCAAATCTTACCTACCGAAAAACTTTACGCTGGTCAATATACCAAAAGCGAATGGTTGCAATTAACACCTGCAGAACGCCGTGAAATTAGTTACAAACGCTATTTGCAAAATGTTGCCAACGCGCCTAAAGTCAATTATGACAGCTTTATTTTATCGGCTCTGTATGAAATCATTTACTACATTTCAAACGGTTTATTTGAGGCTTTTAGCGTAGTAAAAGGCGATGTTACTGCAAACGTAATAGTTGAAGATGAAAACGACTTTGTAATTAAAATTCAAACACCTACGCAGTACTTTCACATTTCCGACGACAAGGACTTGTTTTTTACAAAGTTAAATGTTAAGACTTTTGAAAAACTGGTAGGTGCAAAGACGGTCAAAATGTTGAAATCTGAACTACCTAACGAAACAGTTAGCACAACTAACGAAGTTTTTGAAATTGGCAAAAGTAGCTGCAAAAAATTGTCTGTCATTCAGATTAAAACTTACTCAAACCCTAAAGATTGTCTTTCTACTTTTTCTAACGCTTTTTATCCATATTGGATTGCAAAATACGCAAATGATAACACTGCTTATTTTGCGCCAGTTAATGCCATTGATTTTAAAATTAATCTTGAATATTTTAATGGCTTTGAGTTTTTTGCTGTTGAAAGCAAAAAAGAAAAAAAGAGTTATATCACTGTTTACGAAAAATCAACAGGTTTTAAAGTTGTTGAATCTTGGTTTTGCTTTTTAGATAGCGAACTAACAAAAAGAAGTCAATGCGATGTTGAATTTTCGGGACTCCTAAAAAGTGCTATCAATAACTTACCATTTACAATTGAACCAAACGAAAGTATTGAATCAATTAACCAAAAAAGAATAGCACAAAACGAGATTTATGTTTTTGGCACTACTCCAGAAGTTGAGCTAATAGCAGAAACACAACCCGAAACTAACGAAGAAAACGAAATTGAATCAGAGTCGGAAATTAACCAAGAACCAACAAACCAAAACGAAACCATGCAACCACAACCAACACAACTGCAAACCTTAGAAATTAATCAAGTTATCCAGTGCGACGGGTACAGATTAGTAGTAACTGCAACAAAAAAAGAAACCTCATTCGATACCGTTGCAAACTTTGCAAAAATGAATAAAAACGAAGAATTAGCAGACTATTACACAGAATGTGCCACAGGCGACTATAATAAGCAAAGAATCAAAGTTTTGGGTGTTTTATCAGTGAATGATAAAGTTTTTAATGAATTATCTAACAACTTACTATCAAGCTGGACAATTGCCAATTTGGAAAAGTTTGGCGGTTCTGAATCAAATGACCCACGTTTAAACGGTGTAGAAAGTTTTTACAAAATGACTCAGCAGCAACAAAAAATTTACAAAAACACCTATTATTTACTTTGCTTGCAAGTTACCAACGTTGAGACAAACGAGACTTTTTACATTGACTCACAGGGTTATTCATACGCAAGATACGTTGGACTTCCTGAAAACATAGACTATTCACAGCGGGCAAAAGTTCAACCAGAATACAACGAAAGACAACCAGAAAACGAACTGCAAAAAATTGAAACAGAACCAGGCGTTTGGCATTTGTCTAACCAATACACCTCTATAAATGTAGATTTAAACGATAACGGTGTAACAGGCAGGGATTTAACCGACTTAAATAATATGCCTACTTTTTACAACAAAACAAAAAAGAGTTTTAAAAAAGCATTTCAGGCACTTTTAGAAGGTTTTGACGAAAATACTAAAATGTATGATGCTGCTCGATTAATGGCCCCTTACATTCGTATTCGGTCTTATTTTGCAATGGATTAACCAAAAACCAAGGGTGAAAAAATAATTTAAAAAAAATTCACCCTTACCTATTGTATATTACAATTATTGTTGTATATTTGTACAGAATTTAACGATAACCAATTAAGACAATGAACAAGCCAACTTGCATAATCACGATAGGAATAGGCGGAGCTGGTAAAACAACCGTTTTAAACCGACTTTTTCCAAATGTCACTATTAACGACTGCGACAAATGGAAAATTTTACACCCAGATTATGACCCAAAAAGACCAGAACTTGTGCATGAATGGTCAACTATTCAGCAAGAACGTGAACGCTTCCAGTTGCTTGCAAAAGGTGAAACTTTTGCTATTGACAGCACAGGCAAAAATATTGAAAAAGTCGCCCGTTGGATTAATGACGCAAAATTAGCGGGTTTCAATGTACACGTTCTTTATGTTCGTGTAAAAGTTCAAACTGCTTTAGCCCGTAACGCCAAAAGAACGCGCGTTGTGCCTTTAGAAGTCATTTTAGAGGCCGCTGGAATGGTTGAGACTGCTTACAGTGTTCTTAGTGCTTATGCCGATTCAAACGAAGTTATAGAAAACGATTAAAACCAAAAAACCATGAAACTTACCTTAAAGCCCGCAAATGTTGAGCAAATTTTAAATTTTGCCAACAATAACTCATCAGCAATTGAGCCAACCAAACTCAAAGCACTTTACGCTTTGATTCAGAAAAAAGGCGAACCAATAGAGACAGAAGACCCAAAATTAAACGGTGTTTACTGCCTAAGAATAACAAAAAATCAACTTATAGCCATTAAACGAATTGGGCCAAAAGATAAATTTTTCCCTTGCGCTCTCAATACTTACCTTTTAAACGAAATTTAACCATGACAGCATCAGAAATACAAATAAAAATTCTCGATAAAACAGGAATAAAAACCTCAGTTTCTTTTATAAAAAAAGGCTCGATGTATAGCAAGGAACGCAAAAAAATGAAAAAAGGAGACACAGTAACTTTTTACTAATATGACACCCGAACAAACAAAAATCATGGCCAAACGGCTCAAGCAATTAAGAGTTGAAAGCGGCCTAACTCACGCGCAAATCGCCGAAAAAATGGGGCCAGGATACCAAGCCCCTCGAATCTACAATATTGAATCAGGATTAAAACCCGTTGGCTTGAAAATGATTGAAAACTACGCGGCTGCCTGTGGTTATAGGCTCAATTTGGAGTTTGAAAAAATAAAATAACCAATACGTCAAATAGCAATAGGGCTGCTTAACCGTAGCCCTATTGCAAATATAACAATTATTCACAAAACAATGATTGTTACACAAATATTTTGCGTGGCAATAATTGGTAATGCTATTTAGAATTACAATAAATAGTAAATATTTGTAATTAGATACTTGACATTTATGTAAAGTATTATTACTTTTGTACAGTCAATAAATCACTAACACGGGCGGCAACCAACCAATACGGCAACTACAATGACAACTTTCTTAGGAGATTCTACCCCCAGTACTGCTTTACTTGAAGGCGCATTGACTGTTGAGAACTTTGTATTCTCACCAAACAACTACTTCTTAGAGTATAACCGCCAACGCAGGGATTTTAGCCCTGAAACCATCCAAAATGTACAAACTCAATGGCTCTTGGAAATGACCAATGAAGAGAACTTTGGCAAAATGATTGGGTTAAGTTTGTGCACAAAAAAGAAAGCTAAATTCCTTTCTAAATTTTTATGATATGCAAAATCCAGAAGTACCCAAGGAAACGCGGGCATTGTTAGTGGAAACACTAAAACAGGTGGCGGTTAGGAAAAGGATTTCTAACCGCCAAATAGCCGACTATGCAGGCTTTAGCGAAAGCCACATTAGTAGATTTTTTACCAACAAGTTTCCGCCAACGCTTGATAATTTTATCAGCATTGCAAGTGCGGTGGGTGTAAATCTCTTTATTTCCAGTAAAGACGATGACACGGATTTGAACAAAGCCTTTGAAGTGGAAGGCAAAAGACCAGAAAACGAAGGCTTTATTACAGTAATACCAAGTCTTTACGAGTAACCTACTGCCACTTAACCACCAAATCCACTCGCTCACGTTCAACCTTGGCGTAATCGCGTATGTTCTTCACTTCGCAACCCATCATTCGGGCAGTAGTTTCAAGGTCGTATTTATGAACATTTAGGCAGATATGGGCAAAGGTTTTCCTTCCAATCTTAGAGGAAAGCCCAATACTGATACCTGCCATTTGTTCGAGTACTTTTAAGCGTTCATTGAACTTTACGGGGTGCATAGAAGGAAGTCCAGAAACCTGCCTTTTATTGCGTCTTTGGCCTTTGAAAGTAGCTTCAATCTGACCCCCGTAGTCGCTGATTATCTTAATCGGGATTGGGTGCATTTTTTGCTCGATAGTGGATAAATGTTCATCAAAAGTTTTTTTTCGGTTTTTGATAAGCCAAACGTAGCCGTCTATCACTTTAAAATCTTCCTTGGTTAGTTCCAAGTAGTCCCCAATATGCAAGCCCGTAAAGCACAAAAACAAAAAAATATCCCTTGTTTTGCGTAGTTCTTGCTGTTCGGTGGGGTTTTGGTGTTCTATTTTTAGAAACCTCAACCTTTGCAATTCTCCAGCGGTTAAATGCCGCAAATCGCGCTTTTTTTGACGTTTTGCCTTGAATGAGGCCAAAGGGTTAATATCAAGTACGCCCTTTTCTACTGCCAAATCAAAAGCTGTCTTGATATGTTCGCTGTGGCGACTGGCGTAGTTTTTAGAAAGTTCCAGTTTGTTAATTAGGTAATCTCTAAGGTTTCGCCCGTGAACAAGGCCAAAACTAAGGCATGATATTTTTTTGCTTTGAGTGTAAGCTAAGTACCGCTCAATATTTGCCCTCCTTACATCGTAGGTCGTTTTTGTCTGACTTTTAACTTGGCTCTCTATTTTGAACCATTCGAGCAACTCTAATAATGGTAAATCCTTGGCCTTAGCTATTCCGCTACCTCCAATGGCCGCCTCAAAATCTTCAATCGTCGTTTCGCTATGCAGCCTATCTAACTTGCTCAGGTGTTCCAATACCACCCTAACACCCTTAGAAGTAGCAACGATTTGCTTTAGCCTAAACAACCTGGAAACCTCTAACGCTCTGGCCTCAATTTGCATAAGGGTTTCTTTGTGCTGCTCAATCTTAATGCCGCTGCCAACAATCCTAATAGAATTGCCCTTCCAGTTTTCACGCGGTAGTTTTACCCCTGTGGAGAATTGGGCTTCTACCTCATCAATGATGATAGATAGCTTGATAGTACCAAATCCTTCTGTTTTAGACTTTGAGAACCAAAACAGTAAATCCATTTTTTTCTAAAATTTTGCATAGCGTTTTTGGCACGAAAAACACAAACTGTGCAATTGTGGCAAAAATGACGGGTGATTTATTTAACGGTAATTTTCAGGGTGTGACCTAAGAAAAATGCAGGTGTGACCCGTGGTGCGACCCTGACCATTTGTCAGGGGTGAGGAGTTTAAGAATTAAGCAGTTACGAAGTAGGTAATACGCTTATTCTTGCAGATTTGTATTAATTAGTAATCCCGTTTGGACTGAAAATAGCCCTTTTCTGCAACAATAAGCCCTATTTTGATAGGGGTGTGACCTAAATCGTGACCTAATTAGGTGAAAAGTAGCTACTTGATAGCAGCCCCCAAGACCCCTCTACGTCGTACAATTTCGGGCTGTTAGCCACACCCTCACACTTTGGGAGTGTCACCCCTTTTGCCTCTGCCAACGCTCGAAGGATATTATTCTCCCTCTTCATGTACTCCATTTCTTTGTAGTCAGCAGGCACTTGCATCCTCTCGCCCGTGAATATCCAATTCAAATCTAAATCTGGATACGCCTCCTTCATTGTCGTCAGCGTTTCAAAATTAGGCTTACCCTTGCCTTGCTCAATGTTATAAATAAACTGAGGATGTTTGTTCACCTTTTTAGCGACAACCGAAGCCCCGCCTTTCTCTTTGACAAATTCCAAAAACCTTGCAATTTTCTCTTCCATGTTAGTAGGGATTTAAAAAATTCTATTTAAAAATATATAATAATGTTTTGTAAATAAATATTTTTATTTAATTTTGCATAACATTACTACACCACAAAAATAGTAATTTATATGAAAAATAAAAATTTTTATTGCATTGTTTTGAGTAAACGGTATGCAAATATCAGAGAGAAATTAGTCAATCGTCTGAATAACAAAGACTTGACTACTAAACGCGGCAATAAATACACTTATGGCATTGTAAATAATGTTATGAGTGGAATTTATGCAGACGAGAACGTAGAGGCCGAATTGCTTGAATTGGCCACCGAGGCAGGGTACGGTATTCATCAAATCGAAGAGTTTGAAGCGTCTTTCGAGAAAGTACAGGAAGTTTCAGAGCCGATACTATAATGTCCTACTTCAACACCACTCACGAAACAGGCCAGACTTTGGCAGAAGCCAAGGCAAAGGCCAAAACGCAGGACGAATTGATTATGGACTTCTTCAAAGGCGGTGCAAAATACACCCCTTGGGGAGTGTACAGCCAACTGCTTGCCTTGGGCCGTATCAGCAACAGCGTACCAATTACCTCAATTCGTCGGTCAATATCTACCCTTTGCAAAGAGGGGTATTTGGTGAAGCTCAACGAAAAAAGGCGCGAGAAATTGGGAGTAGCTAATTACCTCTATCAGAAAGCAAATTAATGGAATATTCATTTGATATAGAAGAAGCCCAGCAATACGGGCTGAATGAGGCTATTTTTCTTAAAAATGTCAAATTCTGGATTTTAAAGAATATTGCCAACAATGAAAATAAATTTGAGGTAGATTCTGAATCATACCCAGAACTAAAAGGGGAGTTTAGGACATGGACTTACAACTCTGTAAAATCCTACCAAAAACTATTTCCTTTTTGGAGTCCAAAGCAAACAAGGGCTACTATTGACAGTCTACTAAAGCAGGGAATTTTAATAAAAGGGTGCTATAACGCGAACCAGTATGACCGTACTTGTTGGTATGCCCTACGGGTCGAATGCATTTGCCCCACAGGGCAAATGGAAACGCCAAAAAGGGCAAATGGATTTGCCAAAAACGGCAATTCTAATACAGATAGTAAACCAGATACTAAACCAGATAGTATTGATACTGATTCTGAAAAATTTGAAGCCTTCCCCAAAACAGTTTTACAGCAAAAGTACAGCGAGGATTTTGAAGAATTTTGGAAACTCTACGACAAAGCAGAAGCTGGAGGTAAAAAGCAATGTTATGAAAAATGGGCAAAACTGCCAATCGAAGAAAAAAGCCTGATAATGATGCAGGTGAAAGACTACAAAAAAAGGCAACCAGACCCGCAGTACAGAAAGAACCCGATAACCTACTTTAATCAAAAGCCTTGGATTGATTTTGTTGCTAAACCCGAACTTACTAACCAGCCTCAAAGAAATGAACGAATTGACACAAGACTCCTCTTTGGAGAACCAGCTTAGTTCTACGCTTTCAATGTTTCGGGACTTCTACGCAACCGACAAGCCTTATTACCGTAGCGTACAGTTTGCACTTGACCGAATCAAAAACGGAGATTCACGGCAGAAAGTAGAACAATTGCGAGTAGAAACAAACGAGAACAAAAGGGATGCGATAAAAAAATCATTGCCGTGCGTTTGCTTTTCGGGCAAATTCTTAAAACGTAACGATAACTCAATGGTGAGTCATTCAGGGTTTATGATTCTGGACTTTGATAAACTAATCGAAAAAGGTAAAGATTTACGGGAGTTCATCAAAGAAGTATCAAAACATTCTTTTGTTGTGGCCGCTTTTGTTTCTCCAAGCGGTAACGGTGTTAAGGTTTTGGTTCGGGTGCATGACAACGGGAATATGCACAGGGGGCAGTTTGCAGCTTTAAAGCAAGTATTCCCCGATGCTGACCCGTCAGGCGTGAATGAAAGCCGCATTTGCTTCGAGTCATACGACCCAGAAATTTACATCAATGCAGATGCAACCCGTTTTGAGGGATTTGTTGCAGCCCCAAAAGTAGAGGTAAAGCAAGGAACAAAATCAACGACGGGCTACAATTACTCAAAGTTAGACGCAGCCGTTAAAAAAATTCGTAACGCTCAAGACGGTGAACGTCACAACGAACTTTTGAAAGCTGCAAGATTAGCAGGTGGGTATATTGAAAGCGGATTTTTACCTGAGCATATTGCTATCCAGATTTTAGAAACGGAGTTTTCTTCTCGGCCTTATAATCAAACCTATAACCCGCTAAAAACCATTCAAGACGGAATTGAGTACGGCAAGCGCGTTCCAATCTACGAGCAACAAAATGACGAAGTACAGCCACAAAAAGAGAAAAACAGTAGCGGTGTTATTTTTTTGTCGGATGTGTGGTCAAAAATGCTCGAACAACGTAGAACAGGGAAGCCACGCGGCACTACTACCTATTTCCCCGAAATGGATAAACACTGGACTTGGAAGAAAGGAGAAATTACCCTTTGGTCTGGAAGGCCAGGCAGTGGCAAGTCTGAATTTCTTTTGCAGTTGATGCTAATTAAATCGGTGAAAGAAGGAACTAAATGGGCTTGTTTTTGTCCAGAAAATGACCCCGCTGATGAATTTTACGATAATTTGATTCATTCGCACTCTGGCATGAGTACCGACCCATTTTACAAAAACTTGATACCAGAGGTAGAGTATGAACTATCAGCACAATTTATTCATGAACATTTTTTCTTAGTCTCGCCAGATGCAGCTTGGACACCGAAGGAGATAGAGTCAAGTTTTGAGTATTGTATCAAAGAGTTGGGCTGTCAAGGAACTATGATTGACCCCTTCAACAAGATGCAACACGACATGAAAGGTTTACGTGATGACCACTATGTAAGTGAGTTTATGAACGTTCAAAAACGGTTTGCACGTCGCTTTGATATTTACAATCAAATTGTTTTACACCCTCACGGTTTAAGAAAAAACTCGCAAGGTGGTTATGATGTGGTGGGGCCTTACGAGCTTGCGAATGGGGCAATGTGGATTAACAAGACGGATAATTTTGTAGTGGTTCACCGCCCTAACCAAGATACTGACCCTTCGGATTCAACCGTCGAAATTCACGTAAAGAAAATTAAAAAACAAAAACTGGTAGGAGTGCCGGGTATGTTTATGCTCAACTTTGATAGGAGGCAAAACAGATATTTTGATTTTGACTATTCGCCTTTGAAGGTCAACGAAGTGGTAAAAGAACAACCGACACAAGAAACACAGGTAGAACTTAACCCGCCTTTTTAAAATGCCAAAGCCAAATTTATACGAAATGCAGGGTTACGTTGAGGCCAGAGGCTTCAAGTGTGGCGGACAAATTGAAGGCAAGGGTTCAGCTCAAATGTGGCGTATGATTCTATACCGAAACGGGCAAGTTTTTAAAAAAGGCGACTTGATACGGTTCTCCGAAATACCAAAAGCCAACGCTGAGAAATACAAAGCGATGTACGAATATCTTAAACAGCAAAACAATGCCTAAAAAAATGAAAACATTTATATCATTCAGTGGAGGTGTAGAAAGTCGCACAATGGCTATTCTTTTTGGAGATAGAGCAAACGCTATCTTTTCGGACACAGGCAGCGAACATAAAGAGCTTTATAACCAACTTGATGCAGTAGAGCAAAAAATAAAAACATTCCATAATAATGATTTTGAAATCATTAAAGTAAGAAATGAGAATTACATTAGTCTTGAAGGCTATATTAGAGAATATAAGTTTTTCCCATCATTTAAAGCCAGATTTTGCACGGCTATGTTTAAAATTGAGCCGATTGACAATTATCTGCGTCAATATAAAGAAGAAGGTGTAACGCTAATGATTGGGCTAAATGCTGATGAAGCCGACAAAAGAACAGGCAATCATGGACTACTTCCATTTGTAAAATACACATATCCATTGGTTGAATTGGGAATCACCCGCAAAATGTGCAAGGAAATATTAGCGGCAGCAGATATAGCCACAAATTTTCCGCCTTATATGCAAAGGGGGGGGTGTAAGTTTTGTTATTATAAATCAAAAAAAGAATACGCTGCAATGGCCTTAATCAATCCAGACGAATTTGATGAGGTAGTAGCACTTGAAGAAGATATTCAGGATAAAAGAGAAAAGAGGTTTCATATAATTAATTCAATCCCTAATCTAAAGGAGTTTAAAAAACAAGCGCAGGCGGTTCTTTTTTCATCTGAAGAAATGTATCCAGTTATCAACAATGACACAAGTTGCGGAGTGTTCTGCAATCGTTAATAAATTATATTTCTAATGCCTAAAAAACCACAACCCCAACAAACACCCGTTCAAGACGCACGGGAACGAGTCGAAAACATCTTATTCCTACCTTTTGCTGCTGACCGCGACATGGCAACCGTAGTTTTAGAAATTCTTTGGAGTTCAACGAGCAAAGAAGAATATTTTCAGAGGATTAAACTGGTGAAGGTGTAAAAAAACTACGAAAATGAAAATTGACCTATCAACACAATCAACGGGAGTGCCTATTTCAAGGGTTTATAATGGCGACTGCATGGATTTTATGAAGCAATGCCTAGACAAGTTTTTTGAGTTGGCCGTAGTTGACCCGCCTTATGGTATGCCCAAGAGTAGCCTTATGGGTGCGGGGAAATTAAAGAATAGGGTTTTTAAGGGTATGAAGAAAAAAGGATGGGATATAGCTCCAAACAAAGAGTACTTTAATCAACTATTTAGGGTTTCAAAAAATCAAATCATTTGGGGAGGGAATTATTTTTATTTACCACCAACAAGAGGCTTTTTAATATGGGATAAAGAGCGGCCGTGGGAAAATTTTAGTTCTTGTGAATTTGCTTGGACTTCATTTGATTGCTCTGCAAATACATTTAGAGAATGTACAACAAGAACGGGAGAGGATAAAATACATCCAACACAGAAAAGCGTAAGATTATACGACTACTGCCTACGTAAATACGCCAAACAAGGCGATAAAATCCTCGACACCCATTTAGGAAGCCAATCCTCACGAATAGCTGCTTACAAATTAGGCTTTGATTTTTGGGGTACGGAGTTGGACAGCGAATATTTCAATGATGGCAATGTCCGATTTGAACAGTCAATATCTATGCCGCTTTTTGATTCACCAAAGCCGATTCTAAAACAGGAAGTTTTATTTTAATCCCAAGAACCATGATTTACATTGGAATAGACCCAGGAACTAATACAGGCGTTGCCATTTGGGATTCCGCACAGCAAAAACTTTTGCAAGTAACGTCCATGAAGATTTTAGAGGCAATGAACCTGATTAGACAACACTCAGACGTAATAGTTTGCATTGAAGATGCAAGGCAGCGTACTTGGTTTGGGAACAAGGGCAGAGAGGTTTTACAGGGTGCGGGAAGTATCAAAAGAGACTGCCAAGTTTGGGATGACTTCTTAAATGACAATGAAATTGTTCATATATGGGTTGCCCCCAAAGACAATAGAACCAAGCTAAGTTCAGCACAATTTAAGGCTTATACAGGCTATACAGGCAAAACTAATGAGCATGGGCGTGATGCCGCAATGCTTGTATTCAAACGATAACAATACAATGGAAAATCAAAAACTGAATAATGACAGTCCTAATGAATTAGAGCCTGTCTTGGCATTAATAACACATCAAGGCGATTTAGGCAAAAGCGAATGGTACGAAGTTGTTTTTTTTCTACGATAAATGGTACTCGTATGAGGGAAGTAACACCTTTGATTATGGCGAGCAAGTTGTTAAATGGAAGTACGCCAAAGACTGTTTATAACGATTATGAAAACTAAAACCCTTGGCAGCGTCAAAAACGGTCAGATTTCTATCTACTGCAAAGATAAGTTTCTCGAAGCTCTGCAAGGCTACGAAGGGTGCATAGTTGAGGTGATTATCCGAAAGAAAACCAAGGGTCGCAGCCTTCAAGCAAATAAGTACTATTGGGGTGTTGCTTTGGACATAGTCAAAGATGGGCTAACAGACGAACACGGCAAGCGGTATAGTTTAGAAGAGGCTCACGAAGAAGTAAAACGAAACCTAAACGGCTTTGAAGTACTCGACCTTGAAAACCTAAAGGTTGAGGCTGTACCCGAATCAACCGCTGATTTGCCCAGCGAAGAATTTGAAACCCTCATGGAAGATTTACGCAGGTGGGCATTTGAGTTTTTGAAGGTTACAATTCCCTTACCAAATGAATTAGAAGTACTGAATTTTTAAACATAAACCAACTGTATAATGACAAAACAAGAAATAATATCCGAAGTAGCAAAAGCTACCCTTTTAACCCTCGAAGATTCACGCAACGCAGTAGAGGCGTTTTTAGAAACTGTAAAGCTAAGTTTAGCCCAAGGGAAAACCGTTACTATCAGGGGTTTTGGCAGCTTCTCACCACTGTACCGCCCAGCCAAAAAGGGTCGAGACATTAAAAAGAACCTATCTATTGACATACCCGAAACCACTGTACCCAAGTTCAAAGCGTCAGACGAGTTCAAAGCGGCTTTGACTGGTGGGCCTATCAAGCTCAAGGCAAAAAAGTCAACAAAACTAACCCATACAGAGGCTAAACCACTTGCAGACGTGGGAGATAACTACAAAACCAATAGAGGCAACCTGTGGCAGGTTTACGACGTGCAGCCTGTTTTAGCTAAAGGCAAAGTTGTTGATTATCATTACCTAATTTGGCAAAAAACCGCGCGGCGAGTTTCCCGACGAAAAATAACTAACAGTACTATTTTTGGCAATGTTGTTAGAAAGGAGGTGAAACAATGAAAGCAGTAGAAGAAATGAAGCAACTGCGTGACGAACTTCTACTTAAAAAACGAAGTGCATTGAAGGACGGAGACAAGCAGCAAGCGCAAGCCGCAAACTCACAGGTCAAAGCCCTGAACAAGCATTTAAGAATTATAAGACGAGATTATTAGCCCCTACTTGGGGCTTTTTTATTGCCTTGGGTAAAACAACCCCAACACATCGTTTACCAAAATCCTAACGATTTGCATTGCCTTTGCTAAGAGCGTTTTCTTTTTCTTCATCGCCTTTTTTGCCAAAACTACGGAAAAGATAAAAGGGGTAAAAATATTTTCTAAAAAGCCTAACGTATAAGTGTTTGAGTTACAGATAGTTGTAAATATTTTTATTTATTTTTAAATATTTTCTTGCAACAATAAATATTTTTATTTACCTTTACATCATCAAACAACAACGAAAAAATACAATGGCACAGCACGATTGGAATGTCAGTAAAAAAGTAGGCCGTACTTGCTTGAAGTGCCTCTCTTACAAAGAGGCTATGGATATGTGCTACGAATACGGTGGTCATACCCAAATGATTGAAGGTCATTGGTACAACGTTTGGCCTTTGGAAGTGCAAGATGCTGGACTGGATGAAAAGCCTTATTTGTTTGATAAATATTCAATTCGATAACTCTACCCCCTCTCACCTTATAGCTTGATACGCCACGTATCAGAACCAACGACCTGAGCAATGAGCAAGGTATGGAATGACAAACTAGATGCCAGGCTACAAGAGTTGTGGCCACGGCACAAATCGGCACAAATCGCGGAAATGATGGGTATGACCCAAGTCGCGGTACAATCGAGGGCGAGGCGTTTAAAACTTCAAAAAGACCGCGATTTTAGAGGGTTTTGGAGTCCCGAAGAAATAGAGTTTTTGCGGGAACACTATTCAAACACAAAAAACGATGAGCTTGCCGAAATGCTAGGCAGGCAAGAAACCCAGGTAGTTAACCAAGCCAATCGCTTAAGGCTTAAGAAGTCAAAAGAGTTCTGGACGTACGTCAATAGCCTGCCGAATGCGGGAAAATTTGGCCAGCGGCCCGCCTGGAATAAGGGTATGAAGGGGCTGTTGTTAGGGTCAGGAGCAAGCCGTTTCAACCCCAGCAACCGCCCTCACAACGAAAAGTATGACGGAGCACTAAGCATACGATGGGAACAGAACACAGGCCGCCCCATTATTATGTATCGGCAGGCTCGTAGAAAGTGGGTTCGTTATTCCCACCACGTTTTTGCCAGTTATTACGGAGAGATTCCGAAAGGGATGATTATCAGGCACCGAAACGGGAATAGACTAGATTTCCGACTCGAAAACTTAGAACTGATTACGAAGCGAGAAAACTACCTAAAAAATTCAGCGTCAGTCAACTTGTCAGACGGCTTCGTAGTATCAAGAATGCTCGGAAAAGGCAAAACGCCTAACCGAGAAGAAATTAAAAAAGCACTATTAGAAACCCCCGAATTAATCCAAACAAAACGTTCAATTATTAACTTAAAACGACTATGTCAACCGAAGTAGCAGAATACAAAGTTCCCAAAGGTATCGTAGACCTTACGCAAGTAGGTACGCTTTTGATAGAGCAAATGCAGGAAGTGAAGCGTAACCCAGCCGCCATTCCGCAAGCTCAGTCGATGTCGGAGATAGCGGATAGACTGGTAGACATTGCCGTCGCGCAGGTGAAGCAAGGGCAAATGGTCATAGAACTTATAAAGGCTAAAAACGAAAATGCTGATTGACATGGATTTCAATTTGTTGCCGCTCGCTACAAAAGCCAGGCTTTTGGCGGCACACCTCAAAACCCACATGCAAATGGTAGAAGATATGAGCGCCGACTTACAGGCGCTCTATCGAAAATACGTCGGCAAAAGCAAAGAAGTAGCCCAGCTCGAAGCCAGGCTCGAACGAGCCGAAAAAGAGAAACAAGCCTATGAAACATTTGTCAATAGGCACGGACTGAAAAAAGTATTTAATAACTTCAAACACAACTTACAATAATTGAAGGTTTAGTTTGATAAAGGGTTTGTTGAAAGCCTCTTCCCCCTTACGATTCTAGGGGGCAAGGGCGAAAGGGTTTAGAAGTAGTTAAAAGAAGAAAGGTGAGTGTAAGCAAGTTAGTAGGGTAGGATTCCCGCCCTACTACTTAATTTTTTCACAGAAAACCTTTAACTCTATGAAGAATCAAAAGCGGCAATATGTAAGGCGTTTTTTTATTGCCAAAGTAATTACTCCGATTGGTCGTACAGTTGAGCATAAAATATTTGCTCAAAACAAAGTAGATGCGCAAGGCATAGCAGATGAAATGTTTGATTACTCAAAAATGAAATCATTTGAATTAGTGCAAAACCTTTAAACTCAAATATCATGCAAAAGCCACAAATAACAGACAAAGACCACGAAGGTATGTTCTGGATGTTCGTTGCAGGTTGTACCTGCGTCGTAGGATTCATTTCTTTAATCATTTACTTAATATTTCAATGAAAACTACTAAAGAATACGAAGAGTTTGCAATAAAACATTGGGAAAGCTACGTACCCTGGCTTCCATATAATGAGTCACAGTATGGGGTAGCATTACTCAAAGCATGGGACGAACATCAAGCCCAAGTAACTACGCAACCCAAACCAGAGGAATTAATCCCCTTTGACTTGGAAGAGGCTTTAAAAGAGCCTAATAGGGTTCGCACAAGGACGGGAGATAAGGTGTTATGGTCGTATTTTAAGGTAGACAAAGAGTTTCCTATTGTGTATTTTACTGACGCTCTTGATGCTTTTATGAGTGTCGCAACAAACGGCATTGCTGTGGGCAATAGAGAAAACGACTACGACCTCATGCTCGTAAAAAAGAAGGAGACTGTTTGGTTTGGGTTGTATGAAGATGTAGTTGGGTTTATGCACACAACCCCAATTAAAAATACAAAAGAGCAAGTAGAGGAATGTATTGATAACGGACGCAAACTCCTAAAATTCTACTCTTATGAAGAATAAAGACAACCTTCTTTTTGGTCTTGTGGGTATCCTTGCCGCAATAATCGTATTGGCCGTAATTCTTATCCAAATCCAAAGAATCTTAATCTTTTCACGATGAAAGCCCAAAACAACTTTCAAAAACCACAACCAGGCGAATCTACTTTTATGCACGTTGTGGTTATTTTATCGGCTGCCGCGCTTGCTTGGGTGGCGTTATTTCTTTAGGAAATTTTCAACTAATCATAACTACTTAGCATAATGTCACTAATTATTTCAGAATCACAATCAACACCAAGAACACCTATTCCCGCTGGAATGTACCTTGCTCGCTGTTATGGCATTATTCAAGTTGGCCGTTATACAGAGTATTCAGATTTTCTCAAGAAAGACGTAATCGTAAACAAAATACGCATTACTTGGGAGTTGCCAGAACTTAAAAAAGAGTTTAAAGAAGGCGAAGGAGAAAGACCTTATTCAATCTCCAAGGAGTTTACTATGTCGCTCAACGAAAAAGGCAACTTACGCCCGTTTCTTAACTCGTGGCGTGGCCGTTCTTTTACAGAGGACGAATTGAAAGGCTTCGACATTCTTGCAATCGTTGGCGCACCGTGTATGCTTAACATCATACACAAAAAGTCCAAAGACGGCTCAAAGACCTACGAAGAAATCGCAACAATTACGCCTTTGATAAAAGGCACAGAAATTCCACCAGCTTTCAACGAAAAGCAAATATTGACCTACTCAGGCTGGAATCAATCTTTGTTTGATTCACTACCTGATTTTATTAAAGATAAAATGAAAAAGTCTGACGAGTATTTGGCAATGGTTGCGCCCTCTCACGTTGAATCTGCACAGTCTCCAGTAAATGCCGAATCGTCAGACAAAGACGACCTCCCTTTCTAACTTTACCCCACAAGGGGAGCATAAAACCTCCCCAAAAATTCTACTACGATGGCAATACAAACCAACAACAAAGCTGCACTTGCCCAAAGTGCTCGACCAGCAAACATACAAAGGCGAGATTAGGCAAGACCCACCCGACTATATTACCTGCGTAGTACGCGACGAAAGAAAACCTTTTACAATCACCTTTAATCCTAAACTTCTCGATAAAAAGATTGAGAAGTATGGCAATAAGTTGATTTTACCGAATGCAAAACTATGAAAGCAGAACTACTACCAATTATTGCCGCTTACTTGGGGCAAAAGTGTAGCTATGACGGAACTACACTTGAGACATTAGTGACATGGGAGTTAGATAATTTTAGGATGCTTCCTAAATATAACTTCAAACTTCACCTCCGAAAACTTTGGAGTGTCACCGAAGCTGAACTCCTTGAGTTAGGTAAGATTTTAGATGAAGAAAAACCAAAAGTTGATATATCTATTTTCAATTACACAGGTAAAAGGCAGTTAAAAAAAAGTTACGATTCTGCTTATGAATATATCTTAGAAATTGAAGCAGATTCAGATAGAGAGTATCTAAGAATCAACCACCACGAGCCAGTTAAGATAATTAATTGGCTACGTGGTAAAGGGTTTTGTTGTGACTTAGAATTGATTGAAAATGATTTAGTTGAATGGATTTAAATCAACGCAAATATTGAGTTCTATAATAAACATTCAAAACCAAGCTGTTGCAAAAAATGCACAGGCTCAAAACTAGATTAAACAATGGCTGACCTTACAGAAATACACGCAAAGCGCATCCAACTGCGTGACTTAGAAACGCAACTCCAAAACCCTGATTTGGGGCTTTTTGAAAAATGCGAGATACAAGACCAAATCCTTGAGATAAGGGAAGCCCTTGGGGAGTTTGAGCGTAGTTGCAATCAGGGCGGGGAGTGTGAGACTTGTTCGGGGTAACGTTTTGCGACTTGGCGAAAATTTACCCCAGTCAACTACTTAATAATCAATGAAAATACAGGTTACATACTACGCAAACTAACACTATGAACTGGAAAGAAATTAATGACCGATACCCGAAAGCGTTTTTGGAGTGGATGCGGGTTTACATGAAAGACAAGTATATTACGAGCGCGGTTGTTGAGAACTCTCCTAATCCCTGTGTTAAATAAATTGTCGTTACCGCAAAGCGACGTTAAAACATAAGCGGTGAAGGGTCTCCAAAATAATGGGGAACACGGTAAGGCTGCAAGATAAGCCTATTCCTGAAACGCTACAAGGTTTGCAACCAAGCGTACCAGTTCAGGAGTTTTCTAAAAGGTAGCTTGGCGACAAGGTCACGTGATAACTTTCGTCAAGCACCTTTTATAAGGTTAAAAGATACATTATAACCCATCTAATATCATGTCGAACAAAATAGTGAGTCTTAAAAAATTTCCTTGGATGCTTTGGATTGCAATATCAATTCGGAAAAAGTGGTTTGCTTTCTTTTGGAAAGAAAGATTAGCAAATTGTTTGGATATTCAAATTTGGATATTCAATATAAAAATTGGAATACCGTGGAGCAAAAATTATTTGCAGCAACAAATGAAAGATTATAAAACGCTAAAATTTGTAAAAAATACGAATGAGGGCATGAAAAAATCAAGACTTTCTTTTCAAATTGGTTCTTACGAAGGTTTTTTCGTTGAATAATCTCCTCAACACGCTTGGATGAAGGAGGGGGAATAAACAGAATTACGAAAAAGTAACACGTTTTTAAAAGATGCTTTAGATAGTAACAAAGGGAACTAACAAAAAAGCCGCGTCAAACGATGCGGCTTTTAACATTCCTTAACCCATCTCTACTACTAAAGCCATTTGGGTTTAAAAACCTTTGCTGCGATTATTAGCAACACCAGCACCCCAATACCTACCATGCCCATCGTTAGTTTGTTACGGACGGATTCTAAGGCTTTTATATCGTCGTTGACCTTTGCCAATTCTGATTCTTTTTCTATTAACTTCTGTTTGAGTTTATAATTTTCCACTATCAAGCCTGTGTTTTCGCCTTCATACAGCCGCGATTTTTCGGCCAATTTGGTAAGTTCTACCAGTTTCGACTTTTCAATTGTTACGTTTTGGGCGTGTGAGGGCATCAATACGCCGCTGCAAATCAGCGTCACTAATATTGCGATAGCTACTATCAATCCTTGCTTTCTCATAGTTATACAGTATTTGGTTTGTTTTTGTTACAGAATCAATTTTCATTACATCAGCCCGTAGGCCGTTTACCGCCAGAAGAATTTGGCGGTTCGTAGTGCAAGAACACAGAAAGTAAATAGCTAATACACAAATGCCTACTTTTGTTTTCATTGGATTGTAATAAATATTTTCTCCTTTTTCTCAACCGCTTTCATTTTGTTAAACAGTGCTTTGTAAGCCAAACGGCTTGCCCCAATTACGTCAACTCCTTTTTTTTGCCCTACTAAAATGCAACCAAGAGTATCATTCGCAGTATTGCCCGAATGTATCCTAACCCCTTCGTAATCAGGAACGTTTAAGAGTAGCGGCATATATTGTTTAAAACGATTTGAGTAGTTTATTATCACCTCATACTGCCCTTTTGGAATAGCTGTACGGCCATACACTTTAGATATTCTTTCGGCATCTTCCAAAGTATAGCACTCAAAAGAACCATTGATACTTAACTCTCCAATGGTGCTTTTTTCGGTTTTAATGAGTCTTTTTAAAACAAGTTCCATTACGATTTTGCTTTAGTTTCTCGCTCTGAATACTTAATAAATCCCCCTACTATTTCCCGAATCACAAGCAAAAACAACACAGCTTTTGGTTCGGTAAATGTGCTAATTGCCGTTACAGCAATTAAAACATCACGTGAAATTTTGGCAATGCCAATTACCCAAAGGGGTAGTCCTCTAAAATATTGCGCCATCTTACTTTTTTTTTAATTGTTTGACATTGTTTTTGTAAAGCCACATAAAGTAAGCCTTCCAGCTACCTCCGTGATAAGCCACAACTTCACGCTTTGCAACGTAAAATTGATTAAGTACGATAAAAGCAGATGCACAAGCAGACATCACTTGCACAATAAGAGTTCCCATAGGCATTGTTAGAATTAAATAAAATAAAAGTGGGTTACTGTGGCCGACATCATGTATTATCGCTTTCATTGTAGGGTATATGATAATAGTTTAATATCCGTACTTCTTTAGTTCTGCCTTGGTTATTTTCTTAAAAAATATCCCACCATTTGAGGCAAAGTTTTTATCTTCAATAGATAGCTTTTTAAACTGAGCTAACGTAGGTCGATAAAAAATATAACCAGGTATTAAGTCCTGTGGCACTTGCCATAACGAAGAAACCAGCGTAACGTCTGAAAACAAAGGGTGCTTAATCTCTGTTTTTACGTTGCCCCAAAGCGGTTCTAATGTCACAATATAATCCCACGCAAAGTAAAACCCGCCTTTTACTTTGCCTTTCACTTTGTAGATATTGATTTTCTTAGCAGGTACATTCCCCGCCTTATCAGCAATAGCAGGATTAGGGTAAGTAAAGCAATTCTTCATAGCATCATCCATGTACTTTTTAATACTTGCCTCGTCGGTGGGCTTCCCTGCAATCCGAGCATTTTCTTGAAATTCAGTAAATGCCTCTGGATTCCATCCTCTTTGTGCCTGCGCTGCCACTCCCGACAACACAAGTAATAGTATAATTAGTTTTTTCATTGAGACGCTTTTTTGGTGTGTTCTTTATCAAGCCAATTCAAAAATTTTACAACTCGCTTTTCAAACTTTACAAGGTCATTTGTTCTTTCATTCTTACCCAATACCCTACTTATTGTATCAGTCCTTTTGCCGTAGGGGTATTTATCCCACTTCCTAAAAATATCGTTGAATAAATCCCCGCAGCAAACATTAATTAGAACGTCGTAAACGTAGCCCATACTAAAGAAATAATCGTCCATTGAAATCCTCAAAAAAAACCTTCTTATAATGGTGTAAACCAAGCCAAAGGGCATTAATAAAATAGCCAAAGTTCTGCCTATTAAAAATAACAAATAGCCTATCACTGCTTACTCTTTTAAGGTGTAACCATACAAACTTAATAAGGTAACTATTGCCGTGCGCTTTGCGGTGTAATTTGTACCTAACAACGCGGGTACGGTCGTAGTCCAAACGTATTCTGCTTGCCCCGTCGCCTGCTGTAAAGGCATACCTGCGTCAGTCAAGTTTTGCACGTAGCTACTTTGGGTAAACAATCTACTCCTTACAATCGAACCATTAGGCCGATGAAAATTAATTGTAAATTCAAAACCGCTATTGCTCGTTTCCGAAATATGCCCATAAGACACCCGACCAGAGATGTATTTAATACTGTCGGTTTGTCCTATTTCATTCTTAAAGGTCTTAATATTGACCTCCCAAAGCGTCTGTGCCTGTGCCGTAAATCCAAACAGCAAAAAACAAATAATTGCTAAATTTTTCATCTTGAAAGTAACGAGTTAAATTGTGAAACTGCTGTGTATAAACTTGTTCGTTCTGTACTTGTCAATCCATGTCCTATTGTAACAAATGCCTGTTGAGACGCTGACCCTTGAATAGCCGCACCGCCATCATTACGCGCCCCTATATAGTAAGAATGATTAGGATTTGTCCCTATTGCCCTTGTGTCGGTCATTAAATTACTATCATTGCGCGTATATTGAAACTCGGAAGTGCTTACTCTATTCGCCACATGAAACCCTTGCGATGCGCCACCGCTATTTAATGTTGGTGTTCGAGATATAGTACTATAATTATCCGACGCATTACTAAAATTAGGAAATAGCCCATCCCCTTGCGAACTTGTAAACGCCCCTATAAGACATTGGGTAGCCCCCGTACTCCTACAATAACTACTAATATGCTTATTACTTACGCTCATTGCTGCCGTAGTTGGGTTTAAGAACGTATTAGCGTAAGAACTCCCATTGGGCGTTACTCCTGTGCTTGAATGTGTCCAAGTGCCAACAAAGCTAAGTCTGTATGCAGCATCCGCATCGCGTGGGTCTTTTAGGTTGAATTTGTGCGAATTGGCAGAGCCGCCCACAAACGGGTATATTGCCAACATTTTAGACCACAGCCCCGCAGCTTTTAAGTCAATAACTAACTTTGTTACTGCCGCCCTTTGCGTTGCATCTGTAATGTTCGCTGCACCGCTGGCCATAAAAGCCTCTGCATCAACATCTGTTTGAGCAAAACTGTAAGAATTGATTAGGAATTGAGCGTTAGTATTACTAATACTTTGCCACCCAACTAAAACAATAAGTAGTAATCCAATTAGCCGTTTCATTGTCTATAACCGTTAATAATGATTTTACCACCTACTGCAATGCCTGCTGACTGGTCAACGTCTATCGTCATTGTTGCCCATTTTGCAAGTGTCGTATCACTAACTACCGCAGGCGTTGCAGCCGTTGAGCTTTTTGTTTCGTTGTTGTCCAGCGTTAATTTTGTACTTAGGATTGAAACCCCTTCCTCGTTAATATCAACCGTGAAGACCGCCCCAGAACTTTGCGCTGTTTTCACCGCTAAAAACACCTCTGTCACGGTAAAAGCATAGGGCATATAAAACGTTTCTTTTACAGTTCCTGTCGTTATACCTGTCGTTGCGTCGCTAAACGCTACTTCAATACTTTCGAGCGTCTTGTTCTTTGCGTCCTCTACGTATGCCGTTGTGGCTATCTGCGTTGTGTTTGTTCCTGCCGTTGCCGTTGGCGCGGTTGGTACTCCCGTTAGTGCAGGACTTGCCAGTAAAGCATAGTTTGCCAACGAGCCGCCAGAGCCAATATTTAATGTACTACCATCCGTTCCAGTTAATGTAAGGCTATTAGAAACTGAAAACGTTTTGCCGTTTGTAATACTCAATGTCCCCGTAGTAGTTGGTATAGTTAGCCCGTTATAGGTTTTTCCCGTTAATGCCGTTGCTATCTTGCCGTCTGCAATGACTGTTCCATCCCAAACGCCAGTTCCAATAGTTCCGAGCGTTGTAATATTTGAAGACCCAGCCCAAGTAGATATTGCGGTATTTTCTGCTGCACCTAATCCGATAAGGCTTTTAACTTGTGAGCCACTCAAAGCCTCGACTACGCCAGTTGCGGCCGTAGTGCGTCCTAATATTGTGCCAGAGGCTACGCTTGCCATCTTAGCCAATGTTACCGAACCATCCGCAATTGTAGCCGAAAACGTGCCTGTACCAGACCCCGTTACATCACCAATAAGCGTTATAGTCTGGTCGCCCGTGTTTGTGCCGCTGCTTGACCCGCTAAACGTTCCCGATTGGGTTGCTAATGTTCCAAGACCAAGGTTAGTTCGTGCTTGCCCTACTGTTGTTGCGCCTGTACCTCCGTTGGCTACCGCCACCGTTCCAGATACATTTGAAGCTACGCCAGTAGTGTTTTGGTTAAACGTAGGCCATGTAAACGTACCAGTACTAAAATCGCCTGATTGGGGTGTACCCAGGGCAGGGGTTGTTAGCACGGGGCTTGTCGCCAGTACCACATTGCCGCTACCCGTTGTCGTAGCTGCTGATACCGTGCCGCTACCGTTGGCCGTCAAGATACCATTCACAGACCCCGCCCCGCCTTTATTGGCAGGCACTACGTTGTTATAGGTTAAGGTTGTTGACCCTATCACGTCGCCCGTGTGGGTTGCGTTGCTCACCTTTGCGCTATTAGCCGCTACTGCGCTATTAGCCGCTACTGCTGCATCAAAGTCTGTAATATTACTTGCAGTATGATTATGGGCTATGGGCGTTCGTGCGTCGCTTAGTCTTGTGTCGTTACCCTTTACAACCTCACCCGTTGCCGCGTTACCCGTTGCCGCTACATCCAAAGTCGAAGCTGTACCCAAAGTGGGTTTATTTAGAATTTGAGCATCACCACTTACCGCGTTCCAGTCGGCATTTACGTTGACCTCCGCCCCAGAAGCAATACCCGACAACTTACTCTTTTCGGCTGTGGTAAAATTGTTCTGACTCAAATCCCATCCTGAAACTTTGCGAACGTACAAAGTAGTATCCGACTTTGGTAGGTAAGCCGCTAAATCTGCTGACACCAAATAAGAGCCGATTGGTTGATAAGTACTCGCAGCGGTTGCAGTTGTTAAATATGAGCTTAACGCACTACTCGTAATAAACCCACTTGGATTGGTTGAATTATAGGGAGTAAAACCAAGTGCAGTCGTAACTTGACCTGAATTTATCGAAGTTAGATAAGAGCCTTTAGGCTGATACAACCCTGCTGCCGTGGTCTTTTGCAGAAAGAGCGTTGTATCTATTGCTGTACCGCTACCGCTAATCACAATGTTTCCAGACCCCAATAACGATGCGCCATTAACGGTTTTAATTGTTGTGCCACTCGTTAAAATTGGCTGATAAGTGCTTGCAGCGGTCGAAGTGGTTATGTACGGGCTTAGTGCCGAACTTGTAATATATCCACTTGGATTCGTGGAATTATAAGGCGTAAAACCCAAAGCAGTCGTTACCTGTGAAGAATTAATAGATGTTAAATAAGAGCCAATAGGTTGATATAACCCCGCTGCTGTGGTTTTTCTAAGTAGTACCGTAGTATCAGCAATATTTAGCTTTGCCGCTAAATCACTAACCAAATTGGTTACAGTACTTTGTGCCTGTGTGCCAGTGTGTGTACTTCTATCCCTTAATTGAGCATCCGTGCTGTTGGCCGTTGCGCCCGAAGCAATACCCGCTAACTTACTCTTTTCGGCTGTACTGTAATTGTTTTGGCTTAATTGGTAGCCAGAAATCTTACGCACATAGAGCGTAGTGTCAATTGTCGCTCCACCACCGCCAGAACCGTCTCCTGGGTCGCCCTTGTCGCCCTTCATTACAGTAGCAAGTACCGTATTAGTCGTAATACTCGTTGCCGAAATGGTCATATTAATCGTAGCATCTACGCCAGTATTAACACTTCCATTATTGAAGCCATTTTGTGAAGCTGATACAATCAGCGTTAAAGGCGAAATGCGCCTAACGCCTAAAATCGAATCATCTACTGCCACTTCCAAAGTATTAGAACCTTGGTAGCGTCTCATAGTTGCTGAACTCAAAGGCACTCGAAAGGCTCTAACGTTATTAGTCGCCACAATGCCGCCAGTTGATTTTTTAGCCACTTCCTGACGATTAATAGACACACTAATATCTTGCAGCCTGTTCACATCATAGGCATTATCAAAGACCAGTAAGGCTGTAAAGCTATCGCCCTGCTTTACCGTTATTTGCGCCTGTAACACTCCCGTTATAGACACCAAAATACAAAGTAGTACTTTTCTCATAGTATTAGCCATTGTTTATACTTTTTAAATGGCTTTCAATCCGTCTTATTCCTTTGTTGTAATAGTCAAGTTCTTTTTCAATACAGATATAATCTCTATTTGTATTGATAGCAGCAATGGCAGTAGTAAAAGACCCCGCACAATTATCTAAAACTAAATCACCTTCATTGGTGTAGGTTTTAATTAGGTATTCAAATAGGGCTACGGGTTTTTGTGTGGGGTGATTTATATCTCTCGTGTCAGCATTCCCAAATTCAATTATTCTTTTAGGGTATCTCAAGCCAGTATCCACTTGCATAAAATCCTTTTCGCCTCCGTAGCAATCGGATTTTTTTCTTTTTACAAAGCCGCGTTTATAAATTTTTTCAGCCCCTGCCATTTGTGGGTTGTAAATCGGTAACTTTGCGTAAAAGATAGATATTGTTTCATAATCATTTAATGGTCTTTTTTTTGCATCAAAAAAACCAGTTGCCTTTGATTTTTTCCAAATCCAGTTATATTTAAAGTCTTTTAAATTAGAAGTTATCAATACACTTGCAAATGGTTCGTTTCCAGTTAAAGCAATTACTCCATTTGTTTTAAGAACCCTTTTGTATGCTTGCCAAAGTTTATCAAACGGCAGTATTGTATCCCATTTACAGGCAGTTGTACCGTATGGCAAATCGCATAAAATCATATCAATACTCCCGTCTGGTATCAAAGGGAACACATCAAAACAATCTGCGTTAAATGCTTGATTTCTCATAGAAATTTATTTGAGGTAGTATTTATTACTACCTCAAGTTTTATTCATAGGTAGTTTCTTTAATATCTACATAAGTTGTGCTTAACCCCTCTTCGTCAGGATTCACCGCCGACACCCATCCCGCGTTTGTGTTGTTAGGATTATTCGTTGCTGTGAGTACGTGCGTCCAGTTATAAGTCATTGTGCTACTTGGCGTTGGTAGCGTTCTACTTTGCCCCGTCACGTAGGTACTTACGCCTAATTGTGAATCGGCTAAGAAAGAAAGGGTAGTACCATTGATTGAATAATACACCGCTTCATCCCATTCTACCTCCTCGTCGTAGAACACGTAGATAGCCCATGTTGCACCTTGCGCAAAGATTGTCCGCATTAATCGAGAAGGCCCGATTCTGTGACCATTTGCGTTTAGTACGTCTTTGTCCATTTCCTGCCCAAACTCTTTTGTTGGCAATGTTCCCCGTAGCAGAGACATCATGCGAGCAAAGCCTTTTAGGTAGTTACTACCCACGTGTCCGCCATCCGCTGCGCCAATCGAAGAAAAGATAATGTCAAAATCCCGCAGCATTGAAACAATTCCCGAAGCCCAAAACACCCCTTGCCCCGTCAAGCCTTCCGTAAGATAAGCCGCAACCTTAATGCCCGTATTGGTGCTTGTTAAGGCACTATCCACGCTATTGGGGTTTTTAATGGCTTGAATCACCTTCTGATAAAATGCCTTGTGGCTATCGGTGAGGTATCTAAACCAATCCTTTGTACGCTGGTTGTCATTGTAGCCTACTTGCCAAGAATATAAGCCTGGTCTATAATGCCCAATTTCAACCGCGTTGAAAGTTGGTAGGTTTATACCCCATGCAGAATTTAAGGCCGACACAGTACTATACTTGCCTTGCAACCACACTTTGAAGTCGTTAGTCGTGGCATTGTTATAGTCTCCGTCGTCAATGTTGCCGCCAAATTCAGAGGTATAAAACCCTGTTTCGTTGCTGCCGCCATCAATAAATAAAAATTGTTCACAGTTGGCTTTTATTACAGGGTTGTTGTTTACATAGTCTGCAATTCGGGCAATGAGTTTCAATTGTCTTGCCGCATACACAGGGTTTGCTTTGCAACCCCAAGCCCCCTCGATGTTTGACGTAGCCCTACGACCAGAGCGCAACAACATTGCCGCGCCTAAATCAATGTAGGCATTTGACGAAGCGTTGAGCATCCCGTCAAAAGCAAACAAGAAAGGACATTGCAAAAGAACCTTTAAACCTTTACCTTGAAAGTACGTGACTACGCTGTTGATAATTGAGAAGTCGTAAACGTCCTGTTGTGGCTCTATCCACCACCACGCAGGGGTAAATGTAATGTGCGTTGCCCCACCTTGCACCACCTTTGCAACTTTGCTATCGTTACTACTTAGGCTGTTCCAATTCCATTCAACCTGATTGTGGCATAATACCTTTCTTGCAAATGGGTCTGCGTTTTCATCGGTTGCCGTTACGCTTACTACGTTAGAGAAATTAGACGATTCACCAGTACTTTGCCTTGCCTTCATCCGAAAGAAATACAGGGTATCGGTTTCTAAGTCCGTCACCTCCGCAGTTCTCAATGAATTACTGTAAATACCCCCTGTTAAATCGCTCCACGTTTCACCATCAAAACTGACCTGTGTAAAGTAGTCCGTTGCGCTCGAATGTGTCCAATTCAATTCTATCGTATCGGCATTTACGCTTTCGGCTTCCAATATTGGAGGGCTTAAAGGCTCTGGAATCACAACCCCGCTGCCAATCGTAAAAGTAAAAGGTACGCTTTCACCTTCGCAATTAACCGAACTGCCCACCAATTCATAAACACCGTGTGCTACGCCCGAAAGGTCTATCTGACATTGTACATCACCAGATACGCAGTTTACAGTACCTTGCTTTACAGGCACTCGACACCCCTCAACGCGTACCGCCCAATTTAAGGGATTTACGTTACAAGCATCAAACGACACATTGTAAGTAGTGCCACTTGATAGCGCAACCTTCGTGAAAAACCAGTGCTTTGTGCAGCACCCACAGGTAGGTTTACTCATTTGAATTTTCGATTAACGTTGTGCTTACAATTGAAATTAAATTCACGATTGGAAGGGATGGTAGGTGTTCGGTTTGTCCAGTACCAGGATTGGTAGTTGTGCGTTGGTAAGGCTGTAATTTTTCAATTTCTTCCTCTGTTGGGAACTCTTCCAACTTCAAAAGAGGGCTTGTAATTACAATCTCTTTTTTGTCGCAAATGCGTTGCAAATCATACAATTTACTTTGCAAATCAAGTACGTCGCCAGCGGGAATATATTGGGCATTGGCCGCTTGCGCAGCCGCTTTCCCAGCCGAAAGTTTTTGATTAAATTCAATTTCTTTGGGAGTCAATTCGTCGTAGGCTTCTGAAACCTTTTTTTCAAGCTCTTTTTTAAGAACCCATAATTTGTTTTTGTACACTTGCTTTCCAGCCGATGCTGACCACAAGCCCGTTACCGCTATCAACAATTCCGTATTTGCTTCTTTTGCGCTTACTTTCACACTTTGCTTTGCCATGTTTTTGTTTTGTTTTTGTAGTATAAAGACAATAAATTATTCATAATTAGTCTAAAGGGGTTTCTGTTTTTGCCAAAGACCATTCAGATTGTATTCCATTGACAGTAACCCTTACCCTTACTTCTATAAGCGTACTTAATGGTATAGTAGGTAAGAAACTTCCAATAAAAGCTCTAAAATCAGCCCCGCTGTCAATTACTCCACCAATCCCAATGTTGTTCCATGTATTATTAGTACCCGCTGCCCTAAATTGAGCCGTTACATTGGTATCGGTTACGTTAGTACCCACAACCTTAAACACCCCTGCATTTGCCAGCGTCCTACCCACCCATTCTATTGATGGCGTAGCAGGAACTTCCCCACAACTCGCATTATGATTGTAGTTATACCACTCGCTCATTGAGGTAGGTGCTGTTCCGTTAGGCCGCGAAGGTGAACATTGATTAATCGTTACGTTCCCTGTTCCCGTCTGCACTACGTCCACGCCCCCAGTATTAAACACGTTGAGGGAAATCGTCGAGAAAGCACCCCTGCCTAACTCTTGATTTACTTGCATCAATGATATTGCTCCGCTTGCTTGTAACGTCATTTTTGTAAGGCTTTAAGTTGGCTTGATAACTCTTTAATCCCTTGTATCAACAATGGAACTATTTTACCATAATCCACCGCTTTGTAACCGTTAATCTCTGAAATAATAGACGGGCATATTGCCTCAATTTCTTGCGCAATTACCCCCACATCTATTTTGCCGTTTCTGCCGCTTTGCTCGTTCCAAGTGAAATTATATCCGCCAATCGTATGGATTTTATCTAAGGCGTTTGCAATCGGAACGATGTTGGTTTTTAGCTTTTTGTCTGAAAAAGCAGTCACGTTGCCCGAACACCAAAAGTCACCGTTTACATTTAAGCTGTTGTTAATCGTTTGCGTACCAGCCCCCGACGATTTGACGACAAACCTGTTAGAAGAGTCAATGCCGAAAACAGAAAACCCATTTTGGAAATTATGATACCCTGTTACATTATCTCCACTACCTAATCTCATGTGATACCCGTCGTGGTTGTGGCCCCAAGGCGTTTTCCCATCTAACGCCCCCTGTAATCCCGATACCTCGCTAATACTATGCGTATGTCCTGCGTAACTCAATGAAGGCACTCCCGTAAGATTGTTCCAATGAACTACGCCCCCCGCGCCCGACGTGTTTAATTGGGTGCGCGTGTAAACGTCTCCCCAAGTTGGCCGATTATCTAAGGCACTTTGCAAGCCCGTTATTTCTCCAATGCTATGCCCGTGACTTGGTAGTCCCTGCAAGTATCTTGCGTCCGACTGGGTCTTGGTATAATAATCCCCGTGGTGGTTATGCACAAGCGGCGCGTACCTATCAGTTGAAATAGTTACTACGTTCCCGCTTGCGTCCGTTCCAAGTATAGTTGCTGCCGTACCTGCCCACTGAGACGAACTGTAATAAGTATTGAAGCGCAAACTCCCGTTTGAGTTTAATTCCATAATATAACTCGCCCCGCCATTGCTTCGATACACAATAGGCGAACCACTCCCTGCGTCTATGAACATAGACCCCTGCGCCCTTATTGCACGTCCAGAAGGCAAGTATAAGCCAACACCAGCCCCGTCACCATCGGCATAAATTGCGCCATTCACCCTAAAACGATACCCAACGGGGTCATTAGTTCCAATCCCTACACCCGAGCCATTGTCGAAGATTTGGGAGTTTGCAAGTACATTTGCAGACCCAAACTTTGCCACATAATTAGTAGTGCCACCTCCTGAAAGTTTAGCGTTCCATGCCAAAATATCAGAAGAGGTAATAGATTTTACATGGAGGGGTACAGTAGGGTCGGTTTCAATATAAGACGTTAAAAAGTCAGGTGCGCCCGTAATTTTTGACCACGCTAAAGACGTAATAAACGAAGGATTGGCATAACTACCTGCCAATAAAGGGTATCGGTCATCATGATTGTGCGCGGGCAATGACGTAAGGTAGCCCGCTGATGCGTGATTTCCCCACGAAAAAGAGGAGTTCCAATTACTTATTTGGGTAGCTGTTATGGCCTTCACCCAACTTGGTACAGTGGGGTCAGTCTCAGCAGGGAAGGCGATATTAGCATTTGTAATTCCCGTGACCCTTCCATAAATGTCTGTTGTGATTTGCGGTACTTGCGTAGTACTTCCACCTGTTAAGGGGCTAAGGTGCAAGGCTGCAAGATTCACAGTCCAAGTTCTATCTGCACCCAAGGTTTGCGCCCCGCCTGTTACTACGATATTATTAATAGTTCCCGCAACGGTCAAAGAACGCGTTAATGGCGCATAAGTTCCTGCCAAATCAGGCTTACCCGTAATGTCATTCCACGCGTGAGTATGGCCAAGTAATGAATAGCGAGCGTCACCACGGGCGTTAGTCCAGTATAGGTTAGTACCTTCTGGAATGTTTGTAGTCGTAAGTGACACCGCCCCGCTTTGCCCATTAACTGACGTAACAGGAAACAATATTGTTGAATAAATCAATGAAGTTACCCTACCATACGCATCTACGTTTATTGCGGGTGTTGTGATACTATTCCCTCCCGACAAGCCCGCATGAATTGTGTTTAGGTCAAAATTCCAAGTTCTATCTGCCGCCAAAGTTTGAGCGTTGGCACTTATTGAAATACGAGCCGAACCGTTTAGGGTAATCGAGCGCGTCAAAGGCACGTAAGTACCCGCAAAATCAGGAACACCCGTAATTTTGCTGTAAGCCAAAGACGTAATAAACGAAGGATTGGCATAACTACCCGCCAAGGCAACAAACCGCCCGTCTGATTCAGTCTTGGTGTAAACATCTGTAATACCGTAGCCGCTTGCCGTTGTTGGCAAGCCTGTAATCTTACTGTAAGCTAACGAAGTAATCCAAGAAGGGTTTGCGTAGCTACCACTTAACAAAGGGTATCTTACATCTCCCCTTGCGTTAGTCCAGTACAAGTTAGTTCCTTCTGCAATATTGGTCGTTGTCAACACAACCGCACCCGTAAGCCCATTAACCGACGTTACAGGGAAAGAAATATTTGTAGCCGTTAAAGCCGTGACCCTACCATAAATATCAACCGTAGGGACTGCTATTTGCGTACCGCTACCAGCGGTTAATCCCGCATGAATAGCCGCTAAATCCGCAGTCCATGTACGATTAGCCGCCAGTGTTTGCTCACCGCCCGATATGGTTATTCTCCCACTTGTACCCGCTACGGTCAAAGAACGCGTTAATGGCACGTACTTTGTATCCGCAAACGCTTCTACTCTCCAATCCGCATAGTAAGGCCGTGAACCCTCTGGAACGTTTGAAGTTGTGCCGCTAAAGGTCAACTCCCCCGTTACTCCACTATAGTACAAAGGTGCAATGGCCGACAAAGAAAACGTAGAGCCTGTGTAAGATATTACCCCTGTCGAACTAATCGAAATGGCCGTTCCTGCACTAAACGCAGCCCTTGCCATTGTATCGGTGTATTGGGTAATGAGCGAATTTATTGCGCCAGTAGTAGGGTTGTAATAAATTCCCGTTCCTGATATAATAGGGGTAGTAGTACCTGTATAGGATATTACATTGTCAGGGCTAATAGCAATACCCGTACCAGCGGTATAATTTGCAACTTGGTCTATATGGTCGGCATCGTAAATATCTACATAATCATTGCCTGAGCCGTAACCCCTCAAATACTTTACTGGTATGCGAATCTTGCCGTCTTTTCTGACAACGCCCGAAGTTGCCGTAAACCATTCACCCCAAACATCGTTAGTTTTTTCCCTTAGTAAAAGCCCGTCGTTGTTTGCGCTGTTAGGCCAGTAGATTTGTATAACGTCACACCCGTTTGATTTTACTTCAAACTTACCTTCGCTGTCCGTCGTTGGTGGGTAAAAAGTTGAACCGTTGGCCGCAAAACCTCCAACGTTTTTTATTTTGTAAAGGCCGTTTTCAATCAACTTGTTAAAGTTAATTGCGCCCGTCTTTGTTCCTCTCGATAGCGTTGCCGCTTCCTTTAGATATTCAGCCGTGTAAACTTTTCGACCTAAATCAACGGCTTTTCCGTCCACATAATTAGACGGAACATTAACCATGTTATAATCGTCAGTCGAGCCTTCAACGTAGTAAGTCCATCCGCCTATTGTTCCATCAACAACCAATAAAGAGCCACTTCGGTAACTATTGCAGTCAATCGTTACCGCCTGGTCGGCAATGTATCGTATCTCTTTGGTGTTTTCCCCTGCTTCAAATACTTCAAAGTGGCCTTTGTGGTATAGGTTAGGAGGGTTTGTTACACCTGTCCAGTTATTAGCGTCTTGGCGGTGTGAGCCAATACCCAATTCCGCCACGTCAAAAGGTGCGGCTGTTACCCCTTCGTTAAGATAGGCGTTTTGCTTTAGGTATTCAGCGCGAAGTGTTTTATAGCCTAATTCAGTAACTTTCCCTTTATCGTACTTTGAAGCAATAGCAACCTCTCCCGAATTATAAGTATCTTCATCAGAAACGTAATAACTCCATGTCTCCGCTACGTCTTCTACTATTACCAGTTCAGCAGTTCGTGAGGTGATACCATCAAATGTACTGGTTTCGTTAGAGACATATCTAATAACCTTATTATCGTCGCCTTCATGTACCAAAAAATGCCCAGAAGACGGCAAATTAGTAGGGGCATTTTCTACTCCATTCCAATTTGGCAAATCAACTTTATAGCTACCAATCGGGATGCTCAGTACGTTGAAGGGGCTATTTAATTCGTACCTATTTTTATATACTTCGTTATTGGATATAGAGTTGCTTATCTCTTCACCACCTACCGAATCTACTACTCCTTGTCTCGCATTTATACCTTTGTCGCTCTTATTGCCCTCTAAAAAGCCTTCTAATATAGCTCCCCCAAAAACTAACATTGAGCGAAAAAACTGTTTTAGCTTTATGCCAGAAAAATAGTAGTAAGTAAACTCAAAGTCGCTCGTTACTACCTCCATTAAAGTTACGCTATACGTGTCGGTTTTCAACCCCCCTTCAATGCTTGTTACCACAAACACCGTTGAGCCAAAGCCGTTCATCGTAAAGCTATCGCCCATTTGTAAGGTATCGCCCCGAAGCCTACCTTCTAACACCATGCAGTATTTGCTATGTTGACGCAAATACATTGCGCCCATCATGGCTTGAATATTTGAAGGGGGCGTTATGCCGCTACTTTGCCATTGCTCTGTGGTTTTATCACCATTGAGTTTAGATAAATAAGAGTAGTTTAGTGTATTAACAGGCTCGCCAAATGAAATACTTATCTGCGCTTTTTGGTCGCCAAACTCTGTATTTGGATTATCAAGCACAACAGTTGTGCTATTAACTGCCTCCGAGTCTTTACTTCCAAAAGAAATATTTCGGATAAATAGACTGGCATTGTTATTATCTTCAATAAAGTTTATCCCTCTGTAAATGTAAAGTTTAACCCAGCCGTCAGCAGGAACGCCATAGGATGAACTTTGAGAATAGGATTCCCAGCCTACTTTAGGCAGTTTTTCGCCGTTGACATCCCTTTGATTATCAACTAACAAATGACGTATAGACCTTCCACCTCTAACTTTTTCAGCACCGTACCATTTACCATCAGAACCTAAACCATCGTAATCTATTGTGCTAAGGTCGTCATAAAGGTTAGTCTCTGTTTTCTGTGTACCTTTGTAATTCTTATAAGTGAATACAATTGCAATATACACCGCTCTATGCCCAGACGCTAAGTACTCAAAAGACAAGTCTATTAGCTCTCCCTTATTTACTTTAAAATAGGTTGAAGCGTACTTTTCATCATAAGAGAAATAGTCCGAAGTAGTTAAATGGTCAGAAATAAGCATAGATTGCAATTCAGCCGAATTGTAGCTTGTTTCAGTAGCCTTAATAGCCCCGTTAATCCTAAGCATATAACTACCTATGCTATCGTCGCTTTGAACGAGCGCATAGTCAATACCACCACCAAACACCCAACCCGTAGTGTCTCCACCAAAAAAATTGCCGTTAATTTGGCTTTTCATTCGCCCGTAGTCATAAGCTACTTCCAGTCGCTTTATGGGTCGAGTCTTGGTTTTTTGCGCAGGCTCTTCTACCCATACAATAGAAGCGTTTAGCTGCGATTGAGTGCGAATAGGAACGGATTGCCCAACCAATTTAAACGTACCATCGCTATTGATTAATCTCCTATTTGTATAAACCGTTGTGTCAAATACTTGATTACCATTAGGCAAGTATTCGTAAGCCGTAGGCGTGGCACTTTTAAAAGCATCTATGCAGACAAAATGCCATTTACCTTTACGTTGGTATGCCCACGCATAAAATGTTTGGCATATCCGTTCTAATACCTCACGTACCGAAACAGTTTTTTCATCTTCAATAAACGCTTTAGGGTCTATCTGTACTTGGTTAATTGCGTTTGCACTATTTGACATATAGCTGTCAAACAATGGCACAGACGTAACGGTGTTTAGCCCTAAGCCCGTTAAATTAAACGCATATTGCAAAAACGCCCTTACGGATTCACGGTTTTTGTAGACACTTCCATCGGGTGCTTTAAAGTCAATATCAGCAAGGTCGCCTAATCCATCCGTAGCCGATATTTCAAATATCCGCGCTCTATCTTCTGCTGCGTAAATATCCTTTGCTAAATCACTTTGAAGCCAACCCGAAAAAAGCACAGTACCCCCGTCTATTACTTCTGCTTTGTAATGACGTGGATTAGCATTAAATAGGGTTTCTACATTGAAAGTACTTGTATGAAGAAATTGAAATGTACAAAGTAGCCCTACTACCCCTGCAACCTTTTTGCCGCTGCCGCTCCATTCTAAGTTAGGCTCATTATAGGCTCTAATAGTGACAACATTGCCCGTATAGCCATTTTCGTAAATAGCAATTTCGCGGGTGTATCCCATTTCAGTAACAAAGTAACCTCTATATTTTTTTCCGTAGGCCATTAAATGCGTCCTCTTTTAACTATTGCTTTATCCAATTGCGTTAATAGCACTTTGTTGTCGAAATACACGTTGGTTTGTGTATTAATTGCCTGTGTTGCCAGTTGTGGGCTATTGTATCTACCCATATTAACAGCCCTTTGAAAGTAGGGTGTAAACAAGTTTCCTAACTTACTCAAAGGGGCTATTACTTCGGGGTTGTTTCTTGCGCCCCTATACTCTCCCGTCATTGAGAAAGTAGGGCCAGAAACAATACCGCCATCCGCAAATTTTACGGCTTTCATTGCGCCCCCTGCCGCTGTCATACCCAACCCTGCCGCAGTAAAAGCAACTGCATTTGCAGATGTAATACCAAGCGTAGGGATGGAAAGGGCAGCAAACAATGCCGCCGCACCCAACATTTCCGCGCCTGTTTTTATTAGCATATCTGACAGACTATTTAGCATAAACTTACCAAAGGCTTTAAAAGGACTTTCTTTCTTTTCAATTAAAGCCTGAGTAAGTTCTGCTACTCCCATCCCAACGGCCACCCCCCAACCTTGCGCCATTTCGCCAAATAACTTTTTTTGTTCACTTAATTTTTTGGCAACGCGCTTATTTTGGTCTTCATACGAATTAAGCAAATCGTTAATTTTTTGCTCCAGCTCTTTCATGTCGGGCAAGCCCAATGCAGTAATCCATTCTTTATTTGATTTATCATTTTTTGCGGATGGAATTAACTTTGTAATATCCACTTGTGAGCCAAGCCCCGCACCAGAACGAAACCCTTGAAGTTCTTTTAAAAACCCAAAATCCCGATTGCCCATATAGGGCGTTTTTTGGCCGTTTGCGCCACTGCTTCGATAAACTAAATCATCAATTGCTTTACTCAAAGACTCTCTTGCTTTCTTTTCCTCTTCTACTTGCTTTTCAAGTGCTTTAGCCGCTTGTTGATATTCTTTTGAAAACGAAGTGCGCCCTGATTCTTTTGGTGGTTTTTCAGGTTTACCAAATCTTGCTAAATCCCTTATAGACTGCGCCTCTTTATTTAATTCGCCTATTTTTTTCATCAACCCCTTGCCAGCTTCACTTTCAGTAAAACCTGTTGGGTCTTTTTTTCTTAAATCATTGAGTAATTCAGCGTATTCTTTTATTTTTTTGTTTATATCAGTTAGTTGGGCAATCTCTTTTTTGCCAAGATTCAGCTTGTTTTCGTCAGCCTTTGCCTTTTCTGCCCGTTGTACTCTTTCTCCGTCGTATGCCTTTTTCCGTAAACTATAATTGTAAATATCAACCTCTAATAGCTTTTCAAGATTGGCAATTTGCTCTTTTTCGTAAGGGGCAAGGTCTTTTAAACCTTTAAGTGCCGCCTCATCACTTTTTATTCTTTCTCTATTAGCATCTAATCTTCTTTTTTGAGAGGTTAAATCCATTTGTGCGGCCTCCCCAATAGCCTCAGCCGCTGTTATTTTTTCAAGCCTTCGTTCACGAGTTTTTACGTTTTTGTAAGCCCCATACCCCCCTGCCGTTGCAGCATTAAGAGCAAGCTCTGCTATTTCCTGCAAATACCCACTTTTAACTACACTTGCTGCGCCATTAATAATTGAAGCAAAAAAGCTATTTATCTCTGTTTCTCGGCCAAATTCTACTACGGCCAAATCAACCTCATTTTTAAGGTTGTTCATTGCCCCCGTAACCGTATCTAAGTTTTTAGCATAAGAGTCTTTGGAAATTTTATCAAGACCTTGGGCAAGTTTGGGTAATGCGTCTTCTGATAACACCGCCCCCGCTTTTAACAAGTCGTTAAGTTGGGCAGTACTTACGCCCATTTCTTGCGCCAAAATATTGAAAGCCCCAGGAAGGCGTTCAGACAGTTGCCCACGCAATTCTTCGGCTTGAACATTGCCCTTAGACATCATTTGCGATACTGCCAATAACGAGCCTTTAACCTGCTCATTGGATAGCATCATCGCTGACCCCGCCTTTACAATCGAAGTGAAAATTCTTTCAGTTTCTTTACCTTCAAGTTTAGTACCTCTCGAAGCTGCCGAAAATCCTTTGTAAGAATCCGCTAAATCGTCAATTCTAAGACCCGTCTCTCTTGCAAGGGCAGTTACAAAAGAAAAAGCCTCCGCACCTTTTATAGTGCTACCCGTGGCCGTATCTAAGGCCATTTGAAGGCGGTTATACCTTTCGGTTGTGGCCGATATTTCTTTTCCAACGGCCAGTAACCCATCCAACCCTGCGCCAATAGCCGCACCGCCCAAGCCGCCCAACGCACCGCCCAAGCCACCTAACGCGCCAGACTGCATACCAATAAGCGTAGAGGCAACGTCAGAAACATCTTTCTTGAAGAAAGCCATTTCTTTACGTTGCCTCTCTAAGCCTCTTGACCAAAACTTAGCCTCCGCGTCTGCCCTTGAATAAGATTGGGCTAATTCAATATTTTTTTGAACCAACGCAGCCGTTGCCTCTCCCTGTTTTTTCAAGGAGTTGATAACTTCAATTTCTTGCGCGGTAAACTTTATATTAATTGCCATCCTTTTGCTGGTTCATTCTTTTAGCGGCTTCTCGCGCTTTGGCTATCAATTCCTCTGATGGTAGCTTAGATTTTATCGGCTTATCGTCAGGTAAAGGGTAAACTTCCTCTCCTGAAATAGCAGGGGTATTTTCGCCACGATTAATATTGTAGGTCAATGCGTATTGCTCCCGAAAGAAATACGCCATCATTCCACGTTCACGGGTGACTTTTGTATTGTAGCCTTCAATAATGCACCATACATCTGTCCAATGAAGCCGCCTATATTCCCAAGGTTTATATCCCAACTCCCCGCAGACAAAACTTTTTAGTCTGTACCACGTCCACGGGGTTGTTAGTTTTTTGCTTCTTCGTCCTGTTCTTCGGTTGCTTCTTCCTGTGTTTCTTCTTGGTTAGAAGAAAGCAACACTTGTGAAGCCACCGCAACAAACGACGAAAGCAATGGGTAGTTAATTGGCCCTTTTGTGCCTCTTAGCCACCCTTCAACTTGGGCAAGACTGTAAGGCATTTTTTCGTCTAAGTCCTCAAACCCTGCTTTTACAACGTGGTATAGCAAGCGGGTTGCGGTCTTAAACTGTCCCTTCCCTCTTACCAGAGTATAGTAGATGTAAGGCAAGCCCGTTTCAGTTTCTTCGCAGAAATCTTCTAAGGCTTCAATAGTAAAAGCCAAGGGGACTTTAACCCCTTTGGCTACTTCAATTGTTTTTTGCATATTAAGCTGCGGTATAGTCGGCTACTGAGTCAGCACTCAATCCAATGTTGTAAGTAGAAGCATCCCCGTTTTTGTGGGCTACGTTGATAGATGAAATCATGCAACCTGTGTACTCTTGGCCTTTTTCGCCAGTGGCAATACCCGCCCCAATACGAACGTCTAATTTTGTCTTTGCACGCATTGCTCCACGAAAATCGGCAATAGAAAAATTAGTAGCTTCATCCGTGGTGTCGTAGATAAAATACACACCTCCCAGAGTGATTTTTTTCTCTCTTGTGCCGTAAAATTTCAAAGGGTCAATTCCGTAGTTATCGCAATTGATTGAAATTTCGCTTGAGGTTTCATCTTCGGTAATGCTGTTTGCGCAGCCCACCATAATCCAAGCAGTACTTACTTTGACGTAAATAAATATACTTACGCCTTCTTCGGCCAGTGTTTTTGCCATCGCTGTTAATTGGTTAAAATAGTCATTTGATATACCTGCTTGACAAAGTGCATACGAGCCTCTTCGTCAAAGTCATTTTCTCCGTTCATTAGGCGAATGTGATGCACCACCACACCCCCCGCAGTGCCCTTATAAAAATTTAGCACTCTTTTTATTTCTGCCCCAATAGTTTCAGCCGTTAGAAGGCTTTCACACAAAACCGCTATTGCTACTTCGTTGTAAATAATGCCGTTGCCGTTGTCGCAGTACTGAATGGGCTTCTCATCTACCATGTAGCACACCGAAGGCTCAATCGCGCCCTGTGGTATCGGCCAAGGAAATATTCTTGTTCCGATATGCCCTTGTATGGTATCATCGTTGGTTAGTAGTGCGTATATGGCTTTTTCTATCATTGCTCTTGCCTAAATTCCTCTTGCATTGAGGCGTTTATTCCCGTTCCCAACCGACGTTCAACCAAATCTTTTGTTTGAGTTTCGGCTGGTTTTGCAAACGGTTTGTGTCGCCAAAATCTTTTGCCCCCTGTTGGGCCAAACTCAGATAAATGCGCTCTGTTGCCAGCGTTCCACTTACCTGCTACCATTTTTTTTCTCGCCCCTACTAATCCTTTAATTTCATAAGGGGAATCCCGCACTACTTTTGTTCTAAGCGTCTTTTTTAATGCCCCCGTAGCATAGCCGTAGCTATTCCCAGGCTGTGGCACTAATCTTTCCATTACGTCCAAAGTGGGCTTAATGGCTTGCTTCATTATCTTTCTTGACGTAAGCCCTTGCTTACTCTGGGACATCCGCTTGAACTTCTTTTCCAGATTTTGAAGGTCGCTGTAATCCACTTTCCTTGCCATATCCGAATCTAATCAAGTGTTTAGCTATCCCTTCTTCATACTCTCCAAATTCCCCTACTTTCTTACCTTGCCCTTCGTGGTCTTTGATAAATTCTATCTTAATCTTTTTCATTCTTTCCGTCTTGATTTTAATTGCCAGCCTAAACGCCTTCCAATTTCATCCACGCGCTCAATGTCGTACACTACACCCGTATCATCAATAATCCGCATCAAAGTAGTAGGAGTGCCTATATTGCGTATTTCCCAAGCTACCGCCGCCTCTGCTACCAACTGGTTTTTTAAATAATCTTCTTCTTTGCGATAAGTGGCAATTGCTTCTATTTTCTCAGCGTAGCAAGTCTTCCACGTAGTCCAGTTTTTCACCTCTTGCCCCATTGCATCACGCGTTACGGTATAGCTTTCAATAGTGATAACCCTATCTAATTTCCATTTCATGCGAATACATCTAAAGCAAACGTTCTGATAATATCATCCACCAATGCAGGGGCTTCGTGCTTTGGGCTATCTGGATTATTATACCAGTGCATTACCAAGTGCCGTACTGCCTCCGCTATGTTAGCGGGCAAGGTTTCAGGTGAATAACCCGCCCTAAACGTAATCTTTACCGCGTCTTCACGGTTATAAAGCGTGGGCAATGTCGTTGAAGTGTACTTCAACACCTTATCCACCTTTGAGTAAGATATAGCCGTGTAATTGCCGCTACCCAGCGTTTGTAGCTCATTGTTTTGGTCGTAGTATTCAACACTTTCAATGCCTACAAATGGGTATCTGTCAATCTCAAAATCACAAAACGATGAAAGGGATAAAGTATAGAGTCGGTACTGTGGCACTACCCGTGATTTAGCTTCCACGTAAAGCAAAGCGGCCAACCCTTGTTTTAACAGCGTTGCGTCAGATACTTCATCCTCAGTCGTGCGCGTCCACTCACGAAGCTCCTCAATGCTTAATGCCGCTTCGTAGGTTTCGCTAACTGGTTCTGAAAATACTTTCCTCATTGCTGTTGTCAGGTTTTAAGTATTCCCCCAACCCTTAGAGAATTGGGGGAATGTTGTTATTAGGTAGTTAAGAAGTCTTTGTACCCTGCAAAAGCGGCAGTACGCGCTACTTCAACATCCCAATAGGCGTTTGCTACAATCTTCACTTGGTCAGTAGATGCCAAGGTAATATTGTCAACGGTGAATGACATACCGCCCCACATACCCACATACAAGTAAGAAAAGTCACCAAAAATATGAGCCGAACAAACACCGTTGGCAGTACCTTTTGTAAGGTTTGATGGCACAAGGTTTGTTACAATTGCAGGATAATCATTGATAACGTTATCCTTAAAAATAGGCACACCGTTAGTAGAGGCAAATTGCTGAGTCGTCTTTAATTTACCTCGCAATTTGGGGTTAATCAAGTGGCGCAAAGACGCATTATCCGCATTAGCGTTGGCTACGGTTGTTTCCAACAAAACCATATTGTCATACGTAGGGGCTAAACCGTTTGTACCAGCTGCAAGCAAGTTCCCGTTACCAGATACAATAGCGGCCAAAAGTGCGGTAATAGCGTCTTGGTTCAATTTCTTATCCAAAGCCAAACGGATTTGATTCAAGATAAACGCCTGAATATCCTGTGTAGAATTGGCAAGCAATTGGCGTGAGATTGGAATTTGAGTACCACGACGATTAGGGGTCATTGTAATCTCAGAGAACAAAACCTCGTCATTGGTAATAGCCTCAATCTCCGTTTTTTCCTGAATAGTTGGCTTAGTGATTTGCACAGGGAATTTTTGAGTACCCATCAAGTTTGCAAAACGAGTTGCGCCAACCTCCGAAAGAAAGTTCTTATCCCACAAATCACCCAAAAGGCCGTTAATTTCGGTAGGAACGGCAAGCCCTCCTTGGTCGCCCGCGTTTGTTGTTTGGCCTGTTGCTGTTTGACCGCGAAGGTTTGAAGGAACATTAAATGTACCTGTCATTTCTACGCCTTGCGCTCTTGCTTGCTTACGGGCTTCTTGGTCAACCTCAGCTTCTACGCCATCCAATTGCTTGTTGTTTGCCAAAAGCTGCAAGCCGCGAAGAATAGACAATTTGCTAAAGTCTTTTTCGTCTTTAGGGGAAACGTCTGTGTTTCCACTTGCGCCAGTCACAGGCGAGAATGAACGGGTTTTGGCCGTTTCCGCGTCGCGTACCAATTCCAATTTTACGTTTAACGCTGGAATGTCCACATCTTTAATAGTGCGGTACTCCGTCAATTCAACCTCAGTTAAATCCTCCCCGTTAGCCACTTTCGCGGCTAAGGCATCACGTCTTTGCTCTTTGTCTGCTACCGCGTCCAAAAGAGCCTTAACCGTTACTTGTGTTGCTGCCATTTTGTTTGTTTTCTGGTGTTAATAAGTTGTAATCTAATTGTATTTGTCTGACCCGTGGGTCAACCTTTTTAGGGGTCTCTTCGTCAGTATTAGGCTTTTCCAATTGCGCCCGAAACTCGTTAAAGCTGTCTAATGTGCGCTTTGAAACTGATATACTATCGTTGGTATCAGGGTAAGCAGGACGCATAACAGGGGCAAAATCGTAAACACCCTCAAATTGGGTAATGGTCACGATGTTTACTTTTTCTCCATCTTCAACTTCTTCGCGCCAAAGCATACCGTTTTCGGCTGGCATAAACTCAAAGCTATTGCCTCGCAAGTCGCCACGCTCGGCCAATGCTTTTACTTTTCGTCCTGTTTCGGTATCTAAGGGCAATTCAACCTTATAGCGAACTTCGTTAGGGGTAATTTCATAGGTAAGCGTACCTGCCCATGTAGTACCCAAAACTTCGTTAATGTCGTGGTTAAACTTGCAAATGATTTCATCCATCCTTGCGCCATTACAAGCGTCAGGGGAAATGATTTCATACACTTTATAATCACGCCACCCAAGGTTTGCACTGCGTTTGTTAAACACAATAGCCGTACCTTCTAAGTAAGATTTACCGTCTTCCTCGGTCAATACCCTAAATTGGGTTTCACTTTTAGGAAGTACTCTGCGTTCCATTTCCATTGCCTTTATCGTATTGTTTACCCACGTCAGCGACGGGAATCATGTTTCCATTAACCATGTAATTACCACCGCCTTCGTAGTGCGGCATTTCTTCTAAGCCTCGAATATCATTAGGGCTTAACCATCCGTTTTGAAGCCCTACGGCATAGCTATCGTAGCGCGTTTTCATGTCGGCACGTAGCAAAGCATTAAAGTTGTGCTTCACATACTTACCTTTCTTTTGCTCGCTTGTTCTTAGGCACTTATAGCTAATTTCTTGCTCCAACTGAATTACCGCAGGGCGAAGCGTCAGCGTATAAAAACCTGTGGTTTGGCTTTCAAGTCCACTACCAAACGATGTTTGCTTTGTAGTGTCCCCTACCAAGTGAGGAGGTACACCAAAGGCTTGATATATTTCAAATTTGTCAAGCTGTAAAAACTCAACTAACTGACTATCTACCAGAGTATTAGCAATAGGCTGAAATTTCAACCCACCAGACAACACCGCTACCTTACCTGCTTTATCACTTCCTCCATGCGCTTGCTGCCAACTCTCTCTATTGCGAGCGGCAACGTCCTTATCCATATTGTTTTCGGAGGTCAAAATACCGCCCAAAAATGTGCCGTTTTGATAATAATTATTGATAAACTGACGAGTGGTTAAGCCCGTTCTAATTACCTCCGTCAAACAACCTGTAATACCTCTAAAATAAAGGCCGTCCATCGAAATGCCGCCCCAAATTATTAAATCTTCTTCTCGGTGAGATGTGCCGTCAACTTCAATATAGGTTCTTTCTCTTTTGCCGCTTACTGTTTCAGATGTTTCGTAGATAGTATATTCACGTGGCTGTAAAACCCGAAACCCTATTGCATTTCTATAAACATCTCGTTCGATAGCCGCTACTCCCACTCCAAAAAAGTCTCTATGAACGCCCATAGTCTTACGAAGCATGAAAGGCGTTTGATGGGCGTTTGGGCGAATATTCAGGGCATAATCAAGCGTATGACTTTCGTCGAGTTTTGGCCCTTTATTTGTGGCCGTATAAACCCGAAGTGGCACGGATGCCATATTATTATTACGAATCTCTAAGCAAGCAAGTACCGCAGGAATACTGACAGCGGTTCTATCATTCACTGCAATCCCTGACAGCGACACCCCTAACACTTGCGCTAATCGCTCAATGTCGGAGTTGGTAGAATAGGTAGAATTGGAACGCAGTTGCATCTCCGTACTATTTTTGCGAATAGACGACGATGTTTTAAACTGCCAAAACTCTTTTTGAAAGATATTAGCCAATTCTTTGAAAATTTTTCAATAAAATACGTGATTTATTAGCATTATATCAAAAAATGTCAAATATTATACTTATCTTTGATAGTAAATAATAGTCATTTATAGCCAATAAGATAAATTATTAGTTTTGTAACGCTAAACACTATACGATGATAATTGGAGATGAAATTCTAAGCACTACCGAGATAGCCGCAGAAATGCGATGCTCAGAAGGGCAAGCACACAGACACCGAAAGGCCATCCGTACAATGTTTGGCTACGAAAAAGGGGCTAAACTCACAAGGGCAGAACTTTGGCAATGGAAAGACCTTTTCAACCGCCTAACGCCCACCGAAAGGAAGGATTATTTTGCAGGATTGAAAGTTGAGAAAGGAGGAAGTGAGATATGAAACAAATGGAAAAGGACGTAATTATTTACAATGCGATAGGTAGCTTTTTTGTTTTCTTTGGCGTTTTACGTGAAAAAAAAATGATGGAGGATGGACAAATGACACATCGAATAAACCTTTGGAATCCGCTAACATGGATAGTACTTTTTATTATTGTAACACCGGTTTTTTTATTTCAAAGTATTTACGAAGGTGTTCCGTGTGCAATAGCGGAAGCTAAGCAGTTTTTTAAAGAGATTATAGCACAAAAGTAGCTGTACGTCACAATAAAAAGTGGAAGAAGGAAATGAACCAAAACAAACAACAATTATGATTAGCCAAAGAGAGGTGCAAAAAAGCTATCAAAAACTAATGATTGATGTGCAGACTGACGACTATTACAAAACTGACTTAGCCAATAAAGTAAACTGTTATAGTTGCACAAATTGCGGCCACGTAACAAAAACCAAAGATGTTGACGCAGGATGTACACCTATGGTCATAAAATGTGAATCATGCAAAACGGGCAACGCTCGCAGTCATTTCTATGAAGATGTAGCACCAGAAAAAGAGGCAACACAAGAGTGGTATCGTCCAAGTTTACAAGAAACGCTAAAGTTAAGAGGTAAAAAATCTCAATTACTGGAACACGTTTTAAATGGAGGTCTTTTACTTCGTAAGATAAAGTAAATTAAAGATGCAAGAATACGGAATACTTTATACGGGCAACAGCGAAGATGGTAGCGACGCAAGACGTGTGCAAATGTATCTTTCAAGTTGTGGTAACTTTTGGGGAGGGAAGGTGTTTACAAAGCACGAAGAAAGGCAACTTCGTAAAATGGAATGGAGGAAAAAAATTAAAAACTTAAAATAAAACGCATGATAGTTACTCAATTAATTTAAAAACTCGAATCGCTACCTCAAACCTTAGAGGTTTTTATAGATTGTTCTTCCCCGCACTCGGAAATGTTTTTATTTCGGCCTGTTCAGTCGGTAGATGAAGGCAGTATGAGAGAAGACGACCAATCCGTATGTTTGTTGCTTAGTTTTGACCCAAACGAAGATTTACCAGCACAGTTACCACAAAACTAAAGCCGACCATGAAAAAGATAAGTACGCTATTCAAAAAAGACCCTAACGACTTAGGTAGGGTTATCAATGAAATTAACCCAGAGAACCAATGGGTGTTTGATGGGGAAGGGATACCCACCCGTAAACTTGACGGTACAGCTTGCGCTATTATTAACGGAGAATTGTATAAACGATACGATGTAAAAAAGGGTAAACAAGTGCCAGAGGGTGCAATACCTTGTCAAGAGCCTGACGCAATTACAGGGCATTGGCCGCATTGGGTAAAGTGCGATAGAAGCAACCCTGCCGATAAATACCATTTTCAATCAGCCGACACTTTATTTTTAAGAACGCCATCTACCTACTCTCCTAAACATGGATTGATATACAGTCAAAAAATGGACGGAACTTATGAGTTGTGCGGCCCCAAAATACAAGGAAATCCAGAAGGGTTTGAAGAGCATTTGTTGATTAGGCACGGCTCAGAAATAATCGAAGTAAACGATTATTCATTTTACGGAATCAAAGTCCTTTTAGAAAGTATGGACATTGAAGGAATTGTTTTTCATCACAAAACAGACGGAAGAATGTGCAAGATTCGCAAATCTGATTTTGGCATAAAGCGCGTGAGTAAGAAAGGAGGAATTGAGCCATGACCCTACTACAAAAAGCGCAAGAACTTCAAGGTTTTGCTACCCACCACTACAAAATTAGTATTTTTCGATATTTGACCATTCACTTTAAAGCCCAGCTTTACCGCGTACTCTGATATTTCGTCTCTTGTAATTTGCATCTCCCCCGTAAAAACAATATGCCCACTTTTACCGCTACTTTGACTATTTAGGTCGGGTACGAGACCTCAAAGATATTTTTCAGCTCGTACCTGAAAAACTAAGAACCGTCACTGAATGACTTGCACTCTTTCTTTGGCGGTTTCTTTTTTTACTTTCATTCCCTTTTTTTTATTCGTTAGGCTGCTTTGGTTTCCCTCTGGGATTTTACGCGATTTAGACTTTGGAGTACTAAAAATCTTTTTTACACATTTTAAACAGTGAACGCATTAACAGTAATTAACGAAAGAATGTCAAGCAAAAGAATTGCTGAAAAAACAGGCAAACAACACGCTCACGTACTACGTGATATTCGGTCAATGCTTGACAAACTATCTAAAATTGATAATCCAAATTTGGATGATACTGAATATCAAATAGTTGCGGATGAAAGAGGCTACACATCCGAAATAAAATTAAACGAACGCTTGTCTTTATGTTTGGCCGCTGGTTACTCTGTTGTTTTGCGTATGGCAATTATAGACGATTGGGCGCAAATGAAAGCCGCAACCCAAACGCCAAAGCCAGGCTTAGCAAGCCTATCAAGGCTCGATATTTTGCAAATGGCTATTGAATCAGAAACAGAGCGTTTACGATTGGAAGCCGAAAACAAGAAACTTGCACCAAAAGCAGAAGTGGTTGATATTATCTTGACCGCCAAAAACTGCTATACTACTACCGACATTGCCAAAGAACTTGGTATGGGTGCGCAAACGCTCAATAAGAAACTTTGTGAAATGCGTATTCAGCGTAAATTTCAAAACCATTACGTACTTTACGCCAAATATCAGGATAAAGGGTACACAGAAACCAAAACGGAGGTGATTCAACCTAAAAACAAAGACCCTTTTACGGTGTTGCAAATGGTTTGGACACAAAAAGGACGCTTATTCATCCACAGTAAGATGAATCCAAAGTTAAGTTTCTATAATCCACAACAACAGGTAGCAACTGCATAACCACTAACGGGGTGGCATAACAACCACCCCATTCTTAGCGGTTTTTATCACTTTTTCAAGGAAAGTATCGGTTTTATCCACACTTTTTAGTAAAAATTGTATAACTTTTCTAATAATTTAATGACTAACCATGCAAGCAATAGAGCAAATAATAAACAGCCAGATAGGGGCTTTTTGTAAAATAGGGCAAACTACTGTTTTTAAGAACGAAAGTTTTACTAAGCCTTGATAAAAAAATATTTTTTTGCAAAGATAGTTGTTTTTTTGAAATTAGTCCTTACCTTTGCAGTCACATTATCTCGCGGGGTGGAGCAGTTGGTAGCTCGTTGGGCTCATAACCCAGAGGTCACAGGTTCGAGTCCTGTCCCCGCTACATTTTAAGAGCCTAATTATCTAAGTATCAGATAGTTAGGCTTTTATCTTTTTACACGGGGGACGGAATTTTTTGTTTGCTACATTCTTAGGTTCAATCACACTTCATTTTGTAGTATTGTTGGTGGCTTTAGTGGGACTGTATGAGTTTTACGCAAAAGTCGAAGTAAATATTAAGCCCGAAAAATACAGGGTTGAGGTTTCAGATATGTACTACGATATAGTGACCTCAAAAATGCAGTTAGCTCCTATGAGAATCACAATGAGCGAGAGTTTTGTGAAAAAGGACGGCACTCTTGTCTCCAATAATCGTGCGCTTAAAACTCACGAAAAGTTTAACGAGAAAATGTTGAGTCTATTTGCATTAAAACCTGTATCTAAAAAAGACTGGTAGTGCGGGTATTTGTGCCATTCAATAAGTTGGTTCTATATGATTTGTCTGGGACTATGAAAGTTGGCTAAAGTAAGGCTACCAAAACAAAAGCGTATCATGGTGGCGAAGTTTTTTTGTACTTGTACTACTAATGTCAGAAATGGGCTATACTGGTATTTATTTGGCATTTTAAGACTATCAAAGACCTGTAATGTAGGGATACCTAAAAAAGAAATTTTAAAGCTAATGAAAGAGTGCCGACTGGCAATTACCAAACCTCAACCGTAGGTGCTGCTTTCTCCAAAAGTGGCACTAAAGCATGACAGGCAGTTGCAAATATCCCCGACATAACACCGTCAATTTTGCTATTTTTATTGCCTTTTTGCTTTGTTATCATTAGATTATTACCACTTACTACTACTTGAGCATTAGATGCCATCCAACGAAGCAGGGGGTCTCCTCCGTGGTGTAAAGTTTTGCTTTTTATAGAAGTTGATACCTGACGAATGTATTGCGTCAAGTTTTTTGGGCTTTGCGAAAACTCGTAAGTTGGTACGCCTTCTTTATTGAGTGCGTTCAGCATATTGCCAGAATACGCTCTATCTGCCGCAATAGCCTGTATCTGGTATTGACTATACAACTCCATAATAAAATCAAATACCTCATCGAGGTCAATCGTATTTCCGTCACAAACCTTTAATATCCCTCGCTTTCTCCATTCCGAAACGGAAGTAATACCAACCCGCTGAAACTCTTTATATTTTTCTTCGTGCGTCCATGCCCATTGTTTCCAGTAAACTTTATCATTTATGGGGAAAAGCAAGGAAAAAGAAGTTAAATCCTCAGTCACCCCCACATCAAGCCCCCCGTAGCAAATAGAACTGTTTGGTATTTCAATCATATCAGCGGCTTGCATCCAAATTTCATCTTGAATCCAGACTTGCGCACTGTCCGTCCAAATATTGAGGTTTTTTGTTTTATAATCTACCTCTTTCTCCCCGCCTTCCTGTTGAGCCGATAAAAGACGCTTTTTAAAGTAATCTGGATAAATAGAAACCCCGTAGTTAGGGTTAGCCATTGGCACTTTCTCTAAGTCCTGCCAATCTCTCGGGTCGTCAACGGTGTAGATTATCCCCCAAATATGTTCATTCTCTATAACACCATCAAGTATGCTTGTAATGATTTGACGGAATTTAGCACACGGCCCTTCACGGTTAAAACCTGCGGTAGTAATAATGTCAATCATTGGCTCTAAACGTGCGCCCTGACCCGATTCAATGACGTTTACCATCCTGTCGTCAGGGTGAGCATGATACTCGTCTATAACCCCGTAAAAAGGGTCAAACCCGTCCTGTGTTGTTGAATCAGAACCGAGAGGTTTAAAGTAGCTATTGGTAGCAGGGTCAACAATAGATTTTGTAAAGAGTTCAAATAGCTTTCTTCTCTCAGAATACAGGGCTGGGGTTGCTTTGATAATATTTACCGCATCATTGAATACAATCTTAGCTTGGTCTTCTTTGGTAGCAATAGAATAAACCTGTGCGCCCTGTTCCCCAAGGAACTTAGTGGCAATAATTGTCTTGATGGCACATTCCGTCGATTTCCCGTTTTTCCTCCCCACTTCTTTGTAAGACTTCACAAACCGCCTCGTGCCGTTGTCATTCTTCCATCCAAATTGATTATAGAAGTGAAACTGTTGATGGGGTTCAAGTACTATATTTGCCCTTGCAGATGACCCCTTCCAGAACTTCATAAGCTGTGAACAATCTATTACAAATTGCCCTGCCGCGTGGTCTAAATAAAATCCTTTATCTTTTGCCCTGTCTAAGTCGTCAAAAAAGCGTTTGCAAGCCAGTTGAGTGTACTTTGATGCCAAAATCTTGCCATTTAAAACCTGTTCGGCATACCCATAAACCACTTTGTTATAATTAGCCATTTTTACGCATTAAAACATCGAAGGGATTCTTTTCTTCCTCTTCTTTTTTGTTTATTGGTTTGACTTTCATTTGTGCATTAGGCGTTATTCCTAATCTTTCCGCCAAATTTATTTTTCGTACTATTGCTTTATTCCTAATATCTACCCAAGGATTTGTTTGCATTGCCCCATTTGGCAAATAAGTAACATAGCTACTTGCATCAACTAATTGGCTTTCAGCAAGTTTTAATTCTTGGTGAGCTAAACAGTAGTCTTCAAGTATTGTTACCATAAAATCAGTTAAGAACCTATTTTCCTTTAAAAACGTACCAGTTGTTGCCCATAGTTTTCTTGCGCTTGTCTCTGTTAATGAGGCAGGTATAGGCGGCATTTTGGTTAAATACCTAACAGTCTGTAAATCTACCTCTTTAGGGGTTTCCCTATCGGGGCGATACGTTCCCCGTGTTATTTTAGCCGATTTGTCGTCTTTTTTTCTACCTTTCATACCCCCCTATGGTCTAATTTTGCCAAAACACACGCGAAGG
>JACCDP011112541.1_pt1 | contig 51754 bp, 100 predicted proteins | sample 7445841 | NCBI WGS metagenome assembly JACCDP01 (sample SAMN15323441, study PRJNA562643) | freshwater metagenome | isolation source: river surface water | place: USA:Blue River Watershed | collected 2017-08-17 | reverse complement strand
TGGGCATTGAGTTTCAATGATCAATTTGATATCATGTGCGAGAGCAAGGCTAAGAACTTAGCAAGCTTTAGATTATTTGAGGAAAGTAAAAATGTTAGACAAGATAAAGAAATTATTCTCGAAGGAGCCTGAACCTAAGGTAGAACTACCTAAAATGCCTAAGGTTCAAAAACCAAAAGTAAAAGAGCTAACAGAAAAAGAAAAGGCCACTGCAAATAACGAGCCTTATATTGCCATTACTAAGGTAGAAATTAATCCTGATAATATTAACGATGGCGCATTTGAAATGGATTGGAATGACAAATTTGTTTTAAATCTAATTCGAGCAGGTTACAAAATGAAACCTGATGAAACAGATGAAGTTATTGTGGATAGGTGGTTTCAGACAATTTGCAGAAATATAGCACTAGAGATATATGAACAGCAATGGGCTGATCCCGATAGACGAGATGTACGTTATACAGTTCAAACAAGAAAACTTGACAACGGGCGTACAGAAATTAGTTGACAATAAATGTAATCTATAGTACACTAAGTTTGTTTCAAATAACCTAAGAGGAAAAAATGACTTTTAAATGGCATGACTGGCAACCAAAAACAGATCCAGTTGACCCTAACAAAAAACCAATGGACGTGTGTGCTCCTGTTCCTAAAGATCAAAGATTCGTATTGCTTAAAGACAGAGCAAGTGATCTTATCGAACGTAGGGGTACCGAAATCAGAAAAAAGATTCAAGCAGTTAACCCAAAATTTAAAAAGAATAAAATTCTTTTTACTGATATACCATTGGTAGAAATGGTTCCTATGGGAGAAATGATGTTAGTACTAGATCAGCAACGTGATGCAGAAGAAGATCACGTTATTGATGACATTATGGTTCCTTGGGACTCAAGATTTTTTACTACTCCTCGAGGAGCTTGGGATCCTATTGAAAAGAAATATGCAATTACTGAAGGTCAACAACGACTTATTGCTTTACGCACAAGAATTCAAATGGGTCTGTTTCCTGACATAAAACCTAACGACTGGGAAAAAGTTAAAGTACCTATTCAAATCGTTAAATTAGAAGTTATCGATGGTGTTGTTGACTATGGTCCTGAACGCCGAGTTTTTAATATTGAAAACGGAGAGAAACTTCCAGTTTCACAAATCGACAGATTTAAAAATGAGGTTCATGGTAAAAACATGGACAGTCCTAATAAAGAAACATACGAAGAATTTGAACGTGCTGCAAAAGTTTATGAAGATATGTTAAAGGCTGGTATTGTACCTACTGGTACACAGGGAAAAAATGCAAACAAGCCAGGTGCATTTAAACATATTGCATATGTTCGTACTGACAATAAAAAAGGTAAGCCTAAATTTAGTCGTACACAGCTTAAGAAAATTTATAAACGCCATAATGCATATTCTTTACATGAACCAGTGTCAGCAATTGAATTAAAACCTATATTATTACTAGATGATGAGATCGAAAATCATAGTTGGTATGATAAGGAAGATCCTGTTAAGGTAAACGAAGCGGAAAAGTTTCGCAAAAATCTAAATGCAACAGTTTACAATGTTTGGCATAGCTGGGAAGCTTACATGAAGTTCGCACAAAAACTTTGGAACCGTCGCTGTATTAAAATGGGTAACACTAAAAAGGATGAAACTCCAGCTGATTGGTCATTAACTTTACTTATACAACTTACTGCAAAAGCAGGGTATACCTTTAAGGGCATCCATAAAGATTGGTATAACAAATATACTCAACCTAGTGGATGGGATTGTCTAACCGATGAAGAACAAGCACTTTTCCTATGAAACGAGTTCTAATACAAGATCAATTTTATATCGGTCTTATTAACGACAGACCCAAAGGTGGAAAAACAGGTAATGTTTATGATCGGTTTGGCACTAGTCAATACAATGTGGGATCAACTAACAATGTTCCTAGTTATGTTTATTTTGCTATTCCTAGTGTAGTGTTTCCTATAGACAGATTAGAGGAACTCTACAAAAGAGAATTTGCAGATTACTTAATCCCAAGTAAAAACAATTTTAGGAAGTTAACAGAATTTATTGATCCTAAATTTTCTCATATTACAGTTGATGTTATCAAAGTAGCAATGGAATCATTTATAAAACTTGAGAAATTGCCCGTAAAAAGATTAAAAAAAGATTATCTTTTTACCTGTCAACTTGATAGAGATTTTGTAGATAAGGTAAGAGCAGATCCTGAGAAATATCTGGAAGAAATTTGACAACAAAGAGCATATGTGCTATCATGCACATATGCTCAACTTTTATATATAAAACATGAAATATGCTCTAATAGACACAGCTAATACCTTCTTCCGCGCACGCCATATCGCAAGCCGAAATACGGATACGTGGGGCAAGATTGGGATGGCACTACACTTGTCACTTGCAAGTGTAAATCAAATAGCACGTAAGTTTGGTGTTGATCACGTAGTGTTCGCACTAGAAGGTAGGAGCTTCAGAAAAGATTTTTACAAGCCTTATAAAGCGAATCGTGCAGTAGCACAACAAGCAATGACTGAGGCAGAAGCCGAGGAGAACGAACTTTTTTGGGATACATATGAAAAGTTTACTACTTACCTCAAAGAAAAAACCAATGTGTCTGTTATTCGGCATGAGAATGCAGAAGCAGACGATATTATAGCACGTTTTATTAACTTACATCCAAATGATCAAATATTTATTATATCCAGCGACACTGATTACTATCAGCTTATTTCTGATCGCTGCCACCAATATAACGGAGTCACCAATCAACTCATCACCCCCGAAGGATTCTTTGACGATAAGGGGCGTCAAGTTGTAGACAAGAAAACTAAGGAACCTAAATTGTTAGGTGATCCACAGTTTATCTTATTCGAAAAGGTTATGCGTGGTGATGCTACTGACAATGTTTTCAGTGCATACCCAGGCGTCCGCACAAAAGGTAGCAAAAATAAAGTTGGTCTTATTGAAGCATATGAAGATCGTAACAAAAAAGGCTTTGCGTGGAACACGCTGATGTTACAGCGTTGGACTGATCATGAAGGTGTTGAACATCGTGTTAAAGACGATTATGAACGTAATCGCACACTGATTGACCTCAACGCACAGCCTCAGGAAATCAAAGACAAAGTAGACGAGGCTATTCGTACAAGCGTCCGTACTACTACGACCCCACAAGTTGGCGCGCAATTTCTAAAATTCTGCGGCAAATACGAACTAACTAAAATTAGTGAACAAGCGGAGGCATACGCAAAATGGTTAAACACACCATACGCAGGTTGCTTAATAAACTCAAACTAAGGTATAGTTGTATGCATAGAGAAACACTAAAGGATAGTTTATATGGTGGATTAGCAGAAATTACTAGAAACGGCAGACTGTATAGATTCAGTGACATAGGCAAACAATATTGTTATTTTACCGAAGAAGGTAAAAAACAAATTATCGAATGGATCGAAGCACATGCTGCTGAAATTTCCACAGCAGAAAATATTATATTAAATGAACGTGCCAAAAAATTGGTACTTGACGAGTTGAGGCGATGACGGCAAAGTACGATACCCCCGGTGATAAGTTTTATCAGCTTGACGCAACCAGTGATATGTGGTTTATGACTGATGGATTTAAGCTTGTTCCTAGGGCGACCATAGAAGTGCATCCAAATTGCCCAGATTACATGCTAATTTATATACATAAAGCTATTGCTAATGGTTACATTAAGCCAGTAGTCTATATGCATGAAAAAGAGTATGTTTGGGCAACACTGGAAAAATAACATAAATACTCAGGAGGGGTTTATGTTTAATGTTATTTGTCCGTTATTTTGATGGTGTCCCACAATACGTTGTATGTAACGAGGCTGGTGTGTGTCTGATAGTAACATCAAGTAGTGCGATAGCAGGATTTGTTGAAAATCATGTAAAAGGTATTGATCCTGAGTTGAGATTAAATATAGGCGGCGACCCCGGAACAAAGAAAGAAAGAAAACTTTGGCATCACGTAAGAAAATACACAAAATAATGATTACTACCCCTTATCCATTTCCTGTTCATGTGTTTCAAGACGTATTCAAAGTTTCCTCAATACCAGCAATAGAAGGAACACATCTTAAACACACAGTTGTTACAGAAAGTGCATATCCATCTGGTAATAACACAAGAGTAGTACAGACGTACTCGGTCACACTTTATGATGCTGCCGGTAGATTGGATGCATACAATCATAGGTTCGGAAGTTTTGACCGAAACGCATAATGGAACGAAAAACTACTTTTCGTGATATAGACGATGCGGATGAATTTGTGGATAAACTTGTAAGAGATAAAATAAATTTCATTTATGCTTTTATACGATTTGAACCTGACAACACACATAAATCAATAGTTGAATTATATTTTAAAGACGAACTTGCACACATTCTTTTTAACCTATCCTACGAGCATGATAACAGTAAGTAAAGATCGTTTTTGGTCTAATTTAGTTGACTACTATTATGAAAATATACACTGGTCTAAATCAGATATTAAACCTGAAACAACATTACGTGATTGGATAAACACTGAGTATAATGCCCATGAAACTGTAGATGGTCATTCACTTATATTTCTTGATCCGAAAAAATATACCTACTTTATGTTACGTTGGTCATGACATATCCTGTTAAGATATATTGGAAAAGGGGAGACACACTCTCTGCATGGGATGAAAAATGCATTGAGTTAATGGAACTATTTGGATTACCTGGTGGCAGGTACATTACTACCTTTTGTGAAGATTTTTTAGAAATAAACTTTTATAATGAACGTGATGCTATACATGCACTACTAGTATTATGAAACCTATATTAAATTGCGAAGAAGGTGATGTGTACGGAAGCACATACTATGTTGTTCAAGTAAACGGACGACCTACCTACGGAGATTATAGTATTTGGGAAGATATGGTTGGTTGGGTAAATGAAACATTTGGTCCCACTGCACCCGATGGTGTATGGACTCCTAATATGCGTTGGTATGTAAATAATGCACGATTTTGGTTTAAGGAAGAACGTGATCGTGAATGGTTTATATTGAGGTGGTCATGAAAGTTACATTACCGCACGATCCAAAATGGTATGCATTAGAATGGGCTATAAAAAATTGTCCTAGTTATATTACTAATGACGCTGAAACAGTTATGATAGATAAGTACGGTTTGGAAGTATACACAAAGATTAATTATTATTTTAGTGATGAAAAGGATGCTATAATTTTTCAGTTAAGATGGTCATGAGTTTAGGCCCAGAATGGAAATATCACATATCAATAGTTAATCCAGATTGGCATCTTGCAGAAGTTTGGTGCATTGACAACATAGGTCCTTTTGGAGAAAATTGGTATAAGCTAGGTATGGATATTGCGCACCTAATTGATTTACAATGGCATACAGAATGGTATTTTAAAAACGAAAAAGATTACATATTGTTTTCTTTAGTTTGGGCTTAATCTATGGAAATAACAGAAAAAATATTTGATGGATGTGACTGCTATTATTGGAGACCTGTTTTTGCATGGTGGCCAGTTAGAACAGTTACTGGAAAATACATTTGGTTTAAGAAAGTTTACAAACAAAAATATTGGGCAGTGTGGGGTACAGGTTTTCACATGTCACCGGAAGTTGAATATGCTGAACTATTTGATATATTATGAAAAAACTATTGCGTAGAAAAATTCTTATTCGTAAATACGATTTTGACAAAATAAAAACAAAGGCAACGGCTAAAGTTGATAGATATGAAACACTATACGACCGTGCCAGTTTTACCCCTATCACAAAAAATGATTTAGAAAAAGAATACTTGGTGTACTTGTTGACTAAAGATGAAAACGATATAACAATCAATCCAATGAATAGTTGGAAGCCAACTGAGTATCCAGCCAGTTATCTATGGCATGTAAAGAAAAAGTTGTATAATGAAGATTATGCAAGGTGGAATTGTAGATTTGATGATAACGGATTTCTTACAGTGCAGTATAACAAAGGTACACCCGAGAGTATGATAGGATGGGCTATATTTGAGAAAGATTTTTTATGAGAGTACTGAACAAAAAAATCTGGCCCTATCAGGTTAAAATAAACAAGCATCCTGATCGTAATTATGTGACTGATGAGAATCCTCAAGAAATTTGGTGTCGAAAAAACCTTAAATCAAAAAATTGGTATAGTTTTGGGTACACCGATGTAACATTTGTTTTCAAAAGACACGAGGATGCAGTATTGTTTTCCCTACATTGGTTATGACACGATCTAGGCCATATACCCATATTTTTGAATCAAAGCATCACAATGATGCTATTGAGCATATCAAATGGTGTCGCAGAAATTTAGGTGAGCGTGGTAGAGACTGGGACTTTGCTGGTTCTAGAAAACCCACAATTTTTATCTATACTGAAAAGTATATACCCTTTTATAAACTAAAATTTGAATGACCAAAAAACTTGTAAATAAAAAAATATACACATATACTGACAGAGAGGTGAACTATGAACTTAATTGCTAAACCAGTTGTAAAAGATCAGTATTGGATAGTTACTGATGGCGAGAAAAAGGTCGGAAACGTACTAGCTAACGGATCCGGCTATCAAGTCAAACTAGGAAACACAAAAAAAGAGTATCCTAGTACAAAAACCATATCTACTAAAGAACAAATAGAATTTGTCAAATTTAAAAAGGTAGATAAAAAAAATCCTAATCCTTACGAAGAATATCCGACTTCAGGAAAGGTACATAATTCAATCCTAGATGTTAAACGTAAAATACATTTGTATACAAAGACAACCAAAAGCAAATGTTATTATGCTGCGGGTTGGTATGCATTAAAACAGGGTAGTGAGTTTACTGCTGTACTCTGTCCAAAATATATCTTTGTACAAAGGTACGAATCATTTGGTCCATTCATGACCAAAAATGAAGCAGAAAATGCGATAAATACACTATGATTAATATCAAAAAGTTTATCGACAAAATAGCCAGTATGGAAGGCAAACAAGGAAGGGATGTTGTTCTGCCTATAACTGAAGCCCGTGCATTACGTGATGAGATTACCAAGTTGCTGTTAGACCAACGTGAGAATACACCAACTCCGTCACAAAGAGATAACGAGCCAATTCAGTTAGAGGTTAAGGGCGGACGATGGTAACTTAATGGGAAGAACTCAACCAAAAGTAATACTTGAAATAGTAGATAAGTCTACTTACAAGAATGATCAAATCGTAGAGGCTGCAGGAATATGGGCAGTGTTTTACGACGGGCAACCTATCAACTTAAAAAGCCAACATTACTTAGACGCAGAAAGCGTACCAAAATACAAAAAGACAAGTTTTAGTAATCCAGGACATGCAAGAAATTTGTGTAGAAAATTAAACCAACAATTTAAAACAGACAAGTTTAGTGTTGTGTTTATGAACTCTGGAACTAAGGTTTATCCAGATGACTAGAGATTCTATTAAACGTAGAATAACCAAAGCTGTTTTAGAACAGATCCCAAACAACGGCATTGATTTAGAAAAAGCCATGCGAACTTTTTGGCTTGACATTAGAAATGAGGGTGGCTTACGATTAAGCGACACTGGTGATCAAGCATTTAAAACTGCAGACATTGAAAGTTTTAATTTTCCATTTAGATTGCAAAGAATAACTGATAAAGAGCCAATTTACAGTTACCAAAATCTAATGTTAGATTTAAGTTTAAAAGTAAACTGTCCATATTATATCGGCAGACATAAACCTACAGAGCCATATCTTAAAATTTACGATAGCAAAGTAGCAATGATGATTAGTTTATACGGTGATATATACGAATATTTAAGAAATAGTCAAATGAGGCGTAAATAGTATTACGGAGGAATCATGTCAGAAGAAAAGAAAAGTAAGAATCCATTCATCAACATGGCTAACGCAGCAAAGAAAGCAAATAGCTTTCCTAATAATCAGCAACAAACCAAAGTTCCAAAACCTAATAAAGGGTTTGGTGGGGCTACTACAATGAGAAAAACAGGGAGAGGACGATGAACTACTTAGCAATATTAGCACTAGTTTCAATACTAACAGTGCCACCAGCATTCGCAGCAGATGCACCAAATGCACCAGTAAAGAAGGGCAATCTAATGCTAGCTAAAAAGAAGGACCATAGCAAAGCAGCAGAAAAACCAGCCAAGAAGGCTGAGAAAAAAGCCAAAAAGTAATACACTAGATAAATAGTTTTACAGTTTTGAGGTTCTGTAAAAACCTCATTTTAAACACACTTACAGAGGAGAAAATTATGTTTAATTTCAATATGTTCGACCAAAACGCATTTAAAGATTTCTACACAGCAAATTTTTATATTGATGCGCTTCAGCACACTAAATCAAATTTCACTGATAAAATAATCACAGATCCAGTTTTAAATAAAGCAGCACATACCTTTTTAGATGCACAAACTGTTTTTGCTAAAATGATTGCACAAAATACAACCACTATAGCAAAACATAGCGTTGATTCTATGTGCAAAACTTATTTTCCACAAACTACTAAATCAAAGGCAGAGTAATTATGCCTTGCTTAAATTGGGTGAAATCTGTAGCTTCGGCTATGGTATCTAACCATTACGGATCCAAGTTAGAAAATTATATTATAAGTAGAAACCCCAAATCTCTTGCAGACGTTGAGGCGTATACATTAGAATATGAAAGAAAACTTGCAAATGAACATTTTAAATTTTACGGAGACACAAAATGACAGAACTACCAAAACTACCAGAAGTTAAATTCAGCAAGAACGGTTACGAAATTCGTACCGACATTCTAGCAATGGCAAAGGATCTTGCATTACAAGATTTTCATATGAAGTACTCAGGTTGGGAAGTTACTGCAAAGCGTGATGAAAAGACAGGTCAAATCATCAACAAAGTTGAAATGCCTACTTTTCCTGGACTAGAGCAGATTTTGGAAAATGCAGAAAAGATGTATGCATTTGTCAATCAAGCAACTAATTCTAATAAGAAATAATTGCTAAAATTGCAACAAAGTACCCCGCTAGTCGGGGTATTTTTTTGGTTGACAATAAATCCATTTGGGCATATAATGTCTGTATAGTCAATAACAAGGAGCAGCAAATGAACGAAGCACTCATCACTGAACAAGTTCACTATGGTATGTTCACTGAAGAAGGTAATCTTGCAGTTGGTTCAATTGTAAGAACTGCAAAACTTCATAACTTGTCATTCAGCGAAGTTCGCCAGATGTTGATTGAGTTGTCAAATGTAGAAGGTTTCGGTGAAGTAACCGACACAGCGGTTTATGAATATGTTTATGGCGCACTTTACCCACAAGGAGTTTAATATGATAACTTCTGAAAAAATTAAAAAACTTTCTAATTTGTCAAGTGCAGGTCTTGACCAAGCATTGCGTAATGCTGGTTATACAATGTTTGAACGGGTAATGGATCGTGAATTTTTGGGCATTACGAATAGTGGTGATTTTTGTTACAAGTTTATTTACCGTGACAGTACAGAAGGTACTTGGGCATACGGTAAACTTTTTGTTAACATAAATGAAACAGGATTAATTGTTGCCGAATATTGACAATAAATCCGTTTGGGTATATAATGTCTGTATTGTGATTGATTAGGAGTCAGATATGAAAACTTATATTTTCAAAACTATTGTGACCTGCTATGTTTCGGTTGAAGCAGAAAACGAACTCACCGCATATGAAAAGGTGGAAGAAATGGATCCACTGAACGGTGATCTTGACTATCAAGAATATGAACTTCTAAGCATTGAAGATGAAAATGGTAACGATATCACTAACGAGGAGACTGTATAATGCCTACTATTAATGAAGTTAATCAAGCAATTATTTCAGGTCAGTTTACTAACGACCAACTTAGTTCAATTGCAATGTCAATTAAGTTTGCCCGCGAACAATTGACCAAACAAAATCGCCGTAGTCTTACAATTGGTAGTGATGTTAAATTTGTTAATAGCCGTACAGGTCAATATGTACTCGGTAAGGTTACTGCAATTAAAACAAAAAATGTGATTGTAAATGCAGGCTTTACTAACTGGCGTGTACCAGCTAACATGTTGGAGGTTGTATAATGAATAAGCTTGAATTACTTGCAAATGAAATTGCATTCCTCAATAACTCGGATATGCAGAAGCTCGCAGAAATTTTGGTAAGTGAGTATAGTACTAGGGCTGATGCATTGGAAGCACAATTGAACAATGCACTATTTGAAAAAGATTGCCGTGAGGTGACATTTTGAAAAACTTTATATTTGGAACTATCTTTGGTATCGTAGTAGCAACAATTGGATTTACAGGTGTTGCTAAGGTACTGGACAAAGCAGTCAATGTCACTAAGGAGCAGGCTGTAAAAGCTACTAAGGACTAATCATGAGCATTACAAAACAGTTACTATATTTTTTCTTCCTACAAATTTTTTTGATTCCTACAACTATTTTTATTGCATACAACATTATCAAACAAGCTTATAAAACAAGGAAATATAATGGGACTTGACCAATACGCATATGCGGCAGCAAAGGCTGGTGCAAAAGATGAATACTACGAAAAAAAGTATGATCACGGCAATGAAGATGTAACTGATCCTACAACCGAACTAGCATATTGGCGTAAGCATCCCAATTTGCAAGGTTGGATGGAAAAACTGTGGCGTGATAAGACTAATCAACATGAGGTTGACGATCCAATGTTTAACGGCATTGAACTTGAGCTGACCTTTGAGGACATTACAAAATTGGAAGAAGATATTAAGAATGGTAATCTTCCCAAAACTTCAGGATTTTTCTTTGGTAATGACAGTGATGAGTATTATAAGGCACAAGACCTCGAATTTGTATATGAGGCAAAGTCTAGGCTTTTCCTAGGGCAAAAAGTATTCTATAATTCAAGTTGGTAATCATGAAAGTTATTGCTAAAATTGACCGTGAGCGTGTACTAGTAGAAGCCTCAATTGAAGAATTGGCGCTACTTAATGGCTTTGCATCACGTTATGATAAAGGATTTGATTCAGCTACCATGTCTGAGGTAAATTCAGAACTAAACATTCAAAAAATGGTTACTACTAGCCGTTTTGTTAGAACCATGCGTAAGGATGTTTTGGAAAAAACTAAAAATTTTTTAGAGCAAGCAATTGAAAATCTTGACGGAACAATGGAAGAAGTTTCTAAACTAACTATATTTGAAACTCTTAAGGAATCTTCATGAGTGCAAGTTGGATTAAAAAACTGAATGAGAGTGACAGTCGCCTACATAAGGAAGATGTTATTCGACAAGCATTGGAAGCTGCTACATTAGGTAGCACCAATGCACAAATGTTTTTGGGCTTTACAAAAGCATGTTACAATCCATATGTAACATTCGGCATCAAGAAAATTCCCGAAACAATTGGAATAGAAGATGCTGAAAATCCTTGGGAAGATTTTAACGAACTATTAATTCAATTAAGTCAGCGTAGACTAACTGGTCATGCTGCACGTGATGCTGTTGCCGAAATTAGTGAACGGTTTGATAGCAATGAATGGAATACATTTTGCAAAGCAGTGTTAGGTAAAGACCTACGTGCAGGTATCAGTGACAAAACAGTAAATAAAATTTGCAAAAAAACTGATTACGAAATTCCTATCTTTGGTTGTCAACTCGCAACTAATAGTGAAGGTCGGCCTGAAATGAAGGGCATCAAACGCCTTGAGCCAAAGCTTGATGGTGTTCGTGTTATTATGATGGTACAAATTCAGGATGTAGATACCATATATGTAACTAGTTTTAGTCGCAACGGTAAGCACTTTGATAACTTTGGTCACATTGAACAACAGATTAAGGATAATGTAGCACACTACTATAAACTACCGCGTGAGTTTCATAATGGTTTTATTCTCGACGGCGAAGTAGTTGGTAATAGTTTTCAGGAACTTATGCGTCAAGCAAGACGTAAAGAAAACGTACAGGCTGATGATAGCGTATTTCATGTATTTGATATTCTACCAATTGTAGATTTTAATCGAGGATTGTATAACATACCACTTTATAAACGCATTGAATTACTGGATAAAATGCGTCCATACATTGAGCATATGCCTAATGTAGAATTGCTCGATAGTCTGTCGGTAGACCTTGATTTAAGTGAAGGGCATGACCAACTCAATCGTTATGCGAAAGATATGGTTAACTTAGGTTATGAAGGCATTATGATTAAGGATGTACAAAGCCCTTATGAATGTAAGCGTAATACATTTTGGATGAAGTGGAAGCCAACAATTACTGTTGACCTTACTGTTGTCGCAATCGAACAAGGTACGGGTCGCAATAGTGATAGGTTAGGTGCACTTGTTTGTGAGGGAGAAGATGATGGTAAGTATATTACTGTTAATGTTGGTAGTGGATTCAGTGATGAGGATCGTGACGATTACTGGGCTAACCAATCTGCAATTATTGGTCGTACAGCCGAAGTTCTATGCGATGCTGTTACCCAGAATCAAGACGGTACTTATAGTTTACGTTTCCCTCGCTTTGTTCGTTTTAGGGATGATAAATGACCATTGAAGCACTACAACTATATATAGTTTACTTTACACTGCAATGTGTGTTAGCTCATAGATTTTTTGGTAGTAATGGTCTAATTGCATCATTGGTAGGTAGTTTAATCTATTTGGTATTCTTTTAAGGACTGACATGATTTATCTATATTTGATATTAGGTGTTGGTTGTATGCTACTATCAGGTGTGTGGTTGGGTAGCATATTTACAGATAACGTATTTGGATATACAGTTTCTTTTACTCAATATTTTATGACAATAGCAATGTTTATAACTGGACTTTGCCAGTTCCTTATGTTATATCGCCATCTTGTGTTAGAATAAAATTTTAAGGATCAATTATGGATCATGAGTTAATCGGAAAGTCATATGTGTTTGAAGATGGTAATAGTATTAAAGTTACTCAAATGAAACCACGTGATGAAGATAAGGTATTAGTAACTTATGAAATACACAGTGGACCAGGTATACCAAGACGTTTAGTGATGGAGTATCCTGAGTTTATTAGCACATTTGGACATTTATTTGGATACCATGAAAAAGATTCGTGACTACTTACGATATAGTTCAATAAAACTGTCGTTTCAACTAAATCCATTTCAATGGCGATGGATTCCTTATTTTGATTCAGGTAAAAGCAATGAATGGCCTGATGAGAATGCCTTTTTTATTAATGCCTATTGGATTTTTATTTCTTTTAGGGTGTACATTGACGATGGTACTTGGTGATAAATACTAATCTATGTTTTTTGCCTATATAATTTTATTTACAGCATTATTGCTTAGTGCAGTTGCAGCGTATTACTCAATAGCAGGACTCACTGCTATTTTTGCTGCGGCTGTTATTCCTGTAATTATTATGGGAGCAACTCTTGAATTAGGTAAAGTAGTTGCTACAGTGTGGTTACACAATAATTGGAAACGCATAAACTGGGCATTTAAGTCATATCTTATACCTGCAATCGTATTCTTAATGCTATTGACTAGCATGGGTATCTTCGGTTTCTTGAGTAAAGCACATAGTGATCAAAGCTTAGTAAGTGGTGATGCAATGAGCAAGGTCGCTATCTTTGATGAAAAGATTGCTACAGAAAAAGAAAATATTGCTCAGGCTAAAAAAGCAATTGAGCAAATGAATGCACAAGTTGACCAAATGTTGGGTCGAAGTGAAACTGAACGTGGTGCAGAACGTGCAGTAAGCATTCGCAGAAACCAGGCAAAAGAACGTAATGAATTACAAGCACAAATAACAAAGTCACAAAAAGAAATTCAAAAACTACAAGAGGAACGTGCACCACTTGCAGCAGAATTCAGAAAAGTGGAGGCAGAAGTTGGACCTATCAAATATATTGCAGCTTTACTATATGGCGACAACCCCGATCAAAATATTTTGGAGCGGGCTGTACGTTGGGTTATTATACTTATTGTTATTGTTTTCGATCCGCTAGCACTATGTTTGATTCTAGCAGGTAACAAACAACTAGAATGGGTACGTGAAGATAAAGAAAAAGCACTAATACATGGAGTTGTTGAAAAGGTTGAGGCTATGCATCACCCAGAACCGATTGTTGAGCCTGAATCCGAACCTGAAAAATTTAATCCTGACAAGGTTGAGGTGACACCTGAAGAGGAAGAGGTATTCAAAAATCTTGAACCAAAACAAGAGCCTGAAACAGTGGGTGTGGTCGAAGAGAAAATTGAAGAAGAACCTATCGCTGAAGAAATGGCAAGTGATTTAGCAGAAATGTACCATCAATCTGCAAATCCAGATCCATTGCCGGGAATCGAAGAACCAAAAAGTTTATTACCTGAACAAACAGTAGCAATAGAGACACAAGGTATAACAGAAGAGGCTTTTAAAAAGTCAGCAGGCGAATATGTAGAGTTTGAAGGTAAGTCAATGCATAAAAATGTATTGAAAGAATTAAGACCTGACATATTTAGAATTCGTCCTGACACTGGTGAGGCTCCTAACACAAGTTTCGGAACTGAATTTCCAAAATACGCAGTAATGGGTGATGTTTTTGTACGTGTTGATATTTTACCGAATCGTGTTTACAAATTTGTAAGAGATAAATGGATTGAAATGAGTAAAGAAAATTCAGATACTTATTTACATAATGATGCGTATATCAATTACCTTATTGAAAAAATTGGTTCAGGTGAAGTAGACCCAGAAATGCTTACCGCAACAGAACAAGATATGGTTGAACAGTACATTAGGAAATCAAAAGTTTAACCAAAAACACTTGTAATTAAATCCAATCTGAATTATACTATAAATTCTTCAACAACTCACACAGAGGATAAAATGAAAAAGGTCGCACTTGTAGTAGCACTTGGTGTTGCACTAACAGGCTGTTCTAGCTTCGGGTCTAAAGGTATCACTCCTAGCCCAGATGCAGTCACCCCAGTTAAGGAACAAAAACTAAGCACTTCATTCACTGATGAGGGTGTAAAAATTTATTATACTGCATCAGGTAAACTAGAAAAAATTGAAGTACATGGTCAAGCTCCTGCTTGGAAGCGTAATGTGGAAGTTCTTGCTGAAGCGGATGCAATGGATAAACTTGTGAAATTTATTCATGGTAAAAATGTTTCTTCAGAACGTAGAACTCGCATTATTAGCCGTGCAATTGATAATGCAAGTGATTTGACTAACAACAAATTCAAAACAGTTGATGGTACACTTGAAACTGATGCTAAGTCACTTGAGGACGACATGCGCTCTAGTCGTAACGGTGAAGAAATTCAAAAGGATAACACCGCAAGACGTAAAGCACAAATTGTTGACGAAACATTGGTCAATACTGTAACTGAAATTCGTTCATCAGGATTCTTGATCGGTGTACGTAAAGTTAGCGATGCAGTCAAAGACGACGGTAAAATTTATACAGCCGTGTATCAATGGAGTGAAGCAGATGTAGCAACTGCTACCTCAGTCCGTGCAACTATGCGTAAGGCACAAAACTGATGCGTATCCTGATTAGTGTATTCGTACTTTCACTACTCGCAGCCTGTTCTACAACAGGCTTTTCCAAATACTCTAATATTGTTGGTCCTTTTAAGGTCACAGGTCAAGGACCAACAGCCGAACTAGCAAGACAAGATGGTTTTAAAAAAGCCATTGAGTACTCCATGGGTGTTGCAATACAATCAGAAAAAATTATTCAAGATAACAATTTAGGTAAAAACTATATTTTGACACATAGTTCTGGTTATGTTGATCAGTTTAAAATAAACAAAGTTACAGAAAACTCCGGTAGAGTAGAACTTGAAATGGAAGTTTATGTCAAGCCAACATATCTAGATGATTATGTAATTAAATCCTCAGACAAAAATTTTAGAATTGAGGGGCAGAATCTTAAAGAAAGTCTTAATACATTTCAGGCAGAAAGAGCAAGTGGTGATGATTTGCTCATGTCAGTATTAAAAGACTATCCAAATAAATCATTTGATTTTGAAGTAGAACCAGTTGTGTTTAAAGTTGATGGTGACAGGGTAATCTTTGCTGAATTTAAATACAAACTTAAATGGAGTGATGCATACTTACGTTCACTTTCGCAAACACTTAAAATGGTAAGCGATAGTGATTGTAGAGTTTTTTGTGACAATTTACCTTTTTATAAGTTAAGTTATAAAAAGAATCAAGGTGACCTAATTAACACCAACGATACAATTTATTTTAAAGATGCTACTCGACCCCAGCTTGTTTATAAATATCTACGTGGTGCACATTTTCCTGCCGTATACAGCAAAAGTCAACAAAAACATGCTAATGTAAGGTATGTAATTAAAATTGATTTTTCTGATGCTAGTAGGAAAATATTGAATACTTCATGCTACTATCCTAATAGTGCAAAGAAACAAGACTATTGGGGAGGTGATCAATTTAATATTGATAATAAACCCTTAGTAGACGAAACTGTAAAAATTTATATAAAGAGAAATAATTGGTATTCCGATCATTACAAGAACTTGGAAAAATACGACAACATAAATGTAACAATTACTCGCCCAGATATGTGTCAAGATTTGTAATTTTCTTTTATACTAACACACTTGATAAGTAATAGATATGGAAGAAGAAAACAAACTAAGTCATTGCAGTTTCTGTGGCACAAACAAAGAATTTGTTAAAAAATTAATTGTAGGGGATGGAATAGCAATCTGTAGCGATTGCGTTGACCTCTGTAATGAGTTAATTGACGATGATTCTAAAGTAGAACCTACAGAACCTACTGTAAATTATGATCCTATAGCAATTAAAAACTATTTGGATTCACATGTAATAGGACAAGAACAGGCAAAAATCGTTTTAAGTGTTGCTATAAGTAATCACTATAAACGTATCACTCATCCACCAAAGGATTTAGATATACAAAAAGGTAATGTATTAATTGTGGGTCCCACTGGATCAGGAAAGACATTACTTGCTAAAACCGTAGCAAAATATCTGAAAGTCCCATTTGTAGTTGCAGATGCTACTAGTCTAACAGAGGCTGGATATGTTGGAGATGACGTAGAAAGCATGATTAACATGTTACTGAATGCTGCAGGTGGTGATGTTAAGCAAGCGGAACGTGGTATCATCTTTATTGATGAGATTGACAAAATCGCACGTAAGGGTGAGAGCACTAGCATAACCCGTGATGTGTCAGGAGAGGGTGTACAGCAAGCACTACTAAAGCTTGTTGAGGGCACAGTTTGCAGAGTGTCCGGTCAGGGTGGCCGCAAGCATCCTGGTGTTGATATGATGGAAATAAACACCAAAGACATTCTTTTTATTGCGGGCGGGGCCTTTGTAGGTTTAAAAGATGTTATCACTAATAGGATAAATGGTACTAGTATAGGGTTCAGTGCAAACATCAAGGATAACAAAGTTGAAGGAGAACTCAGCGAAGTGACTCCTGATGATTTGACCAAATTTGGCATGATACCAGAATTTATAGGTCGATTTACAACTACTGTAAGCATATCTGAATTGAACAAAGAGCAATTGGTCCATGTGTTGACTGACGTAAAAAACAATTATATTAGTCAATATAAGTACTTACTAAGTTTAGATGATATTGATTTAACATTTTCTACCGATGCATTGGAACAAATCGCTGAAAATACATTAGAGCTTAAAACAGGGGCTAGGGGGCTTCATACAGAGATTGAGCGTGTTTTGATGCCACATATGTATAATGTCGGTAAATACAAAGAAAAGAAGATAAAAACGCTAAATATTAGTAGAGAAAATGTTCTCGACCCCAAAGCTATTATATGACAGGAAAAAAGGTTATCGTACATGACGGCAACGTAGAGAAAGCGTTGCGTAAATTTAAGAAGAAAGTGCAAGATTCTGGAATCCTGCAGGAAGTTCGCCAACGTCAGGAGTACGTGAAACCTACTATCAAGCGTAAGATAGCCAAAAGTCTTGCCAAACGCCGCTGGAAGAAATTCTTAAAAGACCAGCAGCTTCCCAAAAAACTCTACTAACCTAAATAATTTACTTTTTTTCGCAAAAAATGTATACTAAATACTATTACAGATGCCGAATCGGGTCTGTATAGAAGTCATACTTGCTTATTGAAAGGAGATATAAAATGACTAATTCAACTTTAACCCTACGTTCCTACGATTTTCCAGCAATACATAAACTAGGTGTTGGTTTTGACACAATGCTAGAAGATTTGATACGTTTAACTTCTGCACAACAAACTAACTACCCTCCCTATAATTTAATCAAAACTGCAGACAATCAATTTAGTATTGAAATTGCTGTAGCCGGATTCAAAGAGGGAGAGATTGAAGTATCAATGGAAAAAAATATGCTTACTGTAACGGGTTCTAAAAAAGACGGTATTCCTGAAAACTTTGAATACCTACACCGCGGTATTAGCTTACGTAACTTTGAGCGTACCTTTCCACTAGCGGAGCACATTGAAGTTAGAGGCGCTCTTGTACGTGACGGTATGCTTGTGATAGACCTTGAGCGTCAAATTCCTGAAGAATATAAACCCAAGTCTATTGCTATATCTTACGTAAAGTAATATTATAAATACAAGTGTGCGGTATTGTCCGCACACTTTCAAGTCTAAGGTAAAAAATGGCTAATTCCGAAACAAAACTTAAAATTAAACCAAACTTTCAAATTCCTGAACCTCCTATGTTCAAAATCATTTATCTAAATGATGATCATACGAGTATGGATTTTGTAATCAGTACTTTAATTGAGCATTTTCACTACAATGCCGACACAGCAGTAAACATAACACACAATATACATGAAGAAGGATCAGCTACAGTAGCAGTATTACCCTATGAGATTGCAGAACAAAAGGGTATTGAAGTTACAGTGGAGGCACGTAGTCAGGGCTATCCACTTCAAATAAAAATTGAAGCAGAAGGTTAAACTTTAATACGTTTAGCCCAGTAATTTTTTTCTAGTCTTTTCGGATTTGAAACATAGTTGACACCATTAATAGTGGTGTCAACCATTTTATTATAGGTACCAAACACCCAATTTTTAACCTTCTTTTCAGTGTCAGGCTTTAATGCAATGGTAGGGCTTATATCGTCAATAAAACCATCCATTTCATGAAAGTATAATTGTTTGTCGGGCACACTATTACTAACTACAATAATACTTTTTACATCAACATGAACCTGCAATTTTTTAATTGTATTATAAAGGTAAACTAAATCGTCCCTGCGCATACTTTCAATCGCAAGATTATCGGCTAAAGTATATTCGTGATGATTTCCATACCATCCGTTTATTCCGACAACTGCGACGCCGTTAAATATGATTATATTATTATGCAGGTACACTGTGTTATTAATACTTCTACATATTTTATGAATTTGGTCTACCACTTCAGTATGTTCTTTAAGATTTGAGTTCTCAAGGGCACCGTCAATGTAAAAGACCCCTTGATATAGTGTTGATAGATAGGTAAGTACTTTTTGAACAATTTTAATATCATCTGATACATTTCCAGCTACAATACAAAAAAGACTTGTAACCTTATCTTCCCAAACAAATGTATCCTCTTGAGATAAGTTTAAATCACTGATAATATCAAAACTAATATCCATATATTAAAAAATAAGGGGAAATCTCCCCTTAATTATTCTGCTTTTTTCTTCTTTGGTTTTTTAACTTTTTCAGACACTTCTGCAGCTACCTTTTTGACCTTCTTAGTAGTCTTTTTTACAACTTCCTTAGCATCCTCTATATCTACTTTACCGTCTTTGTTAACATCCAAAACATTAGAAATAGTTGGTTGTATTGGTGTGCTTTCATGTCCTATTCCGTCTACTTTAGTAGTCATAGTTGGTTCAAGTTTATATGGAGCTGGAGTAACAGCATCTAATGGGTGTCTCCCGTCGTCGTTTTCTTTGTTCAATACCCGATAAGCAACATACCCCATTCCAGCTATTAATGCAACAATAAAAATAATTTCCATAATAATTTCTCCTTTATAACAATATTTATATTTTGAATGCTTGCTTGTACTTTTACGCTAAATACTTATTATGCGTGATATACTAGACAAATTAACTTTTATCGTTGAAAGCCGTGGACTGGGTGCCCGTAAAGCAGGTGAGGTATTTGAGGATCCTGAAGGGAATCAAATAAAATTAGTAAGTGTAGACTTCTTTCCCGAAGGCGGCGGGGAGTTCAGCACATTAGAAGAAACCCAACAAGCAATTGACAATGTAATTCAGCAACTAGGTATACAACCTACAGAATCAAATTGGTTTCGTCAAAGTCAAACTAGAGCATTTGGTATAGCACAGTTTGTTGGTGATAATGGACCGCTGGCATTTATTAAGTATTATAAGAGTGTTGCTGCTGATCCTACACAAAATAATTGGGACAATCAAACAGGTATTCCAGGATATAGATACGCAAGTAAAGCAGCAAAGAAAACACAAAGTAGTGCAACACCACAAGACATATTGACACAACAAGAAGACTTAACCAACGAAGATATTGTTCGTCAAATCGCAGAAAAATTTTCTGGCAGTGTGTTAGTTACAGTAGCAGAACACATTGCTAGGGGCGGTGAATTACCATACACATTCCCTGCTCCAGTAGAAATGGATATATCTGCATTCCAAGATTATTTCTGCGAACTATTACAACCAATGGCATTACAAACAGGTCAGTATGAAGGTGAAGGGCAAGACGCTGAAGAACGTTTCTTACCCGACGGTGGTTTTGCTAATACATTAATTAGTTTTGGAGCAACCAAAACTGAAGGACTCAGTGATAGTATCATGATTGACCCAAGTGGTCGTAAAATGAAAATTAGTAGTAAAGGTGGCAAGGGTGCTCCTGCTAGTGCAAAGAATTTAATAGATGCGTATGAAGAATTAAAACAAGGTGGCGCAGACAAAAAATTACTTAAAAAGGTAGAAGATACAATTAATGTTATTAATAAAATTGTGTCAGCTGGGCAATCAGGTGCTCCACTTCAGTTAGGTGTAGACTATGGTATAATTAGTGAAGAGGATGCATATTTTATACAAAGCATTAAAAAGTTTGGACTTATACCGTTAGCCTCTTTCACTAATATGGATGTGAATGGAAAAGGTCCTTCTAAAAAATTAGTTAATTTAGCGATGAATAGAACCACAACCAATCCAGAACAAACTAATATGTACTTTCACTGCTTAGCAGCAGTTGCACATAAAGTAGCTGATTATATAAATGAACACACAAACTTTGGTAGAGATGCTGCAATGATTTTAAATAATAGTGCATTGTTACAAGTATACTCAAAAGTTACCTTCCAAGGTAAGCAATGGAGACTAAACAAGTTCAATACAAAATGGCCCGGCAGTGCAGTAACTACTGTGGCTTTTGATGCAGGTAAGAATTATTATAGCACCGGTATTAAAGGAAATTTTACCTTCGTTGTTGATCCCAAAAAGAAAGACAAAGCGGATATGAAGGCAAATAGTGACCTTGGCGCAAAAGAACCAAAAGTTGATCTAGCCAAATCTGCTGAAAAAATTGTCAATCCAAAAAAATCTGTATTAGCTACCAGAAAGAAACGAAATGCTGAACCTGCATCTGATGTAGGTAGGGCAAAAAGGAAAAAATAATCCTTTATAGTTATCACAAAATGTGTTATAGTAAAACACATTTAACTATAAAGGAATCAAATGGCTCTCGTACCAATCGTAATTGAACAATCAAGTAAAGGTGAACGTAGTTATGATATCTACAGTCGCCTATTACGTGACCGTGTTATTTTGCTAGAAGGTGAAGTTCATGACCATATGGCTAACCTTATCGTAGCACAACTTCTATTCTTAGAATCCGAAGATGATAAGAAAGACATCCAATTATATATCAACAGTCCTGGCGGTAGTGTTACTGCTGGTATGGCTATTTACGATGCTATGCAATTCGTTAAACCAGATGTATCAACAATTGTAATGGGACAGGCTTGTAGTATGGGTTCATTGCTTGCTAACAGTGGTGCTAGTGGTAAACGATATATCCTCCCGAATGCAAGACACATGATTCATCAACCTTCAGGTGGCGCACGTGGTCAGGCAACTGATATGTTGATTCAAGTAAATGAAATACTTGAAATCAAACGCAACCTCACAAACATTTATGTCAAACATAATAGTGCAGGTAAAACATTTGAAGAACTTGCAGTTGACATGGAACGTGACAATTACATGAGTGCGGAACAATCAGTGTCATACGGCCTTGCTGATAAAATAATAACAAAAAGATAACAGTTGACAATAAATCCATTTGGGCATATAATACGAACATGAAAAAAGAAATCGTATTTTATCTCAAATGGCTTGCAACTTTTGTAACAATTGTTGGGGCCGTATGTACAAGCATTAACTTGTACCCGTTAGGCCCTGCACTACTAAACGTAGGTGCATTTCTGTGGTTGATCGTCGCAATAGCATGGCGAGAGTGGAGTCTTATTGTCATTAATGCAACATTACTTGTCATTTATACAATAGGATTACTTGTCAAATTGTTAACATAAATTTTTACGATTTTGGTTGACAATAAATCCATTTGGTTATATAATAACGGTATAGTAAATAACAAGGAGCGAGAAATGACTGAATTTGAAAAAAACTGCTATGGTATGTCTGCAAAAGATATTCGTGAACAATACATGCAGTCTATTACTGCCCGTCTGTCAGGTCTTGAAATGGTCGCAATGAGCGTATTGTCTGATGCACAGGAACTTATGAGTTTTGGACATGCACAAGCGACTGATCAGGCTCGCAAGAATATTAATATTGCTAAGTTTATTCTTAGCGAGATGATGGACAAACGTGAAAGCGAAGAAATGGTTCTGGTTAATTCTGATGGTAAGGAGATTGCATAATGGTTAAGCGATTTAAGCAAACTCAAAAATTCCGTGTAATCGTTGGCGATGCATGTTTCTATGCTACTGCTAAACAGATTCGTTACGGTGTCGGCGATCTTATGAAATGCAATGCTGCCACACAAAAGGCACTGGATGCACTTGAAGGTTATCGTTCAGGTACAGGCATTGAGAGTGCGAGTACTGGTCTTGCTGGTACTTGGGAAGGTCTGCAAGTGCAATTGACTATTGCTTAAGGATTACAAATGATGAAAGATATTGCCGAAGCATTTTTTCTGATCGTTGGTATTGTTGTTGTACTAGGTCTGCTGTTCAGCTATCCAGTAATGCTACTTTGGAATGGTTGTCTAGTTCCTGCAGTTGATGGTGTTAAAGAAATTGGTTGGTTGCAAGCATGGGGTCTGATGATTCTGTTTGGTGTTCTGTTCAAATCTACCACTGGTAAAAAATGATACAAGTTCCAACTAAAGATAGCAAAGTAAAGGTCACTGTTCGTTATGACATGGGACCTCGCATGATTCCCCCTCAACCCAATTTTCATGTGTTTGAGGGGACCGTCGTTCCTAGTTACAAATGGTTGAATGATCGTCAGTTTTGTATAACTGGTGATGAGCAAATGAATATCCGTGTAATCAATATGGACTTAGTAAATGATATTGAACTACTAAATGGTTCAATGAAAGATGTTGATACGGATGTTAAGGTATACGAAGTTGCAGGTAGCAAAGGTAACAAATATATTGTGACAAAAAATAATAAGGGTTGGGATTGCACTTGCCCTGGCTTTCAGTTCCGCAAATCTTGCAAACACGTGAGTGAACTAAGTGGGAACAATAGTTAAGATAGATGACATACAGCCTGCATTTAATAATGCACACCGTGTTATGTGGGAAAAGCATTCGGGCGGTAAAATACTAAGTTACCGTGAATCAATTGTGTTGCCTTCTCAATGGTGGAAAAAAGAATATAATGTAAAAATTATAACAGGTTACAAACAAGATTCTTTTGGTCGTGAGCATCAAGATGCATGGATTGAAGCAGAGTTCCCTAGCGAAGAATACCTTACTTGGTTTATACTAAAATGGTCATAGTAAGGTTTACTAAATAGTTTTTTGTGATATAATTATGAAAAACTTACTAGAAAACTTACAAAAGATATTACCACTAGTATTGCAGGTATTTCAATCATTAGGTGCATTTGGGAAAATGCTGCCTTGGTTGATACTAGCAGCAGCAATAGGCGGAGCAGGGTACTTTATATTTCTAAATTATAAAGATCCATTCAAGTGTGTAGATAATGAAATTTACGAACAGATACGTTGGGACAGTAACGTATACAAATTTAAAGGCGGTTATTGCGTATGAAAATTGCAGTCACAAGTGATGTACACTTAGAGTTTGGTGATTTGGACCTTCAGAACGAAGAAGGTGCAGATGTCCTCATTCTCGGTGGTGATATCTTTATTGCTGATGAATTAACCGATTTTAGATACGATGATGGTGAGGCTGCAATTGTCTCTGCAACATCAAGTGTCCGCGAACGCGGCAAACGCTACCACGACTTTGTTGTCCGTTGTGCAGAAAGATTTCCGCATGTGGTTCTTATTATGGGTAATCACGAACATTATCACGGAGACTTTCAGCGTAGTGCTAATATTATTCGTGGCACTTTCGGTGACTATCACAATGTACATTTCTTAGATAAAGAATGGCGCATCATCAACGGTGTATTGTTTTATGGTGGCACATTGTGGACAGATATGAATGGTGAGGATCCAAACACCATGCACCGTATCCGCATGATGATGAATGATTTCAATTGTGTTAAGAATGGCATCAAAACTGATGACAAATATTACACTGTTTTCATGCCAGAAGATGCTGTAGCAGATCATAAGGCTTTTCTAAAAGGACTAGATGATGTACTTGCATTACATCCAGAACTATCTACGGTTGTAGTTGGTCATCACGCACCAAGCAAGGCAAGTACACACCCGCGATACAAAAATGAAGTTGTTATGAATGGTGCGTATAGCACTAATTTAGATAACTGGATTCTTGACCGTAGGCAAATTAAACTTTGGACTCATGGTCATACTCATGAGGACTTTGACTACATGATTGGTACTACCCGTGTTGTTTGTAATCCTCGTGGCTACATTAACTATGAAGAAAAAGCAGACAACTTTAAACTTAAATACTTAGAGATTTAAGAAAGGAGTCTCCAATGAAATGTCTGACGATGATGATATTAAAGCAAACTTAAAAAAGTTCAAGAAAAAACCTAAGATAACTGTACCTGCTGAATTCTTAGATGGTGCAAATAGTTATGATGATAAACTAGCAATGGTAAAAATTTTAACAGAGAAAGAAAAAGGTAGAGTTTTACTTATTATTAAAAAAATGATTTCCGCAGGAATGGCAGAATCCAAAAAGAAAAAAGGAATAAAATGAAAGTATACAGAATTACACCTCTTGAAAAAAAGAATGTAGAAATATTATACGAAATCTTTGAAAGAAAAGAGGATGGTACTGTACGTAACTGGTCGGTGGAAGAACTGTACCGTTGGGGTGTAGGCTTTCGAAGCGAAGATAGTCCTGTTAGTGAGTGGGAGATAAAAAGTAACAGCATACATTGTGAGTTAGATGTAGGCTATGGATCTGAACTTGATGATTTAATCAATGTCAGTTTTGATTTTGACAGAGATTTTTCGGAAGAAGAAAAAGAAGAACTAATCAAACAATGGTATAACGGTGGTGCAGGTTGGTTATATGATGGTGAGCATGATTGGGAAGTTGATTTTGACAGTCTCACAATTTACGGACCTATAAAAATTGATTTAATTGACGATATTACGTTAGAAGTATTTGAAGAAGATATTAAACCAATTAGCGAAGGCAGTCCAATGGATTGGCAAACTGTAAGTGATCAGGAAGCAAGTGTTTGGCCTTTCCCAATTCAATCTAGTTTTGGTGAAACTGATAAAAATAGTTAACCAAATAGTATTGCAACATGTGTAATCTATGTTATAATGATTGCACGTTGAGAGATCAGCGACATTTTTTATAAGGAAAACATATGTTGAAAGTATCTAAACAAGAACGCCTCTTAGAGGCTTTTCAAAAAGGTGAGCAACTAACTGCAGCACAAATCAAACAGCGTTTTGGTATTGCAAACCCAACTGCAACAGTAAGTGACCTTCGTTATGAAGGTTTCAGTATCTATGCTAACAAGCATACTGATACTAAAGGTCGTGTTATGACCAAATATCGTCTAGGTACCCCTAGTCGTGAAATCGTTGCAGCAGGCTATCGTGCATTAGCACTTGGTCTGTAAAAAAGAGTTCAGCTAGTCACTGGCACAGTTTTAGCAGCTTTCTGTAAAAAAGCTGCTTTACCATTTCTGATACCTACTATGAAAAATTTACTTCACAAACTAATGGACAAGCTAGGCAGGTATCGTCTTATACCTGATCGTCGAACTGGTTCTGACTATATGCATCGTTATTATTTACTTTGCAAAAATCGTAGTTGGTTCCCATTTAATGTAACATTGCATAAGATTGTACGAAGTGATGATCCAATATTTCATGATCATCCATGGCCATATATCACTGTGATACTTACGGGAGGATACTATGAGCATTTACCACTTTATGATGAAGAGGGTAAGATGTGTGGAGAGTATGCACGTTGGCGCGGTCCAGGTAGCATCATTAAGCGCAGTGCAAAAGAAATGCATTGGCTTGAACTTGATGCAGGAAAACCAGCTACTACATTATTTCTAATGGGCAAACAACAACGTGAATGGGGATTCTTAGTGACTAAGAATGTACGTAAACCCAAATGGATTAATTATAAAATTTACTTAGAAAATTGGCAAAAGTACCACAATAAATACATCGTTAATAAATAAAAGTAAAGGATAAGATATGCTAGAAATGCTCATTTATTTGCTTTATGGTTATGGCATGTTCCGTTTAGGAAAACTAGTGCAACAAATTGAAACACGTATTATGATTCACCGGACTTTAAAAGCCCATAATATCAATTTAGATGATTTATTAAATGCTGCAAGTGATGAGGAACTGGAAGAAAACAATATTGTATTAGTAAAAACTGAAGTTGTAGATGATACGATTTTATTGTATAATCTAACTACAAACGAATTCTTAGGACAGGCTAAAACAATTGAAGAGGCGGCAAAGGTATTCTGTGAACGAAAAAAGAATTCTACCGCCGCAGTCAAGCATAACAACGACGAATTATTTTTCGTAGACGGAAAAATATCTAAAACTATATGAAAGTAAATATTGGTCCTTATCCAAAGGGACATCTTACTGCACGCCGCATTGATATTCAAATAGACAAGTATGATACGTGGAACATGTATCATACTTTAGCACTTATTATATACCCAATGCTGATACAGCTTAAAGAAACCAAACACGGAGTGCCCGGAGAGTTTGCTGATATCGGCGGTACTGATCACGACATGCAAGATAGTTTTGATTTCTACAAAGAAAGCCATAACGAATCATTTGATGAGTCCTGCAAACGTTGGGAAGAAATACTAGACAAAATGATTTGGAGTTTTGAGCAACTTGTAAAGGATGATTATGATGGTATATATCATCATGGTGAAGCAAAATATGAATTCGTTGACACAGAACCAATGCTAAATCCATCGACTGGTAAAATGGAAGTTATGCATCGAATGGTAGACACTAACCCAGATGAACATTGGTATGACTTAGTTGGTCACAGATTACATGATGATCGTATTCAAGAAGGACTGGATTTATTTGGAAAATATTTTAGAAATCTTTGGGATTGATACACAAAATTTATGCCTACACCCTTAAATTTTAATAGACATATAATGTTCAGTGATGCAGCCGGACACAATATTGAATTTGATAAATCATTTGATTTTTTTAAAAAATGGGATGAATATACTTTAACTATCGATTCAGATAAGGGCCCATTGACGTTAAAATGGAACAACATACAAGCATTGGCAGCTAATTGGTTTGTACAAACAGGATCATTAACTGGTCAGCCGGTATTACAAAACTTTTTTGAATTTTTTCCAATGTGGGTCAAATGGAATTGGTGGAATTTGAGTGAGCGAGGAATTTATAATTTACCCGACAACGCAATCATAATTGATGTTGGGGCAGGAAATAGTGTACTTGATTTACTATTATCACAGTATAATACTACTTCAAAATTTCTATTAGTTGATAGGTCTGAATTTATCAACACTGATGGGCAACCAAAATATCCTACTCTAAATAGTCCTTGTTGGCAGCATTCTTGGAGTGTGGTAACTGATGCAATAGATGCAACCGCAATTGATACAAATAGATTTAATTTTTTAGATGTTGATGACAATTGGTCAGTAGAGGCTGATTTAATTACGTCACATTTAGCGTGGTGTATGCATTTCCCCAAAGAGGTTTACTGGGACAGAATGTTATCTAGTTTAAAGATTGGTGGTAGATTAGTACTTGATATTAACATAGGTTGGGAACAAGAATATTTAGATGAAATTAGTGATGCTCTAAATTGTAGGCATACTATTATTACTTCTTTTCCAAACAAGCCTATAAAAAACGATCACTTACCTGTAAATCAACCTAATAGAGATAAGTTGAACGTAGCAGGATATCGTTGTTCTTGGGTACGTCAAAAATGAATGATACACTATGCAAGTTTGCATGGTCGGGAGCAACAAGTACAATTATTAACACTTTTAGACCATGTTGCCGTTTTCCACTTGACGAAAATAATCAATATCCTACTACAGAGCAAGTTATAAATCAAGGTGAATCAGCGTTTAATAATAGTTTTCTCACTAAACTAAGAAAAGACATGTTGCAAGGAATTCCTAGAAACGAATGTAAAAAGTGTTACGTAGAAGAACAATCAAACATGAAAAGTATGCGGCAAAAGGCTAATGAACTTTTATTAGCCAAAGCGTCAGATATTATGTTTGAAAATTTAGAGTTTCTTGAAATTAGTTTGGACAATCTATGTAATTTAGAATGTAGGATGTGTAGCAGTAGATTTAGTACAAAATTACAAGCCAGAGATAAACATTTGCAAAAAAACAGAATTGTTGGTTATTCAGATAATACGGTAAATTATAAAACATTAGAATTGATGGACTCTCTTGACCTAAGTCATCTACGAATGATAAAACTGTTAGGTGGGGAACCACTGATTAGTCCAAACCTTTTAAAATTTTTAGACAAAGTTCCAAATCCACATGCAGTGAATTTATTAATAATTACTAACGCAACAACTATTCCATCAAGCAAAATACTAGACAAATTAAAGGAGTTTAAGTCAGTAAAATTTGACTTTAGCATAGACGGAATTTATTCATATAATGATTATCAAAGAGTTGGTAGTAAGTTTGAAACTATTATATCAAATGCACTAGAATTAGCAAAACTTTTGCCCGAAGAACATAGTATTCATTCAGTGTATAGCTCACTTAATTTATTAGGGTTAGAGGCAAGCACAAAATGGTTTAGTGAAAATTTACCATTTAGGACAACAGTTGACATTGTGAAAAACAATATTCTTTCACCATTCATTGCTCCTAATTGGTACGTAGATGCTATTTTAAATAGCATATCAGATAAAAATCCTCATAGAAGTTTTGTTCAAAACATGTTTGATCAATATCACAACTTTGATGAAAATCAATGGTATGAATTTATGAAATTTGTAAAGATAACTGACGAAATGTATAAAACTGACATAAACACTGTAAACCCAATAATAGGTGAAGCCTTGGTAAAATATTATACAAACCCTCAGGATTGATAGATACAATGAAGAAAAAGTTTATAAATCTGTATATGGATTGGGCCAAACGGGTTGCTGAATGTAGTTACGCAAAACGTTTACAAGTTGGTGCAGTAATTGTAAAGGATGATTGTGTTATTAGCTATGGTTATAACGGTATGCCCAGTGGTTGGGATAATAACTGTGAAGATACAGAATACACATATGATGAAAGAGATACAGTAAACGGCGATTGGACCTATAACAATGATTCTAAACAATGGTCTAAACTGAAAACTAAACCGGAGGTACTACATGCAGAAAGTAACGCAATTGCTAAGCTTGCCAAATCTAATAACAGCGGGGTTGGTAGTTCAATTTTTATTACTCACAGCCCTTGCATTGAATGTGCCAAACTTATATATCAAAGTGGCATTAGTACTGTTTATTACGATGGAGACTATCGCAGCGATAACGGTATCAAATTTCTTCTTAGGTCAGGAGTAGAGGTTGTCAGAACAGACAAAACAATTATTTGAAATTAAAATGGAGATACCTTATGGTAGTTTAGGTCCATTAATGGATTGGTGTAAAAAGAACTGTTCTGACACATGGTTCTTTTCTGATAATAGTGATTTTGCAGGACAAGGTAATTATAAGTTTTATTTTGAATCTGAAAAAGATTATATAAATTTTATGTTATTTAAAAAATGATGAAAAAAATAATGTTTAGAAGGGAATCAGGTAATTTTGACGATATATTATCTGATGCTGTACTAAAAAAATATCTGAAATTTAAGATAAGATTTCTTCATGGACTTATCATTGAAGTTCCTGAAGAAAGCAAAGTATTAAGCTATATTGAATTAAAATATGGTGATGACATAGAGGACTATATAGTCCCTGATCGTAGTCCAATTATGAACGTTGACTATATTCCTAACAAACCGACGGTGGTTTCTGATTTACTTGATAATCAGTAATGTATGCAGGTAAGTAATACCAAAACAACATCGTTCTTACAAAAGTTTCAACATAACAATCAACTAACCAATTCATATTTCTTCTCCTTGTGGAAGTAGGACAGATATGTTGTCACCTACTGCTAGTACACAAGACATATCACCTAAACTATCTAATACAGTAAAAGTTTGAGTGGCGGGGTTCCCCCATACACTAATTGTACTTCTGCTATTACCCAATCTTATACCAGCAATGATGGGGAGTTCTTGGTATTTTTCTTTTAATGATGATACAATAGTTTCGGTTTTGTCACATACTACACGAAAGCTACGGTATTCTTCTGCTGAAGAATTGTAACTATAAAAAGTTAGTAGTAACAGTAAAGTTAGTTTTTTCATGTTGCACCTTAAAATAAATTGTATAGCACTGAAAATGTGACCAAAAGTAATATAGATGCAACTCTAACTAATGTGAACATTTCAATTAATAGTAGAATTGGGATTTCTTCCTTCGCTCTACTCAAACACCTTAACATAGTAGTTTCCTAATGTAGGCAACGCCTACATTAGTATATATCATACTTTAGAGTGAGTTAACACATACTTTTTTGTAGACGGTATGTCTGGCAGTATTAGGATTTGTCAGTTCAGCTACAAATTCCCCCAATTCATAATTTTCACTATATACTATTTTATTAGTTTCGTCTGTGAAAATGTCACTGACTAAATTAAACACACGACGGTTACAATCAAGCATGCCATAGTTGTATATTCTTTTTACTGAATATCCAAGTTCAGCATACTCTATCCCGTCTGGTAATACATACTCAACCATTGTGTGTACTAGATACTTTTTTGACCCTACTTGTTGAATGTCTTTTCTTATGTAAAAATGATAAACATCACTTTCATAAGTTTTTTCGTAGTTTGATGATTCTTGAATAACTCTGCCGTTTTCAATTTTTAAATCTGACGCAGCTAAAAAAGGTGACAGGCCGAGCATAAAGACTGCAATGATTTTACTCATAATTTTTCCTTAAGTTTTTAAATTTTTGGAGGGATCCAATTTTACCTGTTGTTTGGATGGGTTAATTGGAACGATAGGAATACTTTGCCTTTTGGGAGTAGCCTGTTTTTCTTCAGATTTTACATGAATCAGATTTGCAAGAGCCTGCTTCATTTTGTCCTCCAAATGGGTAAGTCCATTTGATAAATATAAAAGTATTTAAAGTTATTAATTTACCGATATAGCTACATATTAAGGAGATAAAATGGCTAAAGCGAAAACCACAACATCAGGAAAAGCACATACTAGCGTAGTAAAAACTACAAAGCAGGGCGGTAAAATAAAAACAAGCACAATGAATAAAAATGAATCTAGATCCTATAAAAAATACAGGGGTCAGGGTCGTTAAGTGAACGATTTTGTTCAAACGAAAGTGAACGTTGTGTTGTTTGACGATTATATTTGGGATCTAAGCGATTCGGGAATTGTCCTAGATAACAGATTTGAAGTAGAAAAATTAGGTTGGAAACCAGGTGATTATTTTAAATTAGTTTTAGTTGAAGGACAACTACGACTAGTTAAAGTTGATGACTTAGAAAAATTTATAATAAAGGGAAAAGACCATGAAGCAAATGATTGACAAGGTAACAGGTAAGGTACTATCACGTAGTGAAGCAGAAGCAAAAATTAAGGATAAGGCAGGTTGGGTAATCACAGTTATTGCGTTATTACTCGCTGTAAATACTTACATGGCTAATAGTTTTAGTAGTAAAGTTTTAAACAACACAATTAAAGCTAATGACGTTTGGAGTTTTTATCAAGCGAAAAGCATCAAACAAACACTAGCAGAAATGAGTTATGATGATGCAATGGTTAGAGGGGATAAAGCCAAAGCAGAAAAAATGAAAGCTAAAATTGAACGTTATGAATCTGATCCTGAAAAGGGTGAGGGTAAAAAGGAACTATTTGCAAAAGCTAGAGCATTAGAAGAGGAACGTGATATTGCTAAAAAACATGGACCTTGGATGACTTTTGCAGGTACAAGCTATCAGTTAGCAATTGTATTGTTATCTGCAAGTATATTAGCAGTAAGTATGAGTATGTTTTATGCTAGTATTGGTGTAAGTGCGATTGGCTTTTTACTTATGAGCCAAGGCATATGGATGTGGATACCAATGTAATAAAATAAAGCAATAAAAATAAAAACACAATAATAAGATCCTTAGAAAGGACGAGGTAAGATGGATCCGCTAACGCTGTTTGCGCTTGCAAATGGTGCGGTTAAGCTTGTAAAGGAAGGATGTAAACTTTACAAGGACATAAAAGGGGCTGCTGGGGACATTAAAGATGTCCTCAACGACCTTGACGACCAATTTCACAACAAATTCAAAGACAGACAACCTACGGTCGCTGAAAAGAATCAATACGTAACTGAACGTAATCGTATCATTGATCTTAATAAACAAGGCGGTGATACAACTAACATCTACACAAAAATTGGACAAGAACTAGGAACATATTTTGATAATATGTATAGATGCATGGCTGTGTTGGAGGAAGAAGAACGCCGTAGTAGAACAGAAGTATATCATGGTGAAGAAAGTTTAGGTCATCGTGCATTAACCAGAGTCCTACTCAAAAAACAATTAGAGGCTATGACCACAGAATTGCGTGAGATTATGGTATACAATAGTCCACCAGAACTTGGGGCATTATGGACTGAAGTAGAGGAAATGATGAAGAAAGTGGGCAAAGAGCAAGCAGGTGCCATTGCCATACAAATGAAGCAGGATGCAATAAAAGCCAGAATAAAAGCACGTAAAAATAAAATATTAAAATATCGTATAACTTGTTGGACAATAACAACAATAGCAATATTTTATATGGTTTGGTTATGCTGGGCAATAGTTCAAATAAGAATAGAATATAATCCAGAACTGGGCAGATGTTTGATACCTAAAGGTACTTGGGGATATCAACAATACAACAACCTAAAATGGGTAGATTGCGAAATAAATCTATGAGTAAAATAAATATTGACCTTGTAAAACGCATGTATCAAAATCATTACTATACAGTAGATGACATATGTATGCGATTAAGATACCCAAAAGAACTTGTAGAAAAAGCCATAATGACATATAATATAGTCAAAGACCCTAATCACATTAGGGAACTCAAATGAATTTCCAAACTATATAAATACATTATGACTACATTTATCGTACTATTATTTACAGTTTTACTCACTATGGCAATACGAATGGGCGATTTGTTTGCAATGTTACTTTGTTTAGCAGGTTTCTTAGTCATGTTTATATTTGCGGAAGAACTAGAATCACGTGAGAATACTTGAAGTAGAGGACAAGACCCAAAATAAAATGCCCCATCTATTCTTAGATATGGATGGAGTCCAAGCCGACTTCTTTACCCAATGGGCACGTTGGTGGAGCACCAAAACAAGTGATCCTAATATTCAGTGGTATAAAGACATCGGAGACAAAGAACAGCGTGAAGTATCTATAGCAGCACTACAAGCCGAAGGTCCTGACTTTGTTTATGAATTCTTTGCTACTCTCCCTGTATTATCAGGCTGCGATGCAATATTAGGTTGGATAAGCAAAAACAACATTCCCTGCACTGTATTATCCGCCCCACTTAGGTCACCCAAAGAAGATAAGAAAAAAATCATTACTCAAGCTAGTATTGAAGGCAAAAAATATTGGCTAAGCCAGCATAATCCTAGTATGCCAGCTATCTTTGACGGCATGAAAGAACGTTATGCTACAAAGGGCGGGCAACCTAATGTGTTGATTGACGACCACAAGAAGTATATCAGTAGTTGGGAAAGTGCAGGCGGCATAGGAGTGCTACATCGTTGGAACAATACTAATAATACCATCAAAAAACTAAACGAGATTTACGGACCCTACCTAGATAAATAGTATATCAACCTTAATTGGAATATACTATGTCAGACCAACAATTTTTCAGAAAATATTTAGATATATTAAACGAAGGACCGCCCGCAGGTGTTGGTCCTAATGCCCCTGTTCAAAAAACAGCAGCTACAACAAATACACAGGCAGCTACTCCGCAAAATCCATCAAATTGGGATCAAGCAAAAGCTGCGGTAGGACAACAGGTTCAAAACTATAAAGATATTTCAGCCGATGTTGATGCAGCAGTTAAACAAGGCGGATTGGACCCAAAAATCGCCGGACAAGCCAAGAGTCATTTGGCTGGTACAATGATGAAAGGTGGTTATGAAGCAGGTAAAGCAGGATTGCAAGGTCGTGATCCCTCTAGTGCTTATGTGGGTAGCATGATCAAAGATGTTGGTAATTTAGCAGCAAACTCAGGTATCGACGCTCAGATGAAAAAAGCTGCTCCAGACATAAATCAATACCGAGGACCTAATGCCAAAGATATACGACAAACTCCTGAATTTAAGAAAGCATCACCGGAACAACAAGCGCAAGCACTTAAAGATTTTGAAGCAATTAAAAACTTACCCGACGATCAATGGAATTATATGACCAGTGGTAATGCGTTCAAGGAACTTGGTGGTCAGGCGGCAGCAGCAGGCCAAGGTATGATTGATCAAAAAGATTGGGGTACAGGTCGCAGTGCAGGCTTTACACCAGCAGGAAATGAACTTTTTGGACTAGATCCAACTCGTCAAGCAACTGATGCAGAATTGAATGCGGCAGCAAAAGGCACCACACCTGCAGCACCAGCACAACAAGCGGCTCCTGCGGCACCGCAGCCAACTCAACCAACTGCACCACAAGCACCGCAAGCTGCACCAGCACAACAAGCTGCGCCTGCGCCAACTCAACCAACTCAACCTCAGCAAACTACAGAGGAAGAATTAGAAGAAGAATTACAAAAGATATTAAGATTGAGTGGTAGACAAAAGCAAACCACAAATGAAAATGATAGCTTCAAAAAATTCTATAGCATATTAAATGAATCATCTGACAAAACAGAGTTGACTGAATCTATAGAATTACATGATAGTTTTGATATTGAGTTAAACGAACACTTTGTAATTGAGACAGGTATTATTGGTTTTACCGAAGATGGTATTATCATTGAAGCAGACGAAACATTATTGGGATTATTTGAAGTTAATAATATTATATGTGAGGATGAAACTTACGACCAAAAGGAAGAAGAAGTTGCTGAAGATGAGCAAAGTGGAAAACAATACCAACCAATGGATAGATATAAACATCTAGTAGATAGGGCAAAAGGAGACTGGAAATGGAAGAGGGAAGACGGTTCACCAGTTACTCCAGAAGATTTAGAAACTATAAAAAAAACAAAGCGTGATATGCTAAATCAAATGCAAAGTGATGAAGTTAACCCAAAGGACGCCGAAGTTGATAAAGACGAAAATGTTTTTACTAAATTTATGAATTTGTTTAAAGAAAATGCTGAGGAAGAAACTACACAATCTAAACCTGACACAAATAAAAAAGATAAACCATCTGATAGTTATATTGATACTAAACCAGCAACAGATACAAATATAGATACGTCTAAATTAATTGATAAAGAACCATTAAAAGACAAACCACTTAAGGGAGATCCAAAAGATTACATTGCTAAAGAAGGATACGAAGACGAAACCATGATGTCGGTTTATCAAGACCACAAAACAACACAGAAGGATGGAAAAGTAAGTTCAGATTTTTCATCAAGGTCATTCTCACGTAATCCAAAAACAGGTACAGGTTCTTACTTGATATCAAGAGACAAAGACGGAGAATTTACACAAGACTTCCAGCAAAACGTCAGCAAGCCTTGGATGGACTATACTGAAAAAGGTGGACAAGCACCAATGGCACAATTCCGTGCTAAAGTAAATGAAGCTGAGTATCAAGGTCGCAAAGTGCCATTAGGTAAGCCAATGGCAGGCGATGTTGCTAAGTCAAAAGTATATGTTAAAAAGCCAAATGGAAAAGTTGTCAAAGTTAACTTTGGCGATAAGAACATGAAGATTAAAAAATCAAATCCAAATCGTCGTAAGAGTTTCAGAGCGCGCCATCGTTGTGATAATCCTGGACCACGTTGGAAGGCAAGATATTGGTCTTGCAGAGCATGGTAATTAAGGAAAACAAATGAACGAAACTAACTTTTTTAGAAAATATATAGATATTATAAATGAGGCTCCAGCTACAGCAATAAACCCCAATGATAAAAATGCTGCTTCATTTGGGAAACAAATTAATGCACCTACGAATACACCAACAGCAGGAAATAGACCAGGTGGAATTGCATTTAATCAAGATGCAGCCGCACAATCAAAAACGCAAGTTGGTAGTAATTCAGTACAACAAAATCCAGCTAATGTCGATGTAGCAGCAACTAAAGCTAGAGATAGATTACAACAACAAATGGCATCAGGAAAAATTAATGCACCCGCACCTCAAACTGTTGATCCTAATCAACAATACGGTGGAGGATATGATCCTAATAAGGTAAAGTATGCTACAGGGCCTGCAGTAAATAATCAAAGTAGTGGATATACTGCTCAGTCACAAGCTCAAAATACACTCAAGTCAACACAACCTAATGCGCAGTCACCAACATTTACAGGTATGGCGGGGTCATCGTCATCCGCTTCAGCACCAACATTTACAGGTATGGCCGGCTCAGCGGCGCAGCAGCCAAGTTTAGCTAGTCAATATGTAGCGGCTAATCAACCACAAGCTTCAACTCAAACAGCCAATCCTTCTAAGCCAACTGCACCTGAGCCAAGTTTAGCTAGCCAATATGTATCAGCTAATCAACCTCAAACTGTCGCAGAAGAAGATGATGGTGACGATGATTTACTAAAATCTATCATAAGACTAATTAAGAAATAATGAGAGCAAAAGAATTTATAGTTGAAGCACCGGGTCGTTTTCGCCCTAATCAAATCTATGAACTAGATAACGAAAAAATTGAAAAATTACGAAATGATCCTCGTGTTAGAGTGATGTTGGATTTATTGGGAAGAGCAGAAGGAGCAGACTATAATACAATTGTAGGAAGCACTAAGGACAACCCAAAGACATTCACGGATTTTAGTAAGCACCCAAGAATCACTGGCTTAACAACACAGTATGGTCCTAGTGCAGCAGCAGGTAAATTTCAAATAGTACCTAGAACTTGGGACGGACAGGTAAAAAAACTTACAAACAATGGTGTGGAAATAAAAGGATTTTATCCTGACGATCAAGAAAAGGTAGCAATATCAATCTTAAATGATGTAGGTGCACTTGATCCAATATTAAAAGGCAACTACAAAAAAGCAGTGAAACTTTCTAATAGACAATGGATGAGTTTGCCTGGAACTCATATGCCACAAGGATATGGTCCTAGAGATAAAAAATGGATAGAATCTAACGTCGCCGATTTACAAAAGAAGTATGAACTAGATAAAAAAGACACACAAGTTGCTAAAACAGAACCATCAACTCTAGATAAGGTAAAAAATGTTGCAACTAAAATTATAGATCCTATTTTAAGCATTGGCCAAGCTACTAGTAAAACTGTACCAGCGGCACCTAAAGGTAAACCAGGTTATTATTCTGTAGGAGATAGTCATGCGCAAGGAATAGGGACAAATAGCAACGACCCTAACAAAAATATACAATGGACAAACTTTGGTCGTACAGGAGCAAGTGCATTTAGTAAAGAACATTTAGAAAATATTAAAAAAATACCTTCCGGAAGTGTAGTAACATTGAGCATAGGTGCAAATGATTTAGGCAGTAAAAAATTATCAGATATAGTGGATCAAGTTAATAAAACTATAGCAGCAAGTAAAGCACAAGGACATCAAGTTGTTTACTTACTACCAACTGCTAGTGAAAATCCTAGATTACAACAAAAACGTGAGGAACTGAGACAAGCGTTATTAAAATCGCTAGAATCAAGAGATATACTAGATTTAGGAGTTGCTCCTAGTAGTAAAAAATTAAAGGGCGGTGATGATGTGCATTTAGGTCCGAAGGGATATAAAACATACGGTGATTATATAACTCAGATGTACACACCTGGTGTAACACCAAAAGAGCCACCAAAAACGCAAACTGAGCCTACACCAGTTGTCACACCTAAAACTACAACAGAACCTCCTGTTGTTAAGACCAACACAACTACAACAGAACCTCCTGTTGTTAAGACCACAACAACTAAAACAGAACCTAGTGTCGCTCAAAAATACATTGACGCAAATACACCTCAACAGAAACAGCCAAAATCAAAATTAACGGTGGAACCACCTGATTCAGATCCAGAAAAGGATCCAAAGGCATGGGCAGAATATGATAGACAGATGGAAAAAATTCAAGCTGCAGCAGGAGAGAAATTTAGTAAAGAACGTCAAGCAAGGCTAGATAAAGAGCGATTAGATAAAGAGAGACTAGAAAAAGTACAACCACAAAAATCAAAATTAACGGTAGAACCACCTGATTCAGATCCAGAAGCTGATCCAAAAGCATGGGCAGAATATGACAAACGAATGGAAAAAATTCAAAGTGATGCTGCAGACAAATTACACAGAGAGTACCAAGCTGCAGAAAAAGCCGCACAATCAGATGATAGTTACTATACCAAATTTCTAAATCTTTTTAAATAATTTATTGGTAAATTTATAACATACTAAGTATTCTATATGCCTAGAAAAAAGAAAGATACAAATCAATACGAGGTCATTACCCAACAAGATGCGAATGGTGATGTTCTGATACCTATTCCTCCTGTACTACTTGATTCATTAAAATGGAAACCAGGTGATGAAATTTCATTTGATTTAGATGACAAGGGCAGATACATACTTAAAAAGGTATTTAAATGAATTCAACATCAGATGAAATTAAAGTAACGGTTGATCTAAGCGACTTTGTTTTTGACTTAGATGAAAAAGATATTTCAAGTTTAGAATCATACTCTATTCCACCTTTGTCAATGGCTGACACAATAACATTGTCAGGTGACACTTCAACAGACATTTATACATATGGATCAGGTTCTTATTCATATGGAAATATATCTACAGCAACTTTAGGCGGGTCAAGCACAAGCATATATGTAGGAACCAACCCAGCAACAGTCACTCTATCTCCAAGTACATATTCAAACATTCCGACTTGGAATCACCCATATAGTAATGGCAATATACAAATTCAAGGTGATGCAAACGTTGACGGTACTCTTAAAGTTAAAGGTGTTGACATAGGTGAAACATTGTCAAAAATACAAGATCAGTTAGCAATTTATCAACCTGCCCCTGAACTCGAAGAAAAGTGGGAAGAATTAAGAGAACTTGCCCGTAAGTACAAAGAATTGGTTGCAGACATAAGAGAAAAAGAAAAGATTTGGTCAATCCTTCAAAAATAACTTGACAATATAACCATATGGTGCTATACTCAATCTACTATCAACTCATGTTGTCAATTTGATATGACTATGCACCTAGCACACCCCGCACTCACTACCCTCGGCAAACGTAAGGGCAAGAAAAAATGGGCAAGCGCCGAACAAAAGCGTAACGCCGAACAATTAGAACGTGAGTGGAAAGAACTTCAAGAAAAGTGGAAGACTGACCTTAGCGACAAAAAACGTGAGCGTGGTCTTAAGGCACAAGTTTACAAACCACCTGTCAATCCGCGTATTGCAGAAATCAAAAAGTTTTCTAGTGTTGACACTGGACACAAGGGTGCAGTCACAATCAAACAACCAATGCAATATACCGGTGACAAGATCATCGGTATCGGTACTATGCATAAGTCCAATGCAGTCCCTATCTTTAATGATGAGGCTGCAAAAGATATCTCTAGGATGCGCCGTGGCTGATACAACTTATTATTACGAATTTATAAAGCCACACAAACAATATGAGGCTGGTGTTTATTACAATAACAGTCGTTTTCCTAAAAGAGATGTTGCTATGCTATCCGATAGAGTTTGGGCGCAGGGTCCTAAGGGCGGTGTAAGAATAGTTCATCAGAATTGGTGGAAGCCAAGTGTTAGAATGAAATATTATGGCTCAAACTATCTTACTAAAAATCAGGAAGCAATGAAGGAATTTATGTGGGTAAAATTAAAAGCAAAACCAATTGAGTAAAGGAGCAGAATAACAACAATGGCAAAAGAAGAAACATTAAAAATAGATGGCGTGGTAACAGATGTGTTACCAAACGCCATGTTTAGAGTAGACCTAGAAACAGGACAGAATGTAATAGGTTACATATCTGGTAAGATGCGTCAACATGACATTAAAATCTTATTAGGTGACACTGTTGAAATAGAATTCAGTTTGTATGATATGAGCCGCGGTAGAATTACAAGACGCCGCTAAATCTCAATAAATACTCTACGATGTATGATATTGTAGAGAGCCTATCAGAATCCCGAAGAAAACACCTTGAGATTGAAAAACTCAAATACTCCATCACCGACCTAGAACCGGTTCTAAGCAAAGAGACCATAGAGTATCATTACGATAGTCTTGCAAAAGGTTACGCTAAAAGATATAACAATAATGAAGGTGATGATGACTTCAACTATGCTGGTGTATTTCTGCATAACATCTATTTTTCTCAATTTCGTATTCCACAAGATAGTAACACACCCAATGGTCCTGTGCTTAATTTAATTAAGCGCAAGTATGGTTGGTGGCGTGACTTTAAAGAACAATTCAAAGAAGAAGCCATGAAGATTCAGGGCAGTGGTTGGATTTATATGTCATATAGTGGGGACATAAAAACAATAGTAAATCATGAAGTCCGCGATGACATACTGTTACTAATAGATTGGTGGGAACATGCTTGGGCGTTAGATTATCAGGCAGACAAAAAACAATATCTAGAAAATACATGGAAAATTATCAATTGGACAAAAATAAACACAAGATGGGGTAAAAATTTATGAATATATTAGTCACAGAGTCAGCAATTAACAAACTAGAAGAAGTTCTAGCAGAAGAAAATGATCCTAATTTAAAACTACGTATATTTGTACAGGGAGGTGGCTGTTCAGGTATGCAGTATGGATTCACCTTTGATACTGAAACAAATGAAGATGACTGGAATATAGCTGCTGGTTCGCTAAGTGTCCTCGTTGACACTATTTCCGCTCAATATTTAGAGGGTGCGGAGGTTGACTATGCTGAGGATATCTACGGATCCAGCTTTAAAATTAAAAATCCTAATGCTCAAACATCCTGTGGGTGCGGGTCCAGCTTCACTCCTTATTGATAAATACTAGATGAGGGGTCAAAATGCCTATACCAGGACAAGAGAATATCAATATTGGTGCGGAAAACGAAGCAGCGAACAGTGATTCGCTTTTTACCGCATTTAACAAAGCACAAAACAATTTTACAACACTTTTTTCGCAATCTAGCCAATTCACCAATTTTGTTGGTAGCGAAGGGATAACAACATCCCTAAATAGCAACACGAAAACAGTAACTATTAATAACACAGGGGTTACTAAATTAACTGCTGGTACGGGGATTGCAGTCAATACTAGCAATGGTAATGTAGTCATTTCAGTTGCAGGATCAGGCAATGGTACATTAGTTGCAGGTGTTACAAATGTTGGTATAACAAGCTCTACTCTACAAATTTTAAATAGTCCTATAGTAAGTTCAGGTACTATAGGGGTTGATTTACCTATATTAGGTAACGTTATTCCCGGAACTTATTCAAATCCATTATTACAAGTTGACAGTTATGGACGTATAACCTCAGTTCAAAATACCTTTTCTACTGGAACAGTTACAAGTGTTGAATTGCAAAATGGTCCTGGTATATCTGTAAGTGGTGGGCCTATCGTTTCAAATGGAACAATTACAGTAACAAATACAGGTGTTAGAAAACTCAATCCAGGTCCTGGTATACTATTAACAGACACGACCGGTGAGATAACAATATCTGCTAACTTGTCAACATTTACAGGAACAGTATCACGTGTTACAGTAACAAGTAATACACTATCAGTAAGTAACCCAACAATTACACTAGCGGGAAATATTAATATTGAATTGCCGACAAATCTAAGTGTTATTGGTAATGTTTCAGGTGGGGGTGAGTTTAATGTTGGTCAAAACTTATCAGCACAGGGCAATATTACAACTAGTAATAACTTAACTGTCAGTGGTAATGCTAGTATTTCAGGCAATGCTGCTTTTACAGGAAACGTTACAGCACAAAGATTGACTGCTACAGGAAATGTTTCATTCAGTGGTGCAAATGTCAGTTTGGGAAATGTAGCAAATGTTAAAATGACCGGTGGTCAAAATGGTTATATATTACAAACTGATGGTGCAGGTAACTTAAGTTGGGTCCTTAATACACAAAGTATAGGTACATTAGGAGCAGTTGGTGCTAATACACAAGTATTGTTCAATGATGGTGGTAGCGTAGGTGCAAATGCAAATCTTACATTTAATAAAACAAATGGTAGATTAACAGCAACAGCATTTACAGGAGATGGTACATTCGTTACTAACGTTAGTGCTAACACTGCTAATTTTGCTGCTAATGTGACAGGAGCAAGTCAAGGTAATATCACAACTGTAGGTACATTAACGACACTTAGTGTAAATGGAAATTTAAATATTTCCAACGGAAACATCACTGCATCTAATAGTAATTTAAGCATTAAGAACATTAACTTAAATGCTGGTAATATTAATACAAACTCAGGTAATATTTTAGCTGGTGCAGGCAATATAACAGCAGCAAGTGTCAGTGTCACAGGTACAATCACCAGTAATGGATTTATGTATGCTAGCACGCCTGCTAATGGCACATCTAATACTCAAGTAGCAACAACACAGTTTGTTTCTAATGCTATTGGAAATATACAAACATATGCTCCAATTAATAGTCCAATATTTACGGGAACACCTCAAGCACCTACTATTGCACAAAATGTAGTTGGAAGTAATGCATTAGCTACAACCGCTTATGTTAAGAGTGCTGTAGGTGAAGTGGGTGGCGGAGTTCCAGTTGGTGTTATAGTTGCGTGGTCTGGTTCAATTGCAAATATTCCTACAGGATGGGTTTTATGCAACGGACAAAACGGAACTCCGGACTTACGTGACAAGTTCATAATAGGTGCAAGTCAAGATTTCGGAAATATTGCACAAACTACAGTAACACAAAATGTTACAGTAACAGGTGGTACACCAAATGCAGTTGTGGTGAGTCACACACATACTGCTACTGCCACTGATTCAGGGCATTTTCATACCACGGATGGCTCAAATGGTAGTAATCAACATGTTGTGCGTTTAGGACAAGATGCTATGTTTGACGCAACTAGTATCTATTCAAATCCAAATGATGCTGCCTATATAACAGGATCTCGCACTGGAAATGCAAATGCTAATATTCAAGTAACTATTAATGCAAACGGAGTATCCGGCACTAATCAAAATTTACCACCTTACTACGCACTTGCGTATATAATGAATTTTAACATTGGCCCACAATCCAATGTTGACCTATCAATATTTGCTACAAAGGATAATCCTACTTTCACTGGAATCCCTACAGCACCAACCGCACCATTGGGCACAGCAAACACTCAAATAGCTACTACCGGATTTGTAGTAAATAACTTTTCTCCATCAATTTTAAAAGTTACATTATCGTCAAATAGAACACTTACAACTGCTAGTGGAACAGTTAAATTAGTGTTTGACAGTGTTGTGATAAATGCAAGTGATATGTGGAATTCTACTAACAACAGAATTCAGCCTAATAGGTCAGGATATTATAGAATACACTTTGAATTAACAAAGTCTGCGAACACTGATCCTAGCTGTACATTTAGTGTTCATCTTTATAAAAACGGTTCGGCTGTCTCAACCCGTTTTTATTCAGAGCAATGGAATGGGGGATACAATGATACATTCCTCTTATCTGATTTTATCGCTCTAAATGGAACCACAGATTATGTTGAAGTTTATTGGGCTGTTGCTGGAACTGCAGGAGTATCTACTGTATATCCTAGCTCGTCAGTTTTATTTGCTGAATATCTAAGACCATTGTAACAATAACACTGATACTATTTTGCTCCATTTCTGCTAAATACAGTATAAAGGAGCAAAAAGAAAATGGCTATACCTACACCAGCACAAACAATAATCGACCCTAATTCTGATCCAGCTTTATCCGTATACGGAGAAGCTGTGCCAGGTACAATTACTACTGGCAACGTCACTATAAACATAACTAACGTTGAAGAAGTCACCAGAACTACTGTAATCAATCAAACACTTAACAATGCTGCCGGTGGCGCAAATTCAACTGTACAGTTTAACATAAATAACCAACTTGTTGGGGATTCGGGACTAACATATGACCCGAACACTGATAGCTTAACTGTTGCCGGAACTATAACTGCAGGACAATTTGCAGGTAGCGGAGCACAACTAACAAACGTTCAGGGAGCGCAGGTTGTAGGTCCGGTCAATTTAGCAGCTAGTGCTACTGTAGCGGATTCTGTTTCAAATGCTGCACAACCTAATATAACAAGTGTAGGTACGTTAACTTCATTAAATGTTTTAGGTAATGCTGATTTAAATAATGTTAAGACCAACAATTTATTGTACGCTAACGGTGAGCCTTGGATTTTTGACTTAGGTACTGGTAATATTTTATTTGCTGGTAGCCTATTATACAGTGAATCTAATAGTTCAATCACACTAAGCCCAAGTTATTCACAAAATGCTTCTTCAACAATTACAGTTCCTAGTGACAGTGATGCAGTAGGTAATAACTTAACTATTGTCAATGAAATAAATGGTGTTCAAATAACAACTGGCGATGGTGCAAATCTTTACAATTTTACTTTTGATAACACTGGTAACCTAAGTATACCAAATCAGTTAATATTTTCAAATACTTCAGGTGCTATACTAACTGACACTGCAAATAACATATCTTTATCAACAAGTAATGGTAACACTGCTAATAGTGTGTCAGTTCTATTAGAAGATGGCGGAAGTTTTCAAGTTTCCACTGCAAACGCTGGCTTCCAATGGGATTTTGATGAAACAGGAAATCTAACACTACCTGCAAACAACCCATCTATCATAGGTGGAGGCACTGCAGGCATAGACAGCCTAGGTACTATCAATTTAATTCCAGATGGCAGTCTAGCAACAGATCAATATATCATTGTTGATCCTACAGCACCTAATCATATTCATTTACGTGCAGGTGGAACAGGTGATGCATCAAGTGCAGATTTATTTTTAGGCGCAGAAGAAACTTTTGTTCAAGTGTCCGATTCGGCAGGTACAGTAACAGTTTCAACAAAAGATGGTGTTGGCAATACTTTCTCATACGCATTTACAAATGATGGTAGTTTAAATGTACCTAACGAAGTTAGTGCAACAGGAAATATATCAGGTGCAAGTTTATCAGTTTCAGGCAACGTAAATGCAAGCAATTACCTTACAGCAGGGATACTAAGTGCAGGTGGTAATATAACTGGTGGTAATTTAAGTATAAGTGGCAACATCAATGCAGGTAATTTAATAGGTGATGGTAGCAACTTAACTAACCTACCTTCTCAATTAGGTAACTTCCAAATAAGTACAAACACATTAAGTGTTAACAATAATGCATTAGATATTAATATACAAACAGCAAGTGCCAATGCAGGTACACCAAACGGACAAGACATTAACTTAACTGCTGCTAATGGTTTCGATACAGGAATAGGTGGTGAGGTTAACATTACTGCTGGTAACGGTGGTGCTAATGGTACAGGACAAGGTGGTGCAATAGCAATCACTGCAGGTAACGGCACTGTCGATAGCTTAGCAGGAAGTATCACAATCACTGCAGGTCAAAATGATGGTACAGGTGATGCCGGTTCAGTAACAATATATGCAGGCGTTGCGGAAGACGGAGACGGTGGAGATATCGTTATCTCTGCTGCAGGAAGTAACAACGGAGTAGGTGGCAATGTAACTATCTCTGCTGGAGTGTCCAATACTGCTGCTAATGGCATGATAACATTAAATGTAGCTGGTAGTGATAACTATTCATTCAGTGGATCAGTTTTAGAATTACCAAACAGTGACGATCCTTCAATACAGGTAGCAAATGCTTATCCTGTAATGATATCATATGGATCAGGCGTACACGGTGGTCCTGAACTTAATTGGATGGATAATGATGATCCAGCTAATAACTTTGGAAACGTTAACACAATCAGAAACACAATGTATCTCAATGAAACTGAGTTTTATGTAGGCTTCAATGAGAATGGAAATGGTACGCCTACATTTGCTGGAGCATTTACAATTGATGCGGCAAACGGCTTAGTTACAACACCTGCTGATATGAGCGTAATAGGTAACTTAGCCGCTGGTAATATTACAACAATAGGATCAGGTGGCAACATTACTGGTGCTAATGTAATATCAGCAAATCTATTCCAAGGTAACTTAAGTGCATTAGGTAACGTAGAAGGTAATATCATTGTTGGTGCTTATCTATATGGTGATGGATCAAACATAACTGGTGTAACAAGTACTGGATTTGCAAACGGTAATAGTAACATAGGTATTATTAACAATGCAAACATCAATTTCTCATCAGCAGGCGTAGCTAACGTAGTTGTCATTACTGATACAGGTGCTAATATAGCTGGATATGTAGATGCTACATATTTCGTAGGTGATGGTGCTAACTTAACTAATCTGTCCGTAACATTAGCTAACTTAGACAACGGCAACAGTAATGTAGTCGTTACCGCTAATGGTAACGTAACAATCACAAGCAGCGCAAATGCGACAATGGTTGTTACCAACACAGGTGCTAATGTAACTGGATATGTAGATGCAACATATTTTGTAGGTGACGGTGCTAACTTAACAGGTGTAGCTTTATCGATATTAGATAATGGTAACAGTAATGTTGTTGTTAATCTAGATTCTGACATCCAGTTAAGCTCAAATGGCAATTTAACAATGTCCGTAACCGATACTGGTGCAAACGTAACTGGATATGTAGATGCAACATATTTTGTAGGTGATGGTGCTAATATCACTGGTATTACACTTGCAAATTTAGATAACGGAAATAGTAACATTGTAATTACTGCTAATGCAAACATTACTTTCACAAGTAGTGCAAATGCTACAATGACTATTACTGATACAGGTGCTAATGTAACTGGTTATGCAAACATAACTGCAAATGCAAACGTTGGTAACCTTGGTACTGGTGGCATTATTACTGCTACAGGCAATATAACTGGTGCAAAAGTAGCAGCTACTTATGCAATTCAATTACCAGTGTATGCTGATGCAACTGCACGTGATGCTGCTGTTACTGCTCCATCTGCAGGTATGCTTGTATTCAATACTGCTGATGGCTTCCAAGGCTACGACGGAAGTGCTTGGGGTAATATAGCACTAACATAATATGGGAATCTTTGTAGGCGGGGGAATAGTTTTAGGAGCAGGAGTAACTCTTACTTCTCCTCCCCCTCCTGTATACGGTAGCTTATATTTTTCAGATGGCACAACAGATGCACTAACGCTTCCATCAGTGTTAAATCTTACAGTTGAAACAAGCTTTACGATTGAAGCGTGGATTTATTCAACAGGATTAAACACAACCACAGTTATCATAGGTGACATTTCAGGTGGCACAGCATATTGGCATCTATCAGTTTCAACTGGCAAATTAAATTTCTACTGGACTGATGATGTAGATGGTTTTAACAGTACAGGTAACACGACTATACTTGAAAATGAATGGACGCATGTTGCACTAAGTGTTGCTTTCACTAATATACAATTATTTGTAAACGGACAACCACAAACAGTAACTGGATCAACAAATTTTGTCAACACCAATACTACCTCAAATCAATTAACAATTGGTAATCAATCGTTTAATGCTTATGATGCATTTTTAGGTTACATGACTAACATTAGAATCAATGATGCAAATAGTGTTTACTCAACTACCTTTACTCCACAAATACCATTATCGAATATTGCAGGCACTACATTATTATTGTTAGTTCAGGACACTGCTCCGTTTATTGATTCTAGTTTAGGTGCAGCTACTATAACTGATTTAGGAAGTGTAGCATATGATGCACAATATCCATAATAAAAGCCCCGGAGGGGCTTTTATTTTGATTTAAGTTGTTTCAACATATAATCGGCATATTTGCTATCACACATTGAAACTACATCAGAATGAGGCCATTCTAAGAAAAACGGGCAGCCTGTTCTCCATTTAAAGTTTTCTTTAAAATGTTTAAATTCTTCAAGATCCTCACGTTTACTTGGATCAAAGTAACGCCTACGTTGTGAGTATCTATGAAGAATGGTTATACTGTCATACGAATTCATTAAGTGCGATCCATTTTTGTTGCTTCAGTGATTAGTGAAACTACTTGATCAAGGTCGTTGCACAAAATCTTTACACCACACCAATCATCGTTGTCATCACGACCGTTTACTTCAAAAAGATAACCATTATCATACATGCGAATGGTCATATCATCATCTACTTTGCTTAGTTTATCAGAAATGTTCATGTTAATCCTTAAACGAAAAAAGGACACCCGAAGGTGTCCATTACATTAAATTACGCTGCAACTTTTTCTTTGCCGCGCTGCTTGATGTTTTCAAGACTAGGCTTTGTTGCCTTTACTTTTACTTCACTCTTAGGAGCTTTTTCACGATCACTAATTGCATCACCGATCAATGCTTGATCATCAGGACTCTGATAATCAGCATGAGCCTGTAGATACTTAAGTGCTTCCAGCTTAGTCATTGCACTAGGGAGTTCCATCAAATCGATGCGAGTTGCACCACCTTTAGTGAATTGTTTTACACGGCGAATCAAATCGTCAGTAAAACGTACCTTGCTGTTACCATTGTGAGTTGTGATACCTGCTACTTTAAACAATTGCTCAGACATAATTACCTCTTAAGGTTGTTAATAAAAAGTGTCATTTGACAATTATTATTGTAGCACCGGGCATAATAACTGTCAACCATTAATTTGCCCGAATTACTTAGTTAGTACGTAGGGCTTGTTCCAACGACCCACGTTAACATCAACATACCAGCCCACATCAAAATAATCAGTTTGAATATCCGAATTGTCGTGGTTACCATCGTTCATTGCAGTAAGAATTTCCTTGAGGAATTTTTTTGCAACACCGTCGAAATGATCCTGATACCAAAATGGGTTAACATCGATATAATCTACTGCAGGGCGAAAGCCACCGTAGTTTGCGTATCGTGGATCGTCAACATTTACAGTATTGTAATTACCGATAAAATCAATTGCGCCCGACTTAATGTTCAAGCAAAGGGTCATATGATTACGGACACTTAGTGAACCCTTAACATTGTACTTTTTAAGAATTGCCTTAACAACTGGGGCGATTTTTGCTTTCTTTTCTTGGGACATGTAAGCCATTTTTTGCTCCTTGTTTATCAGTTAATATAGCTATTATATAGCCAACCGGATTTATTGTCAAGTTTTGGCAATGTTTCTTGAGGGAAACTTTGTACACCACATGCACTTTTTGCTTGGCTTGTCATAAAAGTAAGACCCTATATCGGGAAACTTTTTCTTGCAACCTTGACAAGTAAACACTTTCATAAGTATTTCTTTTTCGACAACTTTTTTTGTTGTCTTTTTAGCAACCTTTTTAGGCGTTGCTTTCTTCGCTGGTGTTTTCTTTGAGGGTGTAGGTTTCTTTAATGAGGGCATGTAGTCTATCCGCACAGTTTCGTATATCTTCACTCAACATGCCACAACCGATATCAGATTCAACCAGTCGGGCAATGTTGTGAAGGTCTAGTACAGCCATATCTAAACCATGATAGTCTTTCATGATTAAAACTCAATCATGTCCAGCATATCAGCTTCTAGTACAGCATCATGGTAATTGGTAGCATCAAGTACGACAGATTCACCGTCGGCAAAATATGCGATATAGGAGTTATATTCCTCGTCAAATTTGATATCAATGATAAAGTTTTCCATTACAATTTCCCCTTAATGTAGTTGATTACTTCATTTGCCTGCTTAAAATTACTACCCTCTACTGCTTCCTCAATCATCTGCATTTGCATATTATGCAGATCCTCTAGTGTTTTGTCAATAATCTGCCGCTTACGATTTAACCCACTAAAAGTAACACGGTAGTTAAAATTTTTGTAATTGTTCATTGTGCCGGCTTTTCTTCGGGTTTATCGTTGATTTTCTTGCTTGTGTACTCTGCTGCACCTTGGATATCTTTGCCGAGGCCACCAATAGTATTACATGCAGCCAACATCAATGTTGAAAAAATAATAATGTATTTCATGTTAACCCCAATCTTTCTTATCACCAAATTTTTCATTATCTTCGTAGCCAGCGAGATATTCTTCACGCTCTTCCTTGGTTAGGTTAGTGATTCTCTCACCATTTCCAGTACCAAGTGGATACCAGTGTGGATCACGTTGGCGATTGTAATAACTATCAGCACTACCGCGATCATATAAACTGCCATGACGATCACGTTGGAACTGCACCTGATCTTTAAGAATGCGCACAACTTTTTCTTGTGTGACTTCCATATTAATCTCCTAGATAAACATTTTGACGGCGCTCAAGTGCCCATTGACGGTGCAGACGCTTGAGCAACCATTGTGTAAAATCTTTGACTGCGCCGAACTGCTGGACACATTTTTTGTGATTCTGACGGACTACTTTTTCATTTGCAGGATCTTCGCCTAATGCTTTAAACAGTGATAGTTGCTTTTCTGTTAACATGAGTTGCTCCTGTTGATTGACTATACCGTTATTATATCTCCAAACGGATTTATTGTCAACCTTTGGCTTTTACACAATAAAATTGTTTACTATTTGATAACTCCTCTTTAGGAATTCTTTCAAGTAATTTCATACACTCGGACATGGTTTTTACTGTATTCCGTGGATAAAAATCATAACTGGGAGGATCCACT
>JACCDP010603353.1_pt1 | contig 51834 bp, 36 predicted proteins | sample 7445841 | NCBI WGS metagenome assembly JACCDP01 (sample SAMN15323441, study PRJNA562643) | freshwater metagenome | isolation source: river surface water | place: USA:Blue River Watershed | collected 2017-08-17 | reverse complement strand
TCTTGACCTTGATGTCACCATTCTTGTCAAGCTTGACCTTAGCAGGTCGTCCGCGCTTCTTAGGCTTTTCGTCGTCAGACGAGTCAGTATCAGTCGTCTTAGGAGCATTGTCAGCCTTGTCAGCCTTATCAGCCTTCTTCTTGTTCTTACCAGCCTTCGTGTTGTAGACCTCAGTAAGGATTTGCTTGAGGTCCTTGAGTGTGTAGTCCTTGTTGGTGTTGATAAGCTCAACAAACTCGTTGATGATTTCGGTTGTTTGGGCCATTGCTTGGTTATCTGCTTGCAGATGACGATATTGTTACAAGGGCATAATCATTTTTTTTTCAAATACTGAATTTTTCATACAAATGTATTTGTGTCGTTTGAAATAATATAATTATATTATTTATATGATGTAAATGAGGTATTTTACTATTATTAGTTCCAATATACAATACAATGGAGGCAGATATATGGCAGAAACTCCAAAAAATGCTGCTAAAAAATCTGCAAAATTCTTGTTCACAAAAACATCAATTGTCAAAATTTACTTTTGTATAAAAGAAACTACAAAAAATAGCAAACATAAAGAATATTATTATACAGCTATTCACAAAGGTGATAAAATCCAAGTTCTTTCTCAAAAGAAAAAAACAGGCGGAAATCATTTTTTTACTAACAAAAAATTTTATCTGCAATGGAAGAATGATTATTTGCTTCTTGATAATACAGGTGTAAAACCTACTCCTCATATAAGTAATGCAACATTATGGGAAGCAGATAATGAGACTATTATAAATGGAAAAACAGTATATAACATATATGGTGGAGAAGATGATAAATTAGGTTTTATAAAAGATAGAAATACAGGTGAATATACCCCTAAAATGGGTTATAATATATATTACTATTATGATAGAGGTTATTTTTATCCTCTTGTGCAAAATGTACTAAATCATACAATTGTAGAACTTGCTTATGACAAGTTATTGGTACAATTTGTGTAAATTCACATTAAACTAAGCCAAACTGTAAATGCTGTTGGAACACAAATATATTCATAAATGCATTATACAAATCTTGTTTTGTTTTTATTGTGCTATTTAAAGGCATTACTAATTCTTTAGAACAAGTATGTGCAGTTATTTCTGACACATCTGATTTCAGATCAACTTTATATACAGGCGGGTCTGCAGTAATTCCTTCTACCCCAGTCCAAAACATCAATAGAGCACTGCAAAATGCTTCTTTAGCCTTGTATTGTTGAGCATCAGCGTGACTCATCATTTCATAATCACCAAACATTTGCTGAAACGATTCATCTGTATCATTTACAAAGAATTCTTGGAGATATTTATATACAAATCCTTTAGAATCTGTTTTGAGTATATTTTCATTATCCATAGACAATATTAAAGACCTGAATATGTATTTATTATAAGCATCTGGTGTTGTTTGTTCTATAGTAGATAGAACTTTATCCATATCATAAAGCCTAATTTTATCACCAATACTGCGATATATGTAATGGAATATTTTTTTTTCAATAAAGAATCCAGATAAAAAACTTTTGAATACTTTGCTTTTATAATTATAAATAGGATCAATTGTCTCTTCAGCTATTTTTTGCATATTACAATATTCATCCAAATCTTGCTCTGGCATTGTGCAACCTTTCAAACGATAAGTCCTATCTGAATGATACAGATCTAACGCATAATATAAAAACAATTCTTCATTTGTCATAGTATCATATGGAAACATCAAAAACCCCAAATAAATGAATGACAAGTTAAATGGAATATGTACATTATACAGTATTAATAAAGCCAAAATACTCCCAATGAATTTAGCTTGTCTAGCAGTGATGCCTTTTTTTAGAACATATCTTTTTGAAATGTACCCATCACTATTTGAAATACGTTCAAAATATGTATCCTTTATCTGTTTGGCAATCTGTGTAAAGAATTGATTTATAGGACCCCCTCTGTCTTCAGCTACTTGTTTAATATAATATATCTTGTATTTTACATTCAAATTATCACCTATTTTATCATAATTTCTATACAATATTTCTAATTCTTTGCCCAACACAACATTTTTAATAATGTAAAAATATGTATCCTTGTCATAATCATAATTAGGTTTATATTTGTGTATGATGTACTTCCGAATTTTCATAATTCGACTTGCATCATTAGATTCGTCTGTCTTATCACTCTCTACTGTACGAATATATATTTTAGTCATTTTTTGAGTCAATTGTTTGTCTGTAAAATCTTTAAATATATTATCATCTCCTATAGACATTTCTCTACTAGCGTTACTAGCGTTACTCTGCTGAATAGAACGTTGTGAATGTATTGATGGTGGGCTATTTAATATCTTTTTGTCAAACCAATAATTATCAAGATGAATGCCTATTTCTGATAAACCCTTTTTATACTTGAACAATGTTTTCAAATATTCTTTTCTTTCATTCAGAGTTTTTTCATTGTTAATCTTTTTTTCAACAAACTTTAGCAAATTGTTCAATATATTTTGTTTATATACACTTATATGTTTTTTTGCAGATAATACAGATGATAGAGATGAGTTTGATGATAATGAATGGCTTTGGAAACTTGCAAAAGAATATGTATTGGTACTTCTGTCAAACACTGGCTTATTAGATAATGACTTTATACTAATTTCTTCACTATCATCATATAAATGCTGTGCCAAAAATGTTAATAAAATATCTTCTTTATTTTTATTCATTTTTGTCAGATCCTCTTTTCTGACGATGGACTTTAATAAATCACCGACAAGACTTTTTTGGTCAAATTTATTCCAATTATCATTTAACACTGCATCTAGTACACTTTTGATGTATTTTGCATTTTCATCAAAGTATTTGTTTCGTATGAATGCAAATAATATATTTTCATTTTTGTTTTCATTAAAGAATATTTTAGGATAATGAAAATAAGGTACATCAAGATGGAACAATAGATCATCAATATTTTCCATATCCTCTGAATCTTCAATAAAATACCAGAGTACATCTAGTACATCTTGCCATCTGTTGCTATCTGCATATAAAAATGGAACAGTCTTTTTGTTTAAAAAACATATTGTATCAAACTTAGTAAATACTTTATTATCATTTGCATCGGCTGATTTTAATGTTTGTAAAATAGGGTTAATGTACTCATATATACCAGCAGAGCCATTACTGTGTGTCTGAAATAATTGATGGGTAGGTGATTTGGTTGAAAACATTTTCATAAAATGAGACAACAATACAAATCTATCACCATCTACTTGGCGTAAATCATCATTATATATATCTGTATAAACATCTGCTAATAATGGTTTGACAACATCTTCAAGTACATTAATTTTATTTTTATCAGATGGTGTACTTAGTATGATCTGGATATATTCATTATACACTGTGGTTGCTTGTGTACTTGTTAGACAAGATATAAATAGGATGTAAGTAAAGGGACTTGCAAATCCTGGAACATGTTGATTGCAATCTAGCTGAATGTACTTTTGAATATCTGCCATAAATTTAAGGTATGCATTTGTGTATACTTTTTGATTATTCTTTTTTGTTATCATTTTGCTGATTTTAATTATATGATATGTAGCAAATGTAATCAATGTAAAGACATTAGCTCCTTTATATACAGGAATATTGGGGTCAGTAGTATGTGCCAATATACCAAGGATTTTTTCAAAAAATGTACTCAAATGCTTGGGATTTCGTAAGTACATCTTGTAAAACAATGGCAACCTTTCAAAATAATTTTCATCACTTATATTTGCAATCAACTGATAGATGTTAATAGTATTATCATAATCAAAATATTCTGTCATCATCTGCTGAAATGTACTATCATTCATTTGAGTGGTATTTATTATGACTATAGATTATTTTGTGCTTCTAAAATTTCTAACTCTTGCTTCAATTCTTTAATACTTTGAATTAAAACTGGAACAATTGACTCATATGAAAGTGTTAAATAACCATTATCATCAACAAAAACAGCTTCTGGCATAAATTTTTGCACTTCTTGTGCACTTAATCCAATTTGAATTTTGTTATCCATTTGGTATAATGTTTTAGCAATTTCATTGGGCTGATATTTAAATGCCTTTAAATTTCCCAGCTTTTCAAATGGATTATCTATACTAGATATAATTGTTTTTAACCTAATATCTGATGGAAACTTTTGAAATTTTCCAGAATATGTAGCTGTACCAGTTATTGTTACACCCAATGAGGTAGTTGATAGTTTTGCAGCACCACTTCCATTGTATAATAAACTTGTAATATTTCTCAGAGAGCTTATGACATTACTAGAGTCAATACAAGATGAATTATTTATTCGCACATCATTTGGATACACTTGAATATTACTATATGAAATATAAGTATTATTATTTATCCATCTTGTATCATATAATGTGTTATAATTTGTCTGAGTTCTATTCAAACTCTGTGTTGCCATTTAATAGTTAGCTTGTATTTTTTTCTGTTTTAAAATCTCTATGCGAGTTTTTAATTCTTTGATTGATTCTATCAAAAGTGGAATTAGGTTATCATATGATAGTGTCAAATATTTCTTGTTATTTATTTCAAAATCAGATACTGCCTCTGGCAAAACGTTTTGAACATCTTGTGCACTTACGCCATATTGTATTTTATCACTTACAGCATATAATGATTTGGCTTCATTATTCAATACATATTTAAATGTGTCAATTTGAGATATTTTATCCAACGCAGACTCTATTTTAGATGTTACAGTTTTAAGCCGAATATCAGACGGAGAAAATGTAGTTGCTGTTATAGTACCATATACTACAATACCATTATAAGTAGCATTTGAAATTGTTTCTAATTTTTTCGATGTGTTGAAATATAGCTTGTTTAGGTTAATTATTTGATTATTGAGATAGCTTTCATCTGCGAGTATTTTGAACGCAGATAAATTATTATATAATTGATTTTCTAAGTTTGAGTCAAGTGAACCAGTGTATATTCGAAAGTCTGATAAATATATCATACCTATATTGCTAGTTGAACCAATTATATTCGTGTAACTTCCTGGTTCAAGAGCTACTTTAGTATATGTATTTGCATTGCCATTATTGAGTTTTACGTAACTATTTGCTGAAGTATTATTGATATTCCAGATTATATGATTCCATGTATCATTAGTATATGGAATTGTCAATTTAGTAGAGTCATTAATTTGAAATGCTAAATTAGATGTATTATTTGTAACTGTATTTGTGATCTTTATGTTACATACTGTTGTGCTATTAACAAGTTGAGTACCTATAAATTCCAACTCATTGAAATTAAGAGATTCTGTTGTATTCAATGAGTTTCCTGCTAATTGTTGTACTACTAATGCATAAATTCTATATGCAGTAGTTGCATTGACATTTACTGTTGTTGCATTTGGATAAGTATATGATAATATACTAGACTGATCATAAATCATGTTCCATCCAGCATAATCATTATTTGCATATTTGGTAGTACTATTAGTTGCAAATAATCTAAATTTTCCAGGTGCATTATTTACGAAGCCATTTTTAGGATAAATGTTTATCTGTTGCACTTTGATAGAATTTTCAAAATCTATCATTATATATTCTCCATTATATCCACTAAAATATGTAGCGGTTGCATTTCCTGTGCTACCTGTATATGTTGTAGAGCTTGAAAACCCATCTTCTAAAAGACCTGTGAGTGTTGCATTGGGGGAATATAGTTTAAAATCATTAATCTCAACATTCGAATCAATGTTAGATGTTATTTCATTTACTATTAACATGTAACTATTATAATAATTGTTGACGTATAAATTAGATGACATAAATAATATTTTACCTTGTTCATCTAAAACATTAGATGACCAATTATTGGATAGACTATTAGTATTTAATATATTTCCATTTGCTAGATGAGCATATTGGTTATATCCACAAGACAAAATCCTATCATTATTTAATAAAAAATATGATTGTCCACTGAAATAATTTTCAGGAGCATTATTAGTATATATTCCAGAATCTGTGCATATTTGTTTGACATTAATCAAAGGTATTCCTTGATGATCAAGTACAATAGATGGAAACATACTACCAGCTGTCAAACTACTTGTACTTGTTGTATTACCATTACCTAATTGACTATATCGATTATCTCCACAAGCCAAAACCATACCATTATTTTTTAAGAATAATGAGTGAAAAATACCTGCTCTAACTTGTACAACATCAACCAAGATATTGCCATTATTATCTAGTACAATTGTAGGCCATTTATTTACCGAATCTTTAGTATGTATTATATTACCATTTCCTAATTGTGAATATGTATTATTTCCACAAGCCAATACTTTACCATCACTTCTTAAAAACAATGTATGTTTATAACCAGCTGAAATCTGACTTATATTTGTTAAATTGACACCATTATTATCCAGAACAATTGTGGGCAGTTTATTTACCAAATCTTTGGTATCTGTTGTATTACCGTTACCTAATTGACTATATTGATTATCTCCGCAAGCCAATACAGTACCATTACTTTTTAAAAAAAAAGACATATATCCTGCTGCACTTACTTGAATAACATAAGTGAGTTGACTGCCATCATTATCAAGAACAATATCAGGTAGCATATTTACAGTGTTTATAGTATTTGTTGTATTTCCATTTCCTAATTGTGCCCATGTATTATTTCCACAAGCCCATACTGTTCCATCTCGTTGTAAGAAAAGGCTATGAGCATAACCAGCAGAAACTTGAATAACATTAGTTAGTATATTAGCATCACTATTTTTTACAAATGATGCTCTATTTGGCTGTATATAACTTGTGTCATATGCATTTCCATTACCTAATTGTCCTTGATTATTTCTACCACTAGCTAGTACAGTTGCATCTTTTAGCAAAAATAATGCAAAATAGAATCCATAATGTATTTGTCTTGCATATAATGTATTTGCATTATTATCAAGTGAAATAGTCGGCCATTTATTGGTCTGTACTTGTGTACTTGCAAACGTATTCGCAAATTGAGCATAAGTATTATCTCCACAAGATAAAACTAGGCCATTATTTATTGAAGAAGATGTATTGTACACATTATTAATAAACATAAAATTATTTTTTGTAGCAGATATTACATTATCAAAGGCATTACCAATAAGTGTAGGTAAATAAGCAGTGATAGAAGGTGTACCAAATCTATATGATGTAGAATCACCACACGCTAATATGATACCTGATTTTGTTATAAAAAAAGATGAATCACCACCATTACTACACAATATATATTCAATATCATATAGATATGTTGTTCCCGTACTATCTTTCACATATGTTGGGAAACCTTGAAAGAAATTATTATTTCCTATACCTAATTGTCCACTTGAATTTTTACCACAAGCTAAAACTGCACCATCATTTTTGAGGAACATAGAATTATCACTTCCTGCAGAAATTTGTACTATATCCTTTAAAATAGTAGAGACACTTGATAAAACATATGTAACTAATGGAGGTGTCAGATGAAATGTAGAAATATTAGTACTATTACCAAGTTGATAATACTCATTATTTCCACATGCTAAAACTGTTCCATTATCTTTTAAAAAAACAGAATGCAATCTACCTGCTGCAATTTGAATAATATTTTTGATAGGTTTACCATCTAAGTCTAAAACAGTAGTAGGATATTTGTAATTAGCATATTGTAATATGTCACTTATGACTACACCATTACTTAATTGTGCAAATTGATTATATCCATTACCTACTACACTTCCATCATTCTTTAAAAATAATGTATGACTATCACCAGCACACACTTGAACAACATTAGTTAGTATTGTTGTTGCATTCTCTAAAACATATGTAGGATAATATTGATTAACTCCTGTTGCCTCATTAGTATTTAAGTTAGTTCCATTACATAATTCATAATATGTATTGGCACCACACCCTAAAACTGTACCATTTCTTTTTAATAATAATGATCGATACTTCGAAGAATTAATTTGGATAATATCTGAAATTATTTTTTGAACACCTCGATTATTTTCCCACATCCATGATTGACTTGAATCATATGCATAACCATTACCAAATTGAGAATACTGATTATTTCCTGCTATAAACACTTTCCCACTATTAAGAAGTATCATGGTGTTATAATAAGATAAAGATATATCAATTGGCTTTTCTCCATTATTATATGGTAGCGTTGCAAATACATGTGTAAAGGTTTGTACATACTGTATCATAGGTGATTCTCCTAACTTTATAGAGCTATTAACACCAGCTCCATATAAATAAGCTTTGGTGTGCATATAAATAGTGTGATTATAACCAGAACCTATAATAAATCGTTTATTAGGAATAAAAAATCGTTTTTCTATATTGTTTTCAAATACAATATTATTATTCTCTTGTATTAGATTCCAATTTGTATTGTCATTAGAACCATATAATCTAAAGCTTTTAGGTCCTCTAGTATTTCTTGCAACCTTAATATCAAAATATTTTAAAATTATTGGAGTTGCTACATTAATTCTCAGATATTCACCATTATATCCAGATATAAGAGAAGGTGAATTAGCAATTCCATTGACAAACTTATTGTTATCACTCACCCATCCTGTAGTAAAATCATTGTCAAATGCCAAATATGCATCATTACCTGTAATATATGAAGATGCTGTTATTACTATATTTTTACCACCACTATTATAGTTATTAGCAGTAGCTGCAGTAATTGGATATTTTTGGCTATTAAACTTACTATTGTTTGTTTTAATACCATTGAAAAGTAACCAAGGATATTGAACATCATATGTTGAACTTGCTTTGCATTTTACAGTGATTGTTCCAGATGATGTGCTGATAACATTATTGCTATCTGTTAATATTGCAGTTGGAAATGTTTGAGATGTTCCATCAACTTGTATATTCTTTAAGAAATTAAAATTCAAAATAGTATCATTATTTGCCAAATTCGCACCTTTAAACCATGTTACAATAGATAAATTATTATATGTACTCCAATCAACATTATTGAAAGAACCTTGATTGTTACTGCTTAATAACAGGCAATTTCTATAATAGTCAAAATTGCTAGTTCCGTTGTTAATATTTAACCTATATAAATTATTATTAAATGTACTCTTCGAAAGGTCAGATGGATCAAATTGATAATATAACAAGGTATTATTGTTAAGTGTAGTATTAAATGCATCAATGCTTGAATTATATATTTGTATTGAGTTTGCATATAACCTTACATTATTATAGTTGATATAGTTGGTATTACTTGTCCAAGGAGAAGGACTTAGAACTATTGACAAATTTGAACTTATGTTATTTAAACTACTCATATAGTAAAAATCTACATGTTACATTTAAATAAATTCTTCAACATTTCAATGCATTAAGCTCATTTTTCAACTCCTTTACACATTCAATCAATATAGGGATGAATCTTTCATATGATACTGATAAATAATTACTACCTGATTTTGATACTATTGAACCATCTTCTAAATAATCCTTATCAAAACCAGCCAAACTTACAAGTTCAGGAAAAACTTTATTTACATCATCTGCATTAACTCCAACATATATTCTATCATCAGAACCATATAAATTATGTGAAGTTTCATTTGGCTTATATTTAAATGTATCAATATTAATTATTTTGTCCAAACTATTATCTAAATATGATAGAACATTTTTTAACCTTATGTCAGATGGAGGATTTCTGTCTACTGTATATAATAAATCTGAACTAATGTTAACTCCATCACTTCTAGTTTCTAATTTTATTGATTTATCGTAATATAAGTTACTAATATTAGCTATTCTCCTTGATAATTCTGAAGTTGTTAAAAGGTTAGATGCAATATTGTTATTATTAATTTTAATGTTATCATTATAAACTTGAATTTGTTTATAACTAATGTAGTTATTATTTGATGTCCATATATTACTATTTAATGCATTTACAAGAATATTGCTAGTTGACTTTAAATTAATGTTTTTATAAACACTCATTAATATTTATATTATATAATTATTATGAATCATTTAATGCTTTTAATTCTTTCTTGATTTCTGCGTTTTCGCGTTTTAATTCTTTTATGCATTCTATCAACAATGGTATCATGCGTTCATAGGATACAGTCAGATAATTTTGTCCAGATTTCGAAACAATTTCTCCATTTTGTAAATTACAAGTATCAAATGGTGCAATTGAAATTACTTCTGGTAAAACTTCTTGAACATCTTGTGCACTTAAACCAACTTGTGGTCTATTGTTATAATTTGTTACAATATTTAATTGTTTTGCAATGTCATTTGGAACATATTTGAAAGTTTTAATTTGCATTAGCTTTTCAACTGGGTTATCAATATTAGATATGACCTTCTTCAACCTTTCATCAGAAAATGATGAAATTACATCACCTCGCGCTTGTAAATTTACTGATGCTGTCAAAGAACCCTCTATATATGTATCCCCATTTACATTTAGCTTGTATGCTCCAACATTGCCTGTTCCTATACCTACATTTGAAGTAAATACATTTCCATTAATATACGTATCCCCACTCACATTCAACTGATAAGCACCAACTGAACTGGTGCCAATGCCCACAGTACCAGCTGTATAAATATCCGCAATATATGTGTTATTATATAAGTTGATGACCTCAAAATCTTTCAGAGTTCTGCTGTAAAATCGCATATCATTGAGATAACCTTTAAGATATGAACCAGATTGTGCTTTTCCAATAAAACTAGCTATCCAAGACGGCTTAGGGAATTGTTGTGGGCTAATTTGTGCAGTAGAAGTCAATTTTGTACCATTTAAATATATATTCCAATTTGTGCTACTTGCATCCCCACTAATGACCCAAACAACATGGTGCCACTCATTAACTGCTATGGTTTTTGATGCTGAAGCTGTTGAATACGTAATAGCTGAAGAACTAATATATTTTATAGAAAATATAACATTTCCTGAAGTATTGACACTTATACTGACATATTCAGAACCTGATGTGCTATAATATTCTAAAATAGTTTGCCCAATATTATTCACATCTATTCTTACCCAAAATGCTATTGTAAGACCATAACCATTATTTTTATAGTACATTGTTGAAATATTTACTGTACTTGGTATTGTTACAAATGCTGATGATCCATTGAAGTATATACTGCCATTTCCTAATTTCTTTACATCTTTGCTAAATACAGCACCAGTGTTTGTCAAAACATTTGTTTGGTTTATGCTATCTATAAGCATAGCATATTCATCACCATTAAACTTAAACCAAGATTCAAAATTACTACTAAGATTCCAATTCGTTGGTGTAATTTTACCTGCAGTATAATAATCAAATGCATTGATAGAACCATTTACATTAAGTTTGTACGACCCTATGCCTGATGTCCCAATTCCAACACTGCCTCTTTCGAAATATATGTTACTTGTTGATACATTACTCCATTTTGATGCATCTATGTTAATATCTCTCGAACCATCAAATGGAACATTATTTATTTTTATATTACTTGTGAGTTTATCAGCAGTATCTGACCTACCTGCCTGTATCTTTTTCCACTCCTTGTCTGCATCAGAACGTATAAATCTTGCCCACAAAAAGATATTAGAGTCATCATTATCATCTTTGATAGCTAATTGTAATTTATTACCAGTAGAACCAGAGCCCTGAACAATTACATTAAAAGTTTTATCTGGCTCTGGGCTATCTTGACTTCCAGGCACGCGCCAAAATCCATAATCTAGAGAATCAAGTGAAGCTCCACTAAAGTAACTATTTGGCAAATTCGAATTATTGAAGATATCTTTAATATTGGTTATACTATCAATTGTATGTGTATGTGTTAAAGGTGCATATGTACTTGAAAGTCCAGTAATTCTTTCATTCACTGAATTTGAAGTGAAGATAATGGCATTTGCTAGTTGATTGGATGAAATGGCAATGTAATTTGAAACATTACTTGTTAAATTAACTAAACTCTGATTCAGTCGTGATATATCAGCATCAATACGAATATAATTTGATGCATTTTTATCAATACGAATAATATTCGAATTAATGGTAGATATACTAGGTTTTACAATATCATCAATAGTATATAGCATTCTGCTATCAATCAATTGGTAATAAGGTGCTGTTCTTGTGTACAATCTACTTATACTTTCATCTGTTGTAGGTTCAGTAATAATTCTAAAATCAGATATATAAACTTTCCCTTTATTATTTTTAGAACCAAGTTTATTAATATATAATGATGGTGGTAATAATAATGATAATAATAATGGTGAAAGTTTTTGGTCAGGAATGAAGATTTGGGTTCCATTATTTATCTTTACTTTAAGTCCTTCATATTGATCACTACTTCTGATTCTCCAAAAGAAATGAAACCAATCATTCAAATTATCTGAAATAGTATATTCATTATCACCAGTTATGTAGTTATTATTGACATGGAATTCTAATTTATTATTTAAATATTTGACAAGCATATTTGATTTAATTCCAAATAATTGCCATTCTGCAAAACTAAGCGCAGTAGCATTACCAACTAATTTATTAACAACTAATGCATAATATCTGTAAGCTTTGTTGTTGATTATATCTATGGTTATCTCATTGTATTGACTCAAAGCTTGCTCAGTTTTATATATTAAATCCCAATCTGACTGTGTATCATATAAAGCAAATTTGTTAGTATCATTAGTTGCATATATCCTAAAATGAGAAGGTGCATTAGCTCCTGAAATTGTGGTAAGTGTTGGAAAAGATATAGATTCAGAAATAGCATATAATTTAATCTGATTTAATATTATTTTAGCAGATAAATCAATTAGAATATATTCGCCAAAATATTCGTCCGAGCTATTTGTAAATTTTCTAGCATAATGGCCATCAGGTATACTGGATTGAATTCTATAAATTCCACTCGTGTCATATGCAATTCTACTAACAAAAAAATTTACCTCATTATCTTTACTAATATAATTATTAAACAATTTCCAAGACCCATAATTTTGTACAATTGAATTAGGATATGCATCTGTTGTATGATTATATTTTACATCATAATTGAATATTGAACTAGAAAAACACTTAAAATTTTGTGTATCAAATCTAGGAAAATAATTTGTGGTTAATGGTGATTGTTGAGTAGTTACAACAGTTTGATAAGTGTTTGTAAAATTAACCCCTGGAACTGGAGTCAAATCATTATCATAGAATTGAAATAGAATATCACCATCTTGTGGGTTTTCAAGTTTGAACCAAGCAGATATTGTCAAATCTGGAAATAATGTAGCATCATTCCAATTCTTACTACTTGTAGGAGTAGTGCTTAAAATTGTCATATCAGTATTGCTTGATAAAATTAAACTGTTACGCCGATTATAGTAGTCAAAATTATATTGTCCTCCATTATTTGTAGCATCTCTATTATTTTTACTACTATCAATTGTTAATGTTGTATCACTATTGAATTGATAATTGACAAATGCATCATAAAACAATCGATTGTTCATATCATCTGAGTTTGTATTCTTAATTCTGATTTCATTGGGATATACTTGAACATTTGAATAAGTCAAATAACCAAGATTTGATGTCCAATCTGCAGAGCGAGTCACACTTCCTACAGAACCGGTTGCTCCACCTATAAGTGAACTTAAATTTAGTTGCTTGCCATTTATATAAAAATTCGATGCATTAACTACACCATTTACATCCAAGGCATATTCTGGGTCATTTTTACCTATACCAATATAGCCTGAATTTGTTGCTGTTAAGTAGTTGCTTCCTGTTCCATTTGTGACACTATGAAAGAATAATTTATTATTCATTGTATCATAACGAATTTGATGACCATTTGTATTATTTGAATTATTCAACATCAAACCTGCGATCTTATCAGTGCCCCCTGCATCAATTCTTATAAAAGTATCCATATTTTCTCTTTGTAAATGTAAGGCTTCTTTGGGTGCAACAGAACCTATTCCAACTAAATTACTTGCAACTGTCATAACAGTATTTAAGCCACTATAGAACTTATGAGAATGTCCAGTTTCAACAGCATACCATATACTATCATTTGCTACTCCCAGAGCATATGGTAACTTATCAACAGCACCAGCTTTTAATATTAATCTTGTGCCATTATTGCCCCCTAGTATACCATTAGAAGGTACATTTACCTCACTGCTATATATATATAAGCGCCCGCCAACATGTAGCTTGCTATCTGCTTCAACATTATCAACTCCAATGCCTACATTTCCAGAACCTTTGAATATGACTTTTTTGTTAAATAGTAACTCGCTATTTTGTGTTGCAAAAATCAAGTCATTATTATTATCACATCTGATGGAATACCCGTTTGCTGAGTTTTTGTCATACAGCAAAATGCCTGCTGTTTTATCTGATGCACCTGCAACAATTTTTACATATGTATCTCTATTATCTCTTTGTAGATGCAAAGCTTCTGTAGGCATAACTTGACCTATTCCTACCAGATTACTTGCAATTGTCATAACAGTATTCACACCACTATAGAATTTATGGGCATAGCCAGTTTCCACAGCATACCACATACTATCATTTGCAACACCAAGTGCATATGGTAACTTATCATCTGAACCAGCTTTTAACACTATACGCGTACCATTATTAGCACCTAATTCACCATTACTTGGTGTATTTAGTTCACTGTTCAATAAATAAAGTTTATTATGAATTCCAATATTATTGTCATTCCTTATCATTAAATTGTTATTATAACTATTTTGACCATTTATAGAGGAAAAATACATACTTCCGTCATTATTATTATAACGAATAGCGTGTCCTTCGTACAAATTGCTTTTACATAATAAAATTCCAGCAGTATGTCCTGCACCACCAGTGTCAATCTTGATAAAGTTATCATATCCATTCCTTTGAATATGTAAATTTTCAGTTGCAATAGTGTAATCTCCTATCTTGACAAAATTTGTTGAATACAGATTGGATGTCAACAATTCTGATGCGTATATATTTGAAGTTGTAAGTGACCTTTCAATTAGAGCAGATGAAGCCTTTACAGTATTAGCAGACATACTTCCTGCAATTGTAACAAGGTCATCACTTGGGCTAGTTGCAATACCAATATGTCCAGATTTATTAATAACTAATGCTTCATTACTGGTAACATTTGTCAATGAAATTATATTTCCTTCACCATATTGTTTTACAGTCAGTGCAGTTGTAGGAGTATCACTTATAATCTCAAGGTTTTCACTCCTGTATATAGCAGTTTCAATAATAGTAGATGTTCCTTGTACATGTAAATTTTGTACTGTCAATGTGTTATTTATTTGTAGCTCATTATCAAATTTGTATTTATTACCACTGCCATTTTGTAATAAAAATTTTCTGTTCGTGCCATCTGCAATATCATCTGCAGTCAATGAGGATAATTTACCAGAAACTGCTGTATTTAAACTTATGTTGGTATTATATGTTGAAAAAAAGGCAGATTTAATATTGTCATTCAATGGTGCTGTATATATATAAAAGTCAGCAAAAGATAATGAACCAGATGTTATGTTTGCACCTAATGTATTTGTGTATGTATTATTAATGAATTCTATAGTATTTCTCTGATATTCATATAATACAATATTATTATCAACAATAATATACTCATAAATATTAACTTTAGTTTTGGTAATGTTTATTATAAAATGGTATAATTGATAAGGATTGCCATTTGATTTACAAATATTTAAATCTTTAATACTAATATTATCTCTTGCATAGTTATTACCATTATAATATAATGATGCGGTATTAACACTATTAGTAGTCAGTTTCAAAGATACATTAATATCATGAGAGGGATATGAATTATTATGTTCATTATATAATCTTTTAATTTCATCAGGATCGGATGTTACACGTATATAATATAATTCTCTACTATATACTCTAATGTCATCAATTTGTCCTATGAAATTATTTCTCGTAAAAATATGATCATTTATTATTATGCCAAATTTGAGATTAGATACATTAAACAACGTGTCTTCAAAACGCTCTATCCATATCTCACCATTTCTATAATATTTTATTTGTATTTTGTTAACTCCTCCAACATTTATTTTTTTTATTACAAATATAAAGTGAGTATATGCATCAGTATATGTTGGCCATCTTCCATCTTGATCTTCAATTATAATTTCATTAGTACCAAAGAAACTCAATTTGAATTGACCTTTGTAACTAGTATCATCATTACTATTATCATATCTACTAATCTTCAAAAAATTTGTTCTTTGAAATTTATTATTTTCATCAATGATATAAGATTGCAGGATAACCTCGCGATCATCACCTGACTTAATTTTAGTAAGGAAATCATTGAATTTTATTCTAAAAGAAATACTAATACTACTGAAATTTGTGAAATCAATGATTGGTGTGTAAACTAGATATTCATTTTCTGGTACTGTATTAATATCAATTCCTTGATAATTTTCTGGAGCTTTATAGATGAATTTAAGAGTCTTATCTGTAGAATCATATTCTACATTTAAATACGGTTTATCATACAATAAGGGATTATTCAAATCATAAGCACTACCAAGATTTCCAAAATTTTTAGTAAAGTTATTAGCAGCATCAAATTTATACCATAATAGCAAATCTTTAGTATCTTCTATAAATCTATATTTTGTACTGAAGTTGAATATATCAGCACCAATATTTAATTGTTCAGGTCTTATGAATCCAGCAATAGTCACTTCTTCAAATTTACTCCAATTTTCATCTGGTAATTTAGCATTTTTACCAGATCCAAATGTTATATGATTCATAAAATCTATGTTACTATATATACCACCATTATTGATAAGTGCTCTATTATTAAGACTTTCATCAAATAACATGTCTACAGGATTAAACTTATAATTCAAATGTGGTTTTCCAATAGTATTAAATTTACTTATAGTGTTTACCAATACATTTGATGTATCAACTATAAAACCTTTCAAATTGTTACTTGTCTGACTTATTTTTGATTCTAGATTAACAACAAGATTTGACACATTTTCTTGCACTTTTGTTATTCTAGCACTTATTTCATTTGATGTTCCAATCATATTTTGTGTAATTATATTCGAAGTCTTAGCCATAAAGTTAGATGTATCACTTACAACAGTAGTAATTCTGCTACTAATTTCATTTGATGTACTGGTTAGTCTGCCACTTATCACATTTGATGTATGTATTAAATCCTGTGTTATTGTATTTGATGTAATATTCAAATAATTTGACATATTAGTGTCCATAGTTGTTAATCTGTTTATCAATAAATTGCATGTCAATTGAATATTGCTTTGTAGTTGATTAGATACATTCAGCACAAAAGTGTTCATCTCAATATTAGATGCAGTTACAATAGCACCAACACGACCAGATGTATAATATAAATTACTGCCATTGGGATTCTCTTTCAACATATCTGTGTCTCTATCTGTTAGATTAACGTTTGTCAATTGTTGTCCGTTACCCTTAAAATAGTCAGAATAAATAGTACCTTTTACTGTTAAAGTGTAATCTAAATTTTTGTCAATATTTTTCACTGGATATGTCCCAATACCAATCGTTCCTCTATTTGTTATATTAAAAATATTAGGATTAGCATATGTGTCTGAGTAATTACTGACTGACATTATATCAATATCAGTATCTGGTCTCAAAATTCTGATAGATTGATTACGAGTCTCTCCATTAATAAACAAAGATGCATTAGATTGAGGAGCTTCAATAATTGTTACAGCATCTCCCATTATTTTGAGACTGCCAAAGATTCTTAATCTACCTGTGATATCCAATGTGTCATATGTATCATCAATTATAAATTTTTTACTATTATCTGAATCTTGCAAAATATCATCTGTTTGTAATAGTGTGATTCTTTGACTGATTTCATTAGATGTTCGAAGTACATAATTTGATGTTTCAATATTAGAAGCAGTCACTATTGCTCCAACCCGCCCTGATGTGAAATACAAACGAGATGTACCTTCTGCTAGCATATCAGTATTCCTGTCTGCTAAATTTACATTTGCCAAATTGTGCCCGTCTCCAAAGAATTTTTCGGCATATATATGATTATGTGCTTTTATATCACCATTTACATCAAGATGATATTCTGGTCTTTCTACATTAATACCAACATTACCACCATCTCTTACAGAAAATCTCACATTTTCACCTTCAGCTATTTTAAATAAATTATAATTATTTTTTACACTATCTGGATTTTCTGTAAATTCTTGTAATTTGTTTATTGAAACGCCTGTATTATCATACCCATCCAAAACGAAATTAATATTACCCTTACTCTGTACAAGATAGTTTGATGCATACAATTGATAATTACTTGTATGATGAATATAATTAGACGAAAACATAGTAAAAGCGCGTTCATACATATCTTCACTGTAATTGAAAATCATTGTGTTATTTCCTCTGTCCAAAATATCACCTTGCACTTGGATATAATCAACAACAAGTTTGTTAGCAAAAATTGTACTATTATTGGCATATAATGAACCATCGACACGGATATCGCCTTTATCATTGACATTAAATATAACAGTCTTGTCAGTATCATCTTCACTGACAATTTCAATACCACCATCTTTTGAATAAATTTTGTTAACTTTTCCATATACTTTTTCATCATCATTAATAAAATCTACATTATTTTGCAAGATAATATGTGGATTATATACTATAGTTTTACTAGATACGTAAAATGGCTTATAGTTTGCATTTATGTCGAAGTTGTATACAGAATATGCATCATTTAAATTGACTGTATAATTGACGACCTTATTCACTAAGGGAACACTATATGTAATTATTTGTTTTTTCAGATTACTTGTGAAAATATCTGGTCCAAAATTAAATGCTTGATCTGCACCATATGGATATGCATTTAAAAAGTCGATTTCTGAATACAGGTCAATAGTGGCATTATTGGCATCATTTTGTAAAATATTATAATAATAATTATGAACAGGATTTGTAGTAACTATTGTATGAGGCCCTTCCACCTCTGTATAATATTGAATTTGCCTTTGAATATTCGCTATTAAATCCAAGCTATACACATCAAATTTATTATAATAAATATAATTGCTAATATTAATATTATTACTTGTGTTTTCATCAATAATTATACCATATTGTTTGTTGTAACTTATGTATTCTTGATTAAAATCATTTAAATTTTTATGCATATAAATGTATACATATAATTCTGTATTTAAAAATGTAGATGTACTATGTTGTATATTAGCATCGACATCAATAACTAAATCATCATAATTGCTTGTCAAAGTAAAAATTTCATTATATAATTTATAATTATAAGTCTTACCATTCACCTGATCCAATGCTTCGCCATTTAATAAAACACTGCTGATATTATTAGGCCTTATTTGCAAACTTACATTTTGATTTGTTATTTCCTGAAGATTGGGCAGTCTTGGTAATATAGAAACTAAGTTACTAATATTGATATATACATTATCCCCATTCACAAGTATATTAGAGTTTTGGAAAATGTACTCAGTTGCCAAATTTTTATAATTGGATGTTATAGTCAATTCATTAGATGATATTATGTTTATTGTTTTTTGTATCGACATATTTCTTTTCTTGATAAAGTTTGAACTTGTAAACAACAAATCATGTAATAAAACACCATCTTTATCAGTCTTGGGTAAATTACTAGGTTCTATATAATATTTGAGACCAGATAGATATATATTGGATGTGATATCATATGTATAAAGTTTATTATTGAATTCAACATTACTTGTATATTGATCAAGTAAAGTGTATTCTAAATTACTATTTAATACTTTTATAGTTGCATAATTATTTTGCATAGATACATCTGAATATTTATTTGCAATATGTAAGGCAGTAGTGTCATTAACACTTTCAATATTCACAGTATGTACTGGCGCATCTACATTAAGTCCAAATTTTTTATCATCTGTGATGACAAAGGCTGGTACCAAATTTTGACTATCTGGTAAATATGTATGTTTTTGTATACCATGTTTTAAAACAAATCTATTTTGTTCATCTGGTGCTTCTATGATCCAGAAACTGTCATCATCATTAATAGCTTTATGCATATTAATGGCGGGTGGATACAAAGTATTGGTTAATTGTAATAAATAGTCAGTAGAATTTTCAATATGTACACCTATATGACCTAACTCCTTTGGTTTCATTATATCTAAACCAATATTCGTATAGGATGTAGTATTATTTGCATAAATAGATAATGCTCTGTTATAGGAGTTATCAGGATTAAATCTTGACAATTGAAACAGTGACCCAATATCATTATCATTATCTATTCGTCGAACATTAAATTCATAGGCATCTTTTTTCTTACCTTTGTAATTGTCAAGATTCAAATCAAATGTACCCAATTCCATTTTAGCAACATCAGCAGTTGAGAAAAACGATGTCACAGGTATTTGAGGTAAATTTTGATATACCAAAAGAGGTGTTGTATTTGTATTATCAATGTTTTTCAGATGTTGAATGAAAGACAAATCTTTATCTCCATTTTGTTTTTCGAGATGACCAATAGTAACGGCTTTTTTCGGTAATATTGCAACTTTTTTACCAGTAATTACAACATCATTCAACTCCCCAGTGTTACCTCCAACTAATGGAGTAACTGCACCACTACCTGTTGACCCACCTCCTAAATGCTGTAAAGCATCAGTAGAAATAGTAATACCATTTACTTTACCACTTAACTTAATATCTCCATAAACTTGCAAATTCCCATGAATTTGCATAACATTGTCTCTCTGAGCTAGATTTGTATTAATTTCTGGGTTATTAATATCAACATGATAATTAGATGTCCTAGCATTAAAGTACATTGTCATACCATAATTAGTAGGTCTTTGTGTGCCATTTGTATACCCAAATTGCAAAGGCCCAATATCATCTACACTATCAGATATAAATTGGTGATTTTTATACATAAACCATTTATATAAATTCCTATCTCTTGGTTTACCAGTATTATCAGCAGATGTAGCATAGTCACAAATATCTATACCTGTAAACTGTGCATTTCTAGTAGCTGTATTACCACGATACCCTCTATACAAACGAATTATAGTATCATTATATTCCTCATCCAATGTATTCCGGATGTTCAATGGTTTAGAACCAATATTAGTATCAGCTTTGTTCCAACCTAATGTGATTTTTTGATTGGTATAGGCCATTTTTTCAGCACTATCACTCATTTTAAATGTAGCAAGTTTCACATTATTATCATAATAGCCATTAATTGAATTGATACCTTTCTTTACATTTAAGCCTTTGAGTTCAATGCCAGCCTTATCATTAATATTTATACAATAATTAGTGACACCATCTTTGTCATATAAATAATAAAAATCTTGACTTTTGTCATTAACTGGCATAAACGAAGCTTTTTTAAGAACAAATAAGACTGATTTTGAAACTGTATTATTTTGATTGACATAGATATCATTGCAAAGTATATCTCCTCTGACATCTAAAGCATATTGTGGATTAGCTGTATTAATACCAATTCTTTTGTTTTGATGTATTGTTAAAACAGGTGGTGTCACATTGGTATTCAATTCTGAACGTACCAAATCAACTCCTGGATAAAAGTAAATATTATGTAATTTATTAGTATCATTTGTATTAATAATAAAACTTCTGTCTTGCATAGAATTTATATCATTTAATGAGGTCAAATGCCCCATGTACACCATAGGAACATTAGCTTCATTAATTTCTTCGGATGAATCTTGTATTAAGACTTCAAATCGATTAGGACTTCTTTTTATTATATTAAATTGTTCATTGTATTCATCTTCTTTCAAGACACCTACTCCAAATCTTCCTGGAACAACTAAATTAGATCCTGATGAGAAATTGAGTACATCATCAGTAGCAAAGATCAAAATGTTGCATCCATTAATGTCATAAGAATTAGCAACCTCAGTGCTTACCATAACAGGATGTAATGTTGATACATTAATACGAGTATTTGATAGATACAAATCACCTTCATTGATAGATAAATCACCTCCTAAATTAAGATCTTTGATTATATTGATATCATTATTAAAGGTTGTCTCTTTTTCAAATGTTGCATTATTTGTTACAACTAAATCTTTCAAATTCACTGCATCTGTTACATTTAATGTGCCTTTGACATTGAGTACATTATTGACTTCCAATACATAATTATCACTGGTCCTGCCAATATATAAGTTTGAATTGAATACAAATTCACCTTTAACGAAATCACCTGGTATAATAGCATTTGCTCTGAAATTGAGTCCTTTATTTCTGACAAAAATTTCATCAAGATGTTTGTACGATTTGGTGAAATAATCATATGTAACAATATTTTGCAATTGAACTGTTGCATCTACGCGAAGTTTGGGTCTTTCTGTGATTTGAATGAGTACATCTTCTAAAGCACTTATTTTTTCATATGTATTAAATGTAACAGGCTCAATTTGTGTGGCACCTATACCTACACAACTGTTTGTATCAATCATTAGGGCTGGTAACAAATCTGGATTATTTTGGTAATTTGGAAATCCTATATTGGCTGGATTTTGATATAAGTTTACCATAGAATCAGTTGTACGACTCACGTGAAATTCAATGGGCATTCCATCAGTAGTAGAAATAACAGCAGGCGATCTAGCAGAATCGCCAATAATACCAATACGCATCTTAGCCAATTCTCCTGTTTCAGTTTCATTTGTCTTAATACGAGTATTGAGAGATATATGTGTATTATTAATATTATAATTAGGAGTGACACAGATATTGAGACCATTGGCATTATTTAATGTATCATCTTTTCCTCCTATAGTAACAAATGATGTTGTAAATATATTATTGCCTAGCCCTCCTCTACCATCTGTAATACTATTAAACCCTTTTTGAAATAATGGGTCAATTTCATTCAATTTAGTTAATACATCTTGTAAAATATTCGAGTTATATCCTTCAAATTTAACATTATTAAATTGCAAATTGTTAGCTATAATAGTTCCTTCACATACAATATCATCATTTATATATAATCCACCTGATTTAAGTGAATCTTGATTAGCAGAGTCTAATAGTCTGCGTGTAGAATTAACAGCTACACTATCTTTGTTAACAATTAATGAATATCTTTTATCACGAGAATCACCTGTAATACTACCTTGTTCACCCACAACAAGATATTCATTTTTGTTAAGGTCTAATGCCTCAATATTACTTAATAGACCAATACCTAATGAATTTATTTCGATTATTGAAGGAGCATAATCTGAATAAATCATATATATTTTTCTATTACTTATATTGAATATTTATATTATAACATTCCTTATGTCAATAATTGAAAAAATGATATATAAAACTAATATGTATATATAACATTTGCAAATGAACAAAATAACGAATATCCATAATAAAACAAGGGAACTTGATGTGGAAGAAATGCCATATAATAATAAAAATATTTTACTGACTGACGATGATTTAAGGGCATTATTTAATAGCAATGGATTACACAGAGTAAACTTCAATAATATAGATTTATATCGGAATGCATTTGTGCATAAATCATATTGCACTATGAAAAATGCAGACTTTGATGCAGGAAATTCTAAATGTCCCCAAGATTGCTTACCATTGCAAGAGATGTCATATGAAAGGCTAGAATTCCTAGGAGATGCTATTCTAGGCATGATTGTAGCAGCATATTTGTATGAAAGATTTCCTGACCAAAATGAGGGTTTTCTGTCAAAAATTAGAACCAAAATTGTTAATGGCAAAATGTTGGGACATTTATCAGACAAAATAGGTTTTCCTAAGTTCGCTATTTTATCCAAACAAGTAGAGGATGCTAATGGTAGAAATAATTATAAAATTATGGAGGATATATTTGAGGCATTTATTGGAGCAATATATATGGATATGCAAACATTAGAAAATGATTATGCTGGATATATTACAGCTAAACAATGGATTATTTATGTAATAGAAAATTACATTGATTTTACAGAACTTATATTGTCTCGAACAAATTATAAGGACATTTTAGTATCTTATATGCAACATCATCTGCAAGATCAGCCTAGATTCCTTGAAATAAATATTGTAACACGAGATAGTAATAAGATTTTCACATATTGTATCAAAGACAAGAATAATACTGTTATTGCAACTGCAAAGGGCAATACTAAAAAAGAAGCTGAGAATAATGTATCATTTGAGGCATTAAAGTACTATAATGTTAGTCTATAACTCTTATTGTTGTCTACTAGAACGCGGTGCAGGCAATGATCGATGTCTTGACTGTGAAACTGATCTGTTTTGATTACGCATTTGAACAAAGAAGGAATGATCAATAATTTGATTTATTGAATGATTTGATGAATTATTTATAATGATTCTAACTGGTCTGTTATTTCTTATTTCAAACCGCGTGATAGTATTAGGATATGATAATGGATTATCTGATACTCTATATGAATTCAAATTATTTTGCCTCAAGAATTGATATCCGTTTACAATATCAGTGTTTATGTTATTATTTCTAGATACTGAAGCTGTTCTGCTCATTGGAGGAGATGGTGATCTAATATTTGCTAAAAGACTTCTGGACAATACACTAGACCTACCAGAACCTCCTTTTTTCACTGGCATTCTTAATATATATAAATACTAAATTTACAAATTGGGTAATGATTTCGTAGTATTTATTTTTCGTAATCCCAAGATACTAGTTTTATTGGTGATATTTTGCATTTTAGAAAATTCTTCACTATGAAAGTTTTTTGACATATAGTAAATATTTCCGGTGTCTGCAAACATATAAGATACTGCTCTATTATTGAATCTATCATATAAATAAAATGGGCTAGCTTTTGGCAATCCAGAATATATTGTTTCAGCAAGTGTAATAATAATAAATGTCAAATATTTGATATGCATAATTAAATAATATACTAAAGTTTTATATAACTGTCCAATTTTTAGGACATAAATCGTGTGTTAATTTATCTACATTTGCTGGTCCAAACCATTTATTTGGGTAATAAACTAGTTTATCTGTCTTAGCATTAAAATATGCTCCCCACCAAGAAAATGTACTATTTGCAATGATAAGATGATCACAATTAGCCATAAGCAATATTTGTTCCCAATCTGCAATTTCAAAGCGAATATATGTAAAGTTGCATTCAAACTGTGTGGACTCTCTAATTAAAGATATGTATTTATCAATAATAGGTTTATCATTTTCCTCAAAAAAACATAATATTTGATAATCACTAATATTTTCTCCTCTTTTTTGTAAATCCTTGTGTAACTGCAATAAGGCTTCTATGTAGTATTCAGGTCTTTGAACATAATGATATGCTTGTAACCCTAAATAGTCACCCATTCTAAAATGCATACCAATTGTTTTTTTGCCAACAAATAAATGATCATAATGATTGCAAACATCTTTTATTTTTTGTGTCAAATGAAGTATATTATTTAATTTTGCAAAGTTATGCTCAAAATATTTATAGCTTTGGAAATATCCATGTAGTATAAAATCAGAGTTTTGCATAGAATCAGGTATATTAGTATGATGAAAACAAGGTTCATTATACCATTGTAATTGTCTATCAAGCTGGCTATACTTATTACTAAGTCCACTTAGCAAAGTATTCCAGTAAGTTCGTGTACCATTTTGTGTTTTATCATCTTGTGATAAAATTGTGTACTCAATATTATGATCTAATGCATATGAAATTCCTGCAAAAATCATAAATAGTTGGTTACCTAAACCGCCCATAATCCAAATATATATCATATTATGCATATAAAGTCAATTTAAATCTTATATAATACAATTATGAAACATTTTTGGATAAATATTGATAGAAATGAAGAACGTAGAAAATTTATGCTTGCGCAATTTAAAAAATACAATCTAGAAAATTATAGGATTTCTGCATATACTCCTGCAGATTTTGATGATATTCTTGTACAAAAACGCCCAATTACGTGTAAATATCCGGGTTGTGTAACATGTGAATTTGAATTTGCTTGTTTATGTAGTCATTTAAAAGCTATTGAAGAAGGCTTAAAAACAGGTGATCCATATTTTGTGATAATGGAAGATGATGTATTTATGCCATTTACACTTGATTATGAAGCACTTGTGAAAGATATGCCAGCTGATGCTGAAATTCTACAATTACTTATTTTATATGGTGAAACTGTTAAATATCTGTATAATTATCATAATTATATGAATCAAAGATATATCAAATGGCAATATCTATTACCATCAACAGGTTATTATATCATATCAAGAGAAGGTGGGAAAAAATTACTGGACTTGTTATACAATAAGGAAAGCAAAAAATATGACTTCAGTAAATCACCATATCAAATTGTAGCAGATGTATTGTTGTATATGACAGTCAATACTTATGCTACCACACATCCATATGCATATCCAGATATCAGAATGGGATCTGAGATACATAGTGATCATCTTATAGCACAAGGTAAAGCAGTAAAAGATATTAAGAAAGTAATGGAATATCATTATAACAAACCTTTTCCATTTGTAAAAACCGCTATTGATATACAGGAATTACAATGCTAATAAATACAAAGATACAGATATGCATAGTTAGTAATTTTACTTTGATAATATTTATAGCATCTGTTATTGGAATATTTGCTGATAGAAATATTCTAAAATATGGATATTCGGAAAATTTAGTTATAATAGGCGTGACAATAAATACATTACAAAAGTACATTATGTTACATTTTATAATATTTTGTGTAGAATTTTTACATTCTATTGTATATGAATATGCCAATCCAATAATGTACTTTAATATTTTTAATGATCAAAAAAAATACGTTTCGGATTTTACAAAATTTGAATTACAATTTTATGCACAAAGTTTATGGTTTTTAACTTCAATAAAAAACGGATTGATGCTTTTAGTATCAATAACACAAATAGATTTAACTTTAGCTAAAATAATTTATTCTGAAATAGCAGTTATGATAGTGATTAGAAATATTTTGGCAAATAAGATATTTGTCAAGAACAAAAATGAAGATGACAATCAAAGATTATTATCAGAAGTATGATATTTATCATATCTGCAAATACATGTATTGAGTGATAGAAACTCCTAAATGCCATAATACATGACTATTCCATATTTTTCCCTCGCAAAATTCGATACCAAAGAATCTGTCAGGGATTTGTAACAAATAAAAAAGAATATAACTTAATAATACGTTTAGATTAGCATATACAAAAAGAATATGTTCTGTATGATGCACAATTATAGTATAGCAAATTGGTATATTAGCAATCAATCCTAGACAAACTATTAAACATTGTGAAAATAGCTGAGTCTGATGAAAAGGTATCATATTATAGAAACAATAGCAATATATTGAAACAGTAATAATATACATTACATAAATAGAATAATAATTAATATGCATTTTCTCTGAAATTTTTGTACCTATGAATGGTATACCAAATACCATATTTGCAATACCAATCAAATCAATATATATCAAAGTCTGTTGATATTTCCATGAACTATGATAAATTATGCTACATATTTTCGAAGAGATAATACCAAAATATAAGCCATATTTTGTGACCTCATTTGATGAAATGCACATTTCAATGATAAAATACATTAAGGGAAACACGTCAGACCATATTTTCCAAACTTCATTATGATTTTCTAGAAATATGAGTCTAAAGATAGATTTCATTATCTAGACATTATTCTTCTATAAACAAAACTCTTAAATGCATATAAGTCTTATATACATATAAGAAGTAATTGAATGCCAAGAAAACAAAAAATAAGTGACAATGGGGATACGAAGAAAACGAAAAAACCAACATTATTGAATACAATAGTAAAAAATGTAAATTCAAAAGATGAACATATTATACTGCAATTGCCATTAACACAACATCAAATTGATAAGATTACAAATGCAGATAAAAGCATAGAGCATACAATAGATCCCATTCCTTATGAAAGAAATTGTTGCTTTATAGATGATGAGTATAATAATATTCCACTAGTTGCGACTGATGATATTGTAACAAATAATGAACCAAAGAATACTTGTTGTTTTTGGTGTTGTCATGCTATTGTATACAAGGTATATGGTATGCCCATAAATTACGATAGCATTAATGATACATTTACATTATATGGCACATTTTGTTCGTTGCAATGTGCAAACGCATACAATTTTTCACATTACAATGGATGTGATAAAGTATGGGAAATTAATAGTATGATTCAGATGTTGGCTAAACGTCACGGAATAACGAATGTAATTAGACCTGCACCATCTAGATATTTATTGAAAATGTTTAATGGATATCTGACGATTGATGATTTTCGCAAATTACATAAAAATAATGAAACTACACACGTTTTGAATTTACCACCAATGATAGCAATTTCGTCTGGTTATGAAGTTGTCAATACATCATATATAAAAAGTAAACAATAAACAACAAGACAAATAAAAAAATGATATAAGAATTAGCATGAATAATTAACTGTCTTTAAGTACAATATGCAGAATAACGATATTTATTTTACACCTTATAGAGTATCAACTATCACTTGTAATGCAGATATTGGTCCAGATATTAATTTAGATTTAGGAATATTGTTTAAAAATATAGATATCAGACAAGAAGAAGATGGTTCATTTCTTTGGATTCAGCATTTAAAGGATGATTCTGAACATACAAGAGGAGTATATCCTAAACGTCGCAGAAAATCAAAAACAAATACAACTAAAAAAAGTAGATTTGATAATCAGATTACTGTAATATACCGGCAATCTATAGACTATATGCCTAATGTTAAAATATTCAAAAATGGGAATATACAATTGACTGGAATAAAAAATCCCCAAGACCCAGAAGCTATTGGTAATAAAATTATAGAAAATATTATTCGAATATACAAAAATATAGACAAAAATGTAATTATTACTAATTACACAGATACAAACCCTACTGATAGATTGAAATATAGTAATTTCAAAATACGAATGATTAATACAGATTTCAAAATATATAATAACGAATTATGTACTGAAAGGTTTAGTATAAAGCGTAAAGAATTACATAATATTTTAATAGGTCATAAATATAATAATAAAAGCAGTTTCCAGCCTGGTATTTATCAAGGTGTAAAGTTAGAATATTTCTGGAATACTACAAATATTGAAAAAAATGGCATATGCACGTGTACAGAAAATTGCTTTGGAAAAAATACAGGAGATGGTAATGGGAATTGTAAAAAAGTAACAGTTGCTGTATTTGAAAGTGGTAGTATTTTAATTACAGGAGGTGTGACATTTGAACAAGTTGACGATGCATATAACTATATATGCAATGTGATAAAAGAAAACTTAGTTTCAATTCATAAGCAAACTCCTAGTGAATTGTTATTATCTATTAGTAACTGAAATTTGTATAACATAAAGAATTGTATTCATCATTTGTAAATTTATAAGGATCAAAAACCAACGTATTATTTCCGGGACGAATACTAGTTGGTACATGATGTCTGGCTAATTCAAAATATTGTGTAGCATATGCAACAGCATCAGGTGGTATATGTTCAGGTCTTTTATTTTTCGGAGTGGAGCTTTCAGAGTAAATTCCTGCATTTATAAGGTGTTTTGGTAAATTTACATTTTCGGCAGGGTCTAGATATTTGTATTCCATTTTTATTACTTATTGTGTACATTTTTTTTCCACATCTGTTTTCTTTTTTAATTTTGACACGTCTACATATTTGTCAAACCATTCTTGTCCAACTTGAATAGATGCATCTTCTGAAGAAATTTTATCAGATATAATTTCATCACGTTTACTCAAAAAATAATTGAGATGCTGATAATTGAAATCTGTTCTTGTGCACATATCAAAAAGCATAGGGTAACGTTCTGCGAAAAAAGAATAATCTTTTTTCAATTTATCTATTTTATTAGCTTGAGAAGTATTACCGCCTTTTTCAATATAAGCACGAATCTGTTGAATAGTCTTCCTAATATCATCTGTACTCAACCCATCTTTGACAAATGATTTATCATTTTCTTGTGTAATTTCTGACCCCTTCCTTTTTTTATTTTCCATTTATTATATAGTCACTTAAATATTTGAAGTCTTTATATAATATATATGAAGGTAAGAAAATCAAAAAATGACTTTAAACAAAATAAACAACATATTGACTCCAAAATGAAGTTAAGGATGATTGATTTATTTGCTGGCACTGGTGCCTTTACGTTAGCATTTGAATCAACGAATGCAGTTGATGTTGTATTTGCAAATGATATGATAAGTCATTCCAAAAATATTTATGATGAAAATTTTGACCATCAACTTACATTAAAAAATCTAAATGATATTAACATAGAAGATATTCCACAACATGATATATTAACTGCAGGATTTCCTTGTCAACCATTCAGCGTAGCTGGATATCAAGAAGGCTTCAAAGATGAGCGTGCGAATGTGTTTTGGAAAATTCTGTCAATTATTGATCATCATCAGCCAAAATGTGTCATATTAGAGAATGTCAAAAATCTCTTATCTCATGATAATAAAAAAACTTTCAAAATAATCAAAGAAAAACTAGAAGAAAAGGGTTATCATATTTGTTACAAAATATTAAATACTGCAAAAATAACTGGTATTCCACAACATAGAGAAAGGATCTATATTATATGTTTAAAGTCAAAAGAGACAATTGATAAATTTAAACTAGAATTCCCTTGTATTGAAAAGAAACCTATTAATCAATTTTTAGAAGAAGATATAGCATCTAAATATTATTATACAGAAAGATCAAGCACTTGGGAATTACTAAAAGCAAACGTCACTAAATCAGATACAATATATCAATATAGGCGAGTGTATGTTAGAGAGAATAAAAGTAAAGAATGTCCCACATTGACGGCAAATATGGGAACAGGTGGACATAATGTACCTATCATTTTAGACACAAAAGGTATTCGCAAACTTACGCCTAGAGAATGTTTTAATTTGCAAGGTTTTCCTGCATCATATAAACTACCAACATTATCTGATACAAACCTCTATAAACTAGCTGGAAATGCTGTTTCTGTCCCTATTGTAAAACTAATTGCTGAAAAACTTATTCCAATTTTGCAACAGGATTAAATATATCATCAAATGAACCATCATATATTTTCGTACAGAAATCCATTATTTGTGGATACAACATTTGCCAAGTTATGCGTGGACGTCTTCCTTGCTTGACTTGATCTTCAAATGTCTGTTTTTTACTAACTTTTATATTTTTCCATTCATCAGATGTCCGCTTGAGATTGACTCTATATAAAATTAACTTGTTTTCCATCCAACCTTTTGCATCAAGGAAGTAAATAACATCCCATTCTGATGTTGGCGTAAATGATGGTGGACCATCGCTAGTAAAACACTTACATTCTTGCTTACCTTCTATCTTTGACATTAGGTCACCTTTGCAATTCCATCTGCATGAGGTATCTGTTAGTTTATTATGAATAATGAATTTAACAATATTTTCACTTATATCCTCTGGTATAGATGGTAGTCTAACTTTTACCCCTAGTTTTTTTGTGCTTTCTATTCTGCCCTTCACATAAGCTTTATGTAGTGCATATTGTTCCTGAAGGACTTCTTTGGTGTAATTATCAATATTGTTCATCTTGTTTTATCATTACATACGCCTTAAATATATCATTTGTTGACGCATTTATGAGAAAATTATACATTTTGATAATAAAACAGGTTTAAGAAAACATTATAACTTTATATACAAATGCATACAACACAATACATATTGGGCATTATGACATGCAAAAATAATTTGCATAAGGCCGAAGATCAATATAATAAATATTTAAAAAAGATTTCATTATATCCAATAATTTACATAAAATTTATAGGTGACCCTAAGTTACAAGATGAATATGTATATGATGAATTAAATCATTTATTAATTCTTAAATGTGAAGATGATTATGTCAATCTACCAAATAAAGTATTTTGTTTTTTTAAAGCAATATGTGTATTGTTCCCTAATTTTACAAATGTAGTTAAAATAGATGATGATGTTGTAATCAATCTGCCAATATTATATGAAATGATGCTTGAGAATAAATATGTACCATATGCTGGAAGAAAAGTAAAAAGCGAAGTGTTATCATGGTTTATGACAATAAAACCAGATGTTTGTGCCAAATATCCTGAATTTGCTTACACACCAGTGTATTTAAATGATACAGAATATTGTGCTGGTTGTGTATATTTTTTGACTAAAGATAGTGTTTTAAAAATATTAAAACACTCTGAATATTTTGAACCATTTAAGAACAATTATACGGATTATATAACAAGAGAGTATCAAGTTGGGGAACTAAAAAATTTTGGATTTTTTTTGAATTTATATCCGTTTGAAGATCATAGTGTAGGCTTAATATTAAATACAATTTATAAAATTACTATTAAAGATATTATAGAAGATATCAAAATAGGTGTATCTTGGGACAACATATAAACAATAATTAAACAATACTATATATGCAAACAAATGTGTCATTTGGTACCTGTAACGAAATTCTATAATTTATATCATTCTAAGCATTCATTGGATAGAATACAAAATACTGTAGTTAGTGATGTTGGAGTAAATACTCATACAGTTGGTGTTATTCATAAATTATATGATTTGATGACTGTTCAACTTAGATATGATTATGGAATTTATAAAAATAAAAAAATAGCAGACATTATTTTACCAGCATACATTGATGAAGAAATGTATAATAAAATAATGTCTGATGTTGAAAAATATGTAAACAGTAGGCCACTTAACATAGTAGAAGTATCAAATGATTTTGTATATTTATATGACAAAAATGAATGTATCAATTTGTTTATAAATAATTTAATATTGTACAATCAAATAAATCATAAAATTGAACTGCATAAATAAAAAAATGATATAAGATTATACAATATACAGTATATATCTTTATGAAGATGGAGATAGACAACAAGCAAATGCCGAAAAACGTGTTTGAACTAGTATCTCAAACTTATGAAGAATTTAATAGACATAATGGGAATGAAACTTATGCCAATTGTTTGATCAAAGTTCTTAAAAGACATCATTTGTGGCCATCAATGCAAGTAAAAAAGTTCAAAAATAATAATCTTGTATTATTGCATAATACATATCAACGGGATGATGTAGGTCGTTTTAGAGAACTATATGAACAATGTCGCAGTCTTGTGCTAGATTTTTCTCAAGATGATTATACAAATGCTAATGTTGTTGTATCATATTCGAATAATATTCCAGAGCGAATCCAAATTGAAGATTATGTAAAACAAATGACAGCAAATGATAAATATCAAGAAGCAGTTGATGGAACTATGATTACAGTGTATTACTTTGGCAATCAATGGTACTTTGGAACTTCTTGTTGCACAGATGCATATCTTTCAAAATTTGGCAATAGTAATAAATCACATGGGCATCTATTTAATGAGGTCTTGATGACATATTTTCATCAACATTTCACTCCAGAAGAAATAAATACCAATGATCCTACAATGATTGCACAAATTTCTCAAAGACTTAGGGATATGTTCACATCTAATTTGGATACGACATTGGCATATGAGTTTGTTCTAGTGCATTATGAAAACCCTCATATAATTGATTATACTTCAACCTTAGGACAAGGATATAAATGCATTTATCATGTGAATTCAAAAAATAGACAGACACTAGAACAAATGGATATTTATGTAGATAAACCATTGGTTCAGCTTGGTGTAAAATATGCAACAAGTTATCAAAATTTGAATGATGCATATAATCATATGCAAGTTGCTAATAATTATGGATTTATTGCAAAGACAAATAAACAAAACAGTACACATCTTTACAAAATTTCCCCAAAAGAAATAGAGTTAAAAGAGAATACTGATCCTTGTAATCCAAATGTATGGCACAATATATTAACTGTATATATGAAAAACAAAAAAGAGTATAAAATTAATGACTACATTAAGATGTATGCTCCAAATCTACAACTCCCTAATGATGACAAGGGCAAACCATTGGACGCAACCTATTTGATTCACACAATGATCTCAACTCTCAAAGATGTACTCTACAACCTTTACATTGCTACAACAACTTATAATTCAAAATCCAAGAAATTTAAGATGAATAAAGAGTTGGATCAACAGTTTCCTCCAGTGATTCGTTTTCATCTTGCTCAACTCAGGCATAGACAACAGTTTGAGCATTCTGCTGGTCTTATAAGACCAAAAGATGTGTACTATTATTTGTGTCATTGCAATAATATAAAGAATATCAAACTTCTTATCACATTCTTGTCAACATCAGTTGGATATAATATCTCAGAACGTGGAGCATTGTGCCTAACTGTTCTTAATGGTTTGTTGTAAAATATCATGTAAATATATTCAAAAAAAACAATAAAAAATATCCTTTTTATATGCCAAAAATGTAACTAACTTTTTGGTTTTTTGTATTTTTACATTTATATAGTGCTCATATGATGCATTATAACAATGCCAAAAATATAACTTTTTGGTCTTTTTTTTGTGTTTTTTGTTTTTAAATAGTATTATTATTCACAATTTATATGTCTCTTGGGTTTGTTTGTCAAGCTGTTTCCAATCAGCAGCTGCAAGCTTCATCAAGTCACGCGGAGCAACATCAGTGCGTTCGACTTTGAGTTGCTCAATGCGAATCTTGACGTAGTTGTTGTAGGCAGATGGTGCCTTCTTGGGCTTGTTTGCGTCCTTTTTAGTTGCCTTCTTTTTGCCCTTCTCTGTTTCTTCGTCAGAAGAAACGTCAGAAGTGTCCTTGGCTACCTTGGTCTTCTTGGTAGACAATTTCTTGACACTGTTCGACTTTGCTTTGTAAATTTCGCTCAACACATCCTTTAATTCTTTGAGCGAATAAACCTTGTCTGTATCAACAAGACTGACAAATTCATTGATGATCTCAGTTGTAGACATTTTGAGAGCAGTTGGCGTTTCAGTTTCGAGTTTTGTTTGACTTTTGGTGGTCTTGGTTGTCGACAATAAATTTATTTGATACAGAATATCATTTTTTACTCAATAATCATTTTTTTCATACAAATTTATTTTTTATTGTTTTTTGAAGACAACCCATTGATTAAGGAAACTAAATTGTTTTTGTATTTCATCTTTGTCCAATTGAACAATATCATTATCAAGATGAGAATATTCTTCTTCATTGTCTGGAATTTTACTTTTTAATTTTCCAAATGTTTCTTCAAACATTTCTGTTTCTTGCAATTGTAAACCATATTCTTTAGCCTTTTCCACTAATAATTTAAATGAAACCAAATATTCAGGAATAAACTTCTGTGTATTCTCAATATAAACATCAATTTTTTTGCCATAAGGAGATGATACTCCTTTATTATATCTCCTGACAATAGCCCAGACTGGCATATTATCTAATTTTCTACCTTCAATCATATCACCATCAGCATTAGCAATTTCACTTTCAACCTTCTCGCCATTCATAAATGTACAGAAAAATACACCATTTTTCTTTAAATTCGTTGATACATTGTTTAAAAACCCACCCAGTCTTTCTTCACTTTCAAAGAAATAATGAACTGCAAACATACAAGAGATTGCATCAAATCCATCTGCACCTTTTCCAGCAATATATTTCATATGATTTGCAACATGAGATTGTTTATTCATTACTACTTTGAGTACGTGTTCACTATCAGGGTCATTTAATATTGTTGCAGCTTGCCCATTCTTGATAGGTATTGAACAATCTCCTGTTGCAAATATCATATCGGGGAAATAAACTTTTCTTTTTTCATTTGGATCTGTTGACCGCATGTATTGTGACCTACGTTTAAGCATTCGTGAATAACATCCACTTTTTGGATTGTAAATGTTTCTTTTAACTAAATCAACACCTAATATAAAACTATACCCAGAATCTAACCACCTATTCATGTCACCGGCTTCTCCGCAACATAATTCAAGTAAACTGCCTTTTTTACTAGGTTTTTCATACAATTGTTTTTTGACACCTTGATTATGGAAATTCAACATATGCACAGAGAGCAAACAATCACGTGGAATATTACGACTGTAATAAACATCATCAGTGTCTAATAATCTTTCTTCAGGATTGTCTGATATCTCTTTATTATACACTGGCTGATTTCCAGTAATCATTGCTGTAGTTACTGGATTATGTATAGATCTCCAAATATTCAATGCTACACTTAAATCATTGGCTGTCTTGCTTAGAATACCTTTCTTATATATTCTTGTCTTATCTTCGCGAACACGAATTGGTCGCCATCTTTCACTTACAGGAATATCAGGATTATTGATATATCTGAATTCAACAATACTATCATTCTCAATTTTATCACCATTTTCTGCTCTTACTTCAGCACGACTATTTTGTCTAATGTGAGCATACTCGATTCCAGTAGTATAATATATAGTTGGTCTAAACAATATAGGAACATATACATTTTGTGTTGGTCTATGTTGCTTAGCATATTCCTTATCATATCTCATTTTGAGTCCTTTTGTAATATCAATATCTTCCCACTGTGAAGCATTGTAACCAACATATAATTTAGCTTCTTTATACTTCAGTCCATTTTTGGTAATTGTTTTGTCAATCTTTACTAAGAAATCAATAGTATTTTGATCGTCTGGCTTCCATTTGAATACACGCTCCCATTTCATATTGTCTGTAATTTTAACAGGATGATTTGCATAATATGAATACAATGCCAGTTTTGCAGGTGTAAATATCAAACCATCTATCTCATATGGATAAGTTTGACTGTGCATTAGAATATTTTTAGCATCTTGTAATATATCAGTCGAATATTTATGTTGTTTTGTGATATATTCAATAGACGCACCCTTGCTAGATACTAATTGTTCAAATTGTTGCAGATATTTATTTCTACAAATGCTATCATCCGAACTACTAATCAATGGCAAACTAGTTACTTTTTTTCCACCCAAGTAATAAATATCAAATGATGCATATAAACCTTTTGTAGCATCATCTTTTCGTTTATGACACATAATGTACTCTCCATCAATGAGAGAATTACGACCTGCATCTGATACTGTCATACCAGTATCTTCAACTTTATATGTATTATTAATGAGATATACCTTACCAATATTATTCACATATAACAACACTCTTTCACCATCAGCCTTCTCTGTCACAGTATACCCCAACAATATACTAACTGCTCCATATTCCTTAGGGTCTATCATATTTGCACGTTCTAAGGTAACTGGTTTTGGTGTAAGTAATGGTATATCAGCATTTTTTTTATTGTATCCACTTATTTCAATGTCATTTTTAATGAGAGAATAATATTCATTCAAAACTTCTTGCTGTGCAGTTTTTGTCATTAATGTTGAAGATAATGTGATAGCTCTTATACTCTGTATAATACTATCAATAACTTTGTCACTTTTTAATTCACCTGATATAATTACTTTGAAATCGTAGTTTTGTCCTGTTTTAAGTATATTTGATTGTTTTAAAGTGTAAAATTCTTCATCTATTGTTTTATATAAACTAGCTATAAATGTAATACCATCGTCTGACATATATTTAATATATTTATGCACCAAATAATGTTTTCTCATATCATCCCATCGTTCTGGAATAGTAACATTAGTTTTTTGAACAGTCAATAACTGAATATCTAAATCTAGAAAATCATTAATCTCATCAGATGACATAAGTTTCGTTTTGTGCAATTTTGTATTTTTTTTATCATAACTGTCTGTCATACAATAATTGAGAATATTTGGCATACCATTGATATACATTATATGATTATCTGCAGAAACTTCAAGACATTCAGTTTCAATAATTTCTTTGAATTGCATGCTTCGCAATACATTAGTAAAATTGTTGAATTCAAGTTCTGTGAAAGGCCCTTCTTTCCTGTGAAAAGAAATTTCCAGCTCAGTATTATCATTTTGCAAAAGATCAAGATGATTTTGTATGATACCAAAGAGTGGCAAATCTTTACTCAGTTCCATAATGTTATCTATAATATGTAGATAATATTTAAGTATCATCATTTTTTTATTCTTGGTCATTTACGAAATATATAAAAAAATGATATATAAATAGATATATCTCTTGTGCTAAACAATGACAACAGTACAGCAAACAACAAATTCAGATTTTTTCGTACCAATCAAATTCAATACTTCTATTCAACTAAAATCAAATGAACTAGGACCTAATATTGAAGAAATCATTTATACAAAGCTTAAAACTAATCTTGAAAATATGTGTTCAAAACATGGATACATTAAAAAAGATAGTATCAAAATTATCAAGCGTTCAGTAGGTCACGTCAAAATAGCTCATTTCAATGGAAATATAGAGTATGATTTACAGTGTGTAGCAGAAATTTGTAATCCTGCACAAGGTTCTATTATCAAATGTAAAGTAAAAGCTAAAAACCATCTAGGGCTATTAGCAGAAGGATTTTATAATAATATCCCTATAATACAAGTTATTGTCCCCAAAATATCTGCAGGGATACAGTCTGAAATAAATATAGATACAGTACATATTGGGGATGAAATCAATATTGAAGTGTGTGGCAAAAAATATATTTTATATGATAAATATATCTCCATCATTGGAAAAGCTATAAAAGACAAAAGCCAATTCATCAAAAATGTTGTGGATACAAATGAAAATGATGATGATATAATAGAAACAGATAAGATAATAGATGATATCCCAGTATTTGAAGATGATAAATCTGATTTGAATACAGCAGTGACTGGATTAGATGATGATGAAGATAATGGTGATGGAGATGACAATGATGAAATTGACGACGATGATGATGATATAGAGGATGATGATGAGCAAGATGGGGGAGGTGAAGATGAATTCGAAGATTTTGATGGTGGTTTTGATGAAGGTGATATGGATGGTGGATATTCTAATTATGATGATTTTGAATAAAGCATATAAATGATATTTATTATATAAGAAATTAATGGAAACAAAAAATATAGAAATATGTAGGTATATACAATCAAATATTGATAAACTTTGTCAAATTGAAATTGATGAAATTTTTAAAATACTTTACAAAAACAATAGCACATATACACAGAATAATAATGGTATTTTTGTTAATTTAAATTGGATAGATGATGAGATATTAATACAAATATATAATTATATCAATTTTTGTTTAACATCGCAAAGTGAAATCAATAAGTATGAAATTATGAAAAACTTGATAACTGACTCTATGACTAAAGACAAAATAGATGATAAAACTTTATCTAACACAAACACATCTAATTTAATTAATACAAATATTATCAAATCAACAAAAATATCCTCTAGTATGAAATTTTATTTATTAAAAAAAAAATTCTTAAAGAAAAATAATATCCATACAAACAATATCAATAATACATTAATGCATGAAGAATATATAATCGAATAGTAAATAAAAAATGAAAACATATGTAAAGCTTTTGTGAATATTATAATACATATGATGCAATCATTTAATATTCATAGAGAATCCAATGATTTACTATGGACATATTCAGACAAGCCTGATTTATACATCAAGCATACTCAATATGTTCCTGCTCATGTATTCAATTATGCAGAAAACAAATCAATTGACCATCCAATAATACAATCTGAACAAATAAGTGAACCAATTGAAACAGTTAATGTTGAGGTGCCTGAAACCATGAAATGTGTTTCGACGAAATCAGTTAAGTCTGCCAACAAATGCAAACAGAGACCTTTAGATATTATAATATTATTGTCTGAAAATAATGTTATCAATATTGATTATATTAAACAAGCGATACAGAATTTCATAGCTACTAAAGATTTCCAAAAAGTATTTACATTAAAAAAAACATCAGAAATAATGAAAGGAATTACTGAAAATAAGTGGAACAAAGCACTTGTGTTATTTATTTCATTTATATTTGATGTATCATTTGTATATCTTGGTAAAGATGTTATGTATGATACAAGCGATAGTTCTAAATATACAAACAAAATCATAATTTAGGTTTGTATTCAGGAAATAATGTTAATCTATTTTTTCGCATCAGATCAATTGCAATTTGATGACAATATTCTGCTTTTGTTTCAAATGCCTGATTCACACCCAATTCTTTTAGAATAGTATCTTGTTCTTGTTTTTGTAACGATGTACATACAATACCAGTCTTTACACCTATACTTGAACCTGCTGTTAACAATTTGAAAGTATTGGAAACAACATTTGTCTTTTTATTGACGACAGGCATTATCATTCCCCAACTCATTCTCTCACCTGTCATATTCACTGGTCTTTGTACTTTTCTTCTATTAGCAATTAGTTCTTCTTTTTCTCTATCAATAAGATCTCTATATCGTCCATTAACATATACAATAGGTTCAAAATCTGTATTAAATATATTAACATATCCAACATATTTATTTGCAGTATTTGCTATAGACTTGATTTCATTCTTGTCAATAAGTGCTCCTTCAGCATATAAACAATCAGCAATTTTTGTGTCAACTTCTGACAATTCTCTATTTTCGATAAATGTTTTGACCAATTCTTCGAAACATTCTAATGTTAAATACAAATATAATGCTATTGTTGCATTGTCTGCCTTTTCAATCATTTTATTCAATTTACCACGATTGCATTTAGATGTAGCTACAATAGATGGGCTCAAAGTATTTACATTATTAACAGCAATTTTAGGTACATTTATATTTATTCGAAGTTTTTCAACATTTGTTTTATCTGACCACATATCAATTATATGTAATCCATCTTCATGTGGAATCAAAATGTACCCATCAATCAAAATATTTGGATATACTGAAGCTGATATTGTATCATATATAATACTTTTATTAACATCTATTTTCTGCAAAATATCTGCAAATTGTATATAATATACTTGATTATGGATACAATTCAAAATAAGTTTTCGTAATCTATTTTGATATGCAAATATAAGGTGCTTGTATGTATCACGTCGTAAAAATTGATCCTTATTGTTTTTAGATATGGGAAGAGTACATTTTGGATTTTCATTTTCGTCATCCCCTAACTTATAATCAATTTCAATTCCTTGTGAAGTTCTTATCTTAATTTTACCCAGTTCAAAAATATCTTTTGAAAAATAGTTAATATTTTTCATTAACATACAATCGACAGCATTATCTCTTATAATATTATCAATAACATCTGATTGTAACAGTTTTTTTGATGCTATCCTAAAAGCATGAATATCCGTAGTCTCTTTCATATCATTTGAATATATACTTCCATGCATAAATACAGTTACATTTCTATCCTCTAAAGGTAATTCTTGATGTCTACAATTTCGAATTCCACGTCCAATAATTTGTGTGACTCTATTAAAATGAAACCAAGGTTCCATAATATGCATTTCTCTAACATTAAAAAAGCTTAGCCCTTCTCCAGCTACTGGTGTAATAAGAATTACTTTTATTTGAGAGCCATCAATGTTTTTGCGACTATTTATAATTTGCATTAAGTTATCAATAGAACTACCTCCCATAATGTCTGTATTTTCACTAGATAATATACAATACCGTGGTGCAAATTGTTTATTATATTTAGGTGCATTGCTTATTATATCTGCATTAGCAAGAATATTTGGCGCACCTTCACGCATAAATCCCATATGTTCTAAACATATTGCCATAGGTATAATACCTGACCAAATGTAACCAGAATATATAACTGTTATTCCAGTGGTATTCTGCAATATTTTGCACATATTCAATATTTTACCAGAATACTTACCGAGATGAGTTTCATCTGGAAAAAGAGCATTATTGAAATTTTTATTATATTTGACAACAAGTTTATTATTTTCGCTTGTTCGAGTAAAAAATGTGTTGAAACCGCGTTCACCTACGCTATCCTCATATACTATATTCATTGGTTGTAAATTGTTGAAAACATTATTATCATCTGATGTGCTATTCAAGGATGTTATATATTGAACTTGATTAGGACCTAAAATAGATGTTACTATACCTTCTGGTATATGTGATAACCAACCATCATATGCTGAAGATATTAATTTGCCATTAGAATCCTTTTTATATTCTTGCTTTAAAAATTGAATACTTAGATTGAACCCTTCTAAATATTTAGGGGATAATTGCATTGCAAATGTGAAGGGATTCTTGCCTTTTAAATATGATATATAGTTCCTTGATAACTTTTCAATGATATCTACAGCTCTTTTATTGAGTACATTTTTGTCAGAAAACAACATTGGAAATGGTTGTTTTAAAATATCTTCTCTTTTGTCATTTAAGCATAATAAATAGAGTAAATCAAATATATCTTCTGGTCTATTATACATAGGTGTAGCACTTAATAAAACAAGTCTGTTATTAACTCCTTCGGAGAGTACATTGACAAGTGAAGTATAAACGCGTTTTTCTGCATTTTCACTAGATGTCGATGTTGTTGCCATAGACCGAATATTATGTGCTTCATCAACAATGATAACCTTATCCTTGACAATTCTATCCTTCAAGATGTACTCTGTCTCAATAAAAGTAGCAAATGATTCATATGTAAATAATCTGTATCTTGACTTGATAAGTTTTTTTATCCTTGTTTGCATCTTTTCCTTATTTCCTTCTCGCAGTATTTGAGCCAGTTTAATATATAGATCTCCAGTACATTGATTAGCAAGGCGTTCAAAATCTTCTAAGCTACTCAAATTGAAAATTTGTTCCTTAAAACTATTTTTAAGTGCTAATGGCATAATTACCCATATTTTTGCCTCATCATTCATACTATGTGATGTTAAGAATCCTTCTGCTAATGTTATGGCAGAACATGTCTTTCCAACACCTACTCTATGATATAATAAAATACTTTTATAAGGTGTTCTATTTGATATATAACTACTAACAAAATACTGATATGCAGTTTTCTCAAAGTCTCCACATAATTTATTCGCTATATGATTGAAATCATCTTTGGTTTTTATTTTTTCGTACTTTGCTACATTATAAATATAATATTCAGATAATTGTACCAATTTTTCGCGGAAATGCTCATCATCTAGCTCTGGATAATATAGAGTATTCTGTTCTGATTCTAAAGGCGAAGATTGTGACATTTTAGGAGAAGACACTGATTTCATTGGCGTGACTGGAGAATTTGATTTATTGGGTATATTTGGGCTAGACTTACGAGGTTGATTTGTATTGTATAGATCTAATAGTGGCTTACATTCTTGTTGTATAGCTTTTAATATTTTGCTATTATCTCCAAGTGTATAGCCGTTTATGGGATTTTTTGTTTTATCTTTCATCCATTGTATACAATCTTGTAAAGTAAGTTTTCTTGATAGTACATTTTTGGCTTTTTTAGCTTTTGATGGCTTATTAATAATAGGTGACTTAGAAGCTTCTGTGAATTTGCTACATTGTTGATTTATTTTTTTATATAATGCAGATTTAGGAGAAACTTTGCGCAGACTTATTGGATTTATAGGCATTTCTGGATCAGTTGTTTTATTGATTTCCCACTGTTCACAATCAGCTTGTGTCCATTCAACCGTTTTTTTAGATTTAACCTTGGGTAATAAAGCCACAGGCACATTTTTACCAATTGTATCACAATGACTTTCTATCATCTGATAAATTTTTGACCCCTCTTCAATACGATAATTTGTCTGTGGATTTTTTGGGTTTTTAGGATTTCGTAGCTTGTTTTGTTTCCATTGTTCACAATGTTCTTGTGTAAAGTCCTTGATAGAAAATGGCATATCTCTATTATATTATACGAACTTTTCATAACCCATAATTATTAGATGAGCTTTTTGTATTATTTGATGTCTTTCGATATTATAAAGTTTTATATGCTGTAAAACCTCATCATATGTAAACCAATTTAAAGCACGGACCTCGCGCATTTGTTCAATACAATTTTGATCAACAAATATAGGAGTGTTATTATTTTTGATTTTTGCAATATAGTATGTATGTTTATAAAGTACATTGTTAGTTCCAAAAAAGATTTCTTCAAATGGTAATATTCCCTCTAAAATTTCTATATCATTAGATACTAATCTAGTTTCTTCACAGAACTCGCGCACAGCACAATCTATATCATTTTCCTTAAGTTTTCGTCTGCCCTTAGGAAATCCCCATTCTTGTTCTTGATCAACTACATGCACTACATTGTTTATGATATTAGATAAGATGTTATTTGTGCACAAATAGTCAAATTTATATTTTGACTCAATGTACTCAGTGGTATGCTTTATATTAGATACATTGTTTTGATACCAAGCATAATTCCAAATATCATCAAATTGTTTTTTTAATAAAAGATTTTTTTCATTTAATGTCATTGCAGATACAAGTTGTCGAATATACAAAAAATCAGTAATATTATATTTACCACGTATAAATTCCATAAAAGATAAACTGTCTTTGCGTTGTATCATCAGATATCTTATTTTATTGTCATCATCAATCTTGTAACATATAATACCAAAACTCATTATAGGATGAATACAATCTTTATATAAATGCCCATTTATACCACAATTTCGACAAGTCTGTGGTTTTATGTATTGTCGTTTTTCTCCATCACAAATATTACTAGTGCTTATATCTGTTATTTTTACTTCATCACGTTTTTTCCTCATTGTTAGATGTGACTCATTTTAATTTTATATGGTTATGTTGAAGCTTATGTGCAATATAAGGTATATTGATAATTGGAAGTTCTGGAGCACATTCCCATAGATGTGTCTTCAAAAATGTATGAATTGGATATTGCCTAGGAAATAAGTGTAAAAGACCTTTGCTTATATCTTGCATATATATTTGATATTTTGGATCTAGTAATATTTTACTTTCTATGGGCAATACAATCAGTAATTGTGTTATATTGTCTACACAGTTATTTGTTTTATCAACAATATATATATCATCACCTATATTTCCAAGAGCATAGTTAGCAATATCTCGGATACTAGGAGGGTATGCATATGGATAATACCATTGTAAATCAATTGGTTTTTTTTTATAATATGCATATGTCCAATAAATACCCTTAATATAATTAGAACAAGCTTGATGTACAACAGATGAATCAATTAATATATTTGTATGAAACATGTGCTTATAATATATCTGTCTCCATTTTGCTATATCTGCATATATAGCTGTTGCTATGCTTTCTTTGTTCTTAATTGCATAAAACTCGCTTTTTTCAGGTTTTATACAATGTACCTTATTTTTTATATATTTTTCAGTTTCTGTATATACATCATTATCCTCTGTTTTAGCAATACTTTGCAATATATCTGCCAATACATTATGATTGATATTCGAATTATGCACTAATAATCCATTCGTTTTATATGACAGACCTGTTATATAAATTAATTTATCCAATGTACCATTTGTTTTTAAATTTAATGAAAGTGGATGTGGAATAAAATCATTACCTAGCAATGAACACATTACACAATAACTTTCAATTAGATCAATTTCATTTATTTCATCACATATATCCCATTTAATCTTAAGTTCATTGATTATAGCTGATCTTAAGTTATCAATAGATACATACATATTTTCTTCTTCAGCTGTTTTTCCTTCGCGCATCAGATATATATTTTTCTTGTTACTCATCAATGACAATATAATAAGATCAGCATCAAGTCCATTTATCATTATGATAGCTTCATCTTGCATATCTTGTACACTTTGTAACAAATGGAATATTTTATGTTCCCCCTCTCCAAATTCATCACTACCACTATAGAACAGATGAGCAGATGAACAATTATATCTTATCTCTTTTTTGAAATATGTGTCTAGTTTTTTCATAAATGCTGAACCTGGTGTAATAGCATTAGTATCCCATTTAACTTCTTTGCCATCTATTTTATTTTTGTAAGCTGTTAAGTAACGTCTTTTACGTTGTTGAGCAATTTTTGCTAAAGGGACTGTGCCATCAACACAAATAAATACTTTCTTTGGCCTAAGAGCTTCAATATCCTCATTTACTTTGGAGGAGAGTTTTTTCAAAAGCATTTGTTCGAATTCATCAATATTCAATGAATCCAAATCATTTATACATTGTTGACAAACTGGATGTATTATACCATTAAAATCCAAGAAATATAAATCAGGGTTCTGTAATAACTTTGATGAAATAATATCATTATAGGATTTTGTCAAAGTGTAAAAATAATAAGGAATACCCATTTACGTATTATATGGTAATTATATATCTTTTATATCTTTGTCATTTTTTATTTTTCTTAGTATTGAAATAGATAGAGAATAATATTTAAAAATGTCAGTATTTGATTATTTCATTGGCACAGCACAATCAAAGTATGTTGGAATAGCTTTTTTTCTAACAATATTAACAATATGTATAGCTATTTTATTTACTCATTCTGATGTTTCTATTGGTAATAGAATTGGATTCGTTGCATTCTTTATTTTATTATGTATATTCCCAGTAGCCATATCATTGTTTGAATTAACATGTATTGTTACAGGAGGTAGAAATACTAAATATAATTTATGTAACTATTATGCATGGTTCATAACAATCATATTAGTCATATATTGCTTTATTCTAATATTAGTAGTGATATCATCTATGTTTACTTATAAGAAGGCAGTTGATAAAATAACAGTTACTGAAACATTTAATAAAATTTCAGCAGGCGATGCGAATAAAATTGCTGAAAATATGATGAATGCACCTTTGCCTCAACCAGCTACACCAGCGCAATCAGCTACACCAGCACAACCAGCTACACCAGCACAACCAGCTACACCAGCACAACCAGCTACACCAGCACAACCAGCTAAAAAAGACGAACATGTAGTTCCTGTTCCAGATACTTTTGAAAATAGTGACAAATATATGCCATTTAACTTGTAATATATGTAAGTGCATATTTCTTTGCAGTGTTAGTATCAGATGAGGTTCGTTGACGTTTTTTATTTTTATTAGGCTTTGCTTTAATTTTAGGTTTACGCACAAGGCCCCGTTCAGAATCATCATATGAATTCCCCCAATGTTTCATTTTAGTTTTATGAATCTTCAGACATCGAGCATCATGAAATTCTTTTCCACATACCTTACATTTTCTTCTGGATTCATTATCAGGACTTACTTGCTGTACATGAACATCTTTGTCACAATGAAATACAACGCCTCTTTTATTTCTTTTAACAGCTTTATTATATGGAATACAATATAGACTCTCTTTTGGCATACTATAAGTCATTAATTACAAAAAATTATCAGATATTACGCACAAAAAATAGTAAAGATTATTATTAGAATGGGCCAAAATTTGTATTTAATCATATTATTGGTTGCTTGTTTAGAGGCTCTTGCACAAAGCACAATTTATTACTCAAATGTATCAAAAAATTATATATATTTACTATTTGGTATTGCATTATATGTATGTGTAGCTTTTGCTATTTATAATGCATATGATTACAAGGGGGTAGGTATAGTAAATGCTATATGGTCAGCTATTAGTATAATACTTTTAGTGATGATAGGGATTATGGTATTTAACGAAAAGATATCTATACAAGAATATGTAGGCATTTTATTTATTATTGTAGGGATTATCTTAACAAAACGATTCAGTCATTAAAGATTTTGTAATGCCTTCTGATTTTCTTTAGAAATGTACTCATCAACATAATACCAAGATTTAATTGAAGCATCCCATCTTGCACCAAGTGATTTTGCTTTGTCCTTTTTATCATAGCTAATTTTGATGTATATTTTTTTGCTTTCTTTTTTAGGCTGTACATCATCTGATATTTCTTGTTGTAAAGCCATGAGCTGATCAACAGTTTCTTCTGATGCATATTTTGTATTGACATACCAATATTTGTGATTAACATCCCAACGCGCACCAAGATCTTTGGCCTTGTCTTTATTTCCAAATGGAATATTTAGTCGAATGATAGTACCTGCAACATTAGTATCTGATTGTGCAACTGTACTATTTGCCATTCTATCTACTTCAGCATTTCCCAATGAGTGCTTATCTGTTTCCCCTGTATGAGCACGGATATGATGCAAATGTACACATTTTGTAGCCTTATATAGTTCATATGCTTTTTTTACCAACTCCAAATTAGGCGGTGTTTTATCTTTGGATGTTTTCCATTGCGCAGACTCCAACTTACTTCCATATTTTGTGGCACATTTGATGACATATTCAGAATCACAATAAATATCAATCTTTGTGCCTTTATTTACATCTTCTTGCAAAATCTCGAGACATCGAATAAATGCTGTGAGTTCGCCAGTATTGTTACTTTGTTTACCTTTTACTCGCCCACATTCGTTCCTGGGGTCATCATGTGCAAAGAATACAGCATACCCTGCTTTTGCATCTGCTTGTCCGTTGTTGATACAAGCTCCGTCAATGTAAACATCAATACTATCCATTTTTGTCGGATAATATTTATTCATATATTATATATCATTTTTTATTATTTTGTAATATATATCTGGAAAATATATTATAAAATAATAATATATCAATGTTATTTTTGCATCCAATTAAACTACGACCTTCTAGTAAATTTTGTTGTATATGTATGAAAATGAATGACATTCCTAAAAAAGAATTGAGAGCATTAAATGTTGGACTATCTTTGGATATAATGACAAAAATAGCAACAGACATTCGATATGGTAAAAACATAGTTGATTTGCAATTACTAATACTAGAATTATTACTAGGTTATCATACATATGGAATTGATAGGTATAAAGATGATGGAATTTCTGACAACAGAACCTATATTTATGATATTGTATTTATTTTAATCATATCTATAATATCAAGTAAAACAAATCTTACTACAGCCTTACCTTTTGAATTCTTGATATATTCAACAAGATATTACAAAGACATCAAGTCTCATTTAGGAATCTTGAAATCTATCTATGTATCTGTATTATGGTGTATATCAATCATTATATTACCATCAGTATTAGAAGATAATAATATGAATATACTAAATCAACCATTAGATTATGTACCTTATATTTTATTGATGGTATCAATGAGCAACAATATGGACGAAAAGGATATTGAAGATGATAAAAAAAATAATATACAAACAATTCCTGTTAAATACGGATTAGAAACATCAAAAAACTTTTCACAGATATGTATAATAATATTTATGTTCTTATTGAGCATTAATGTATGCGACAAATTCTTCTAATATTTTCGGGTCATCTTAATAAATTCAGCACAATATTTAACATCAGGATATGTATAATTTTCAAGAAGTGTTTTCATATATTCTATAGGTGCATCATGTTTTAACATAAATTGAAAAGTTGCAACATCTTTTAGTTCATTATCTGCATACATTCTTTGAAACTGCTTATAATCTTGTGCAAGTATCAAACGTGTAGCAACTTTTAAAATATATTTTTGAAATATATTATCATTATTAAAATTATGATGGATTGATACAAACCATCTAGTTACATCTTTTTTTATTGGAAGCATGTCTACAAATATGATTAAGTTTTTATTTGTGTCATCAATAGATACTTTAGACCAAGCTATGGTAGGTTCTATGAACATGTTATAGTTTTTGGTGTATTTATTACATTCTGTCATATCCATATCTTTACTCATATAACGAATATTTGATTTAATATGATAATCAAATTCTAATCCAACTCTATCCTTAAAATGAGTAGTTCTTACATTAGATGCAGGTATAGAGCTCCCGAAACCAAGTAATCCTTTATGAACAAATTCTGGATGATGAAGGTCCATTGAATTATAAGCACAATCTTTTAGACCAGCATTCATATCAATCTGTAAATGTTGTGTTACATAACCTGCTTTATTGAAAAATGGGATAGAATGTGGTTGCTTTCTTAGTGGTTTATATGACCACCAAAGTTTTCCTTGGTAATCTATTATTTTTCCATATGAATGTTTTTTATCGTGTTTAAGACCATGATAAGGACATAACAAACTACCATTTACAAGTGGTCCAGAATCTAATGTTGATCCAAGATGATGACATATATTTATTGTTGATATCAAATCATTTTTATTATCTTTCCATAAAACTAACGGAAGTTCTCCTACATTAAATTTATAAGGCATCTTCAAGTCAACATTTTTAGTGATTCCAATACAATGCCAATGATTGAAAAATCCATAATTAAAAGCTAATGCATTAGATAATATACTAAGTAGTAATATGATGCTATGCTTCATTCTAATATATATTATATATATGTGATATATTATTGTATGTATCTTTTAAGTGTCAATATTATGATAATTATTCTTTTTTTGTCTATTTATGTATAGAATGGTTGTATTATCAGCATTTGAACATATATATGACAATAATTACAAATATACTCTAGGAGATTTATTTTATGAAACAACAAGAAACTTTATCAATCTCGATACTCAATCATATAGCAAGGATATGATGACTAAACTTATATTTGACATACCTATCAAAACATCTATATCAAGAGGAAATGATAAACTAGTTAATAATGAAACTCATAAGCAAAACATTTTCGATGTACATTTACACTTGAATCCAGTAGAACATAATTTTGTAAGAAGCTCTGTAGTGATATTTTTCCCCAAAGGAAGCACTGATTATTCTGCATATACTCAAAATATGAAGAAATGTGCCATTGAGACATTTAAAGATACTTTGAAAATTGCTGAAAAAAGGGAAGATTCTATAATACATCAATATAGATCTTTGCATACACCTGTTAAAGTATGGAAAGGACAAAGTAAAAATTTTGTGGTATATATGTTTTTAAATGCCAATAGATTGGATATTATAGAAATGTCATTAAAACCAAATGTATCTGCAATAAGCATACCATCGTCACAAGAAGACTCAAGAATGTATTCTAATTTGAGAACAACAGCCTATCAACTAAGTTGTATAACATATGAACTTTCATTTGTGTGTACAAATGATGAAACAACAGTAAGAGAGAATGCTGAAAAAGAGATTATTAGCATAATGCCTAAAAATTCGCAAGAAGCAAGATTATATGTCTTAAATGCTATTAAGAATGCAAGAGAAGATGTAAAAAGAAAAACGAAATTAATTGATTTTATAAATGATATGTATACTAATATAGACACATTTCTTGAATTAAATGAAAATAAAAATTATGCAAACAATGAGTGTAAAACTAGTGTATTAGATTTTTTAAATAATTTTAATCCAGAATCACATAGGTCATCACCTGTTGCTATGTCTAGAGCTAGATCACCATCTAGATCATCACCTGTTGCTATGTCTAGAGCTAGATCACCATCTAGGTCATCACCTGTTGCTATGTCTAG
>JACCDP010741898.1_pt1 | contig 51967 bp, 30 predicted proteins | sample 7445841 | NCBI WGS metagenome assembly JACCDP01 (sample SAMN15323441, study PRJNA562643) | freshwater metagenome | isolation source: river surface water | place: USA:Blue River Watershed | collected 2017-08-17 | reverse complement strand
GGCCGGCACATTTTGATCGGAACCGGGTCGGTCGTCGCGACACCGCCCGTGCCCGGCTTGGCTGACGCTGGACCATGGACCAGCGATGAGGTGCTCGACCTAGATTTCATCCCGCCGAGCGTGATCGTCCTCGGCGGCGGCATCGTTGCCTGCGAGCTCGCCCAATTCCTGAGCCGCCTCGGGTCGCGCGTAACCCTGATCCAGCGGAGCGACCAACTACTCCGCGACCATTCCCCCGAAGCGGCCGGGGCCGTCCGCGCCGCGCTGACAGCCGAGGGCATCGAGATTCTCACGGGCACAAAGCTCCTTAAGGCTTCCCGCGGCCAACGCGGCTTCAGCGTGACCTTCGAGCACGAAGGCAGCCGCGTCGTCCGCCGTGCGGCGCACTTGTTCAACGCCCTCGGCCGTCGGCCCAATACGGAGTCGCTATCCCCTGGAGCGGCCGGGATCCGCACCTTGGCCGACGGACGCATCCAGACGAACCGCTGGCAGCAGACGAACCAGCCGCACATCTACGCGGCCGGCGATTGCGCGGGTCCGGTCGAGATCGTGCACGTCGCCATCCAGCAGGCGGAACTAGCCGCCCGCCACGCGGCCGGGCGCCGCGGGCTCAAACCGGTCGACTATTCGCTCCTGCTGAACGTCGTCTTCACCGATCCACAGCTTGCCACCTTGGGCCTGACCGGCCGCCAGCTCCGCGATAAGGGTGTGCCCTTCCTCGAGGCCAGCTACCCGTTCAACGACCACGGGAAGTCGATCCTGATGGAGGCGAACCACGGCTTCGTGCGCCTCTTCGCCGAGCCGCGACGTGGCCGCCTCCTTGGGGCCGAGATCGTCGGTAAGGACGCCGGCGAACTGATCCACGTGCTCACCGGTCCCCTCGCGCTGGGCGCGACCGTCCACGACCTGCTGCGCGCGCCCTGGTACCACCCCACCCTCGCGGAGATCATCACCTATCCGCTGGAGGAAATCGCGGACCAGATCGGCGCGAAGCGCGCTTAGCGCGCGAGAGAAAGCAGGTCCGGCAGGCTGACGCGCTTCTCGTAAAGCGCCTTGCCCACGATGACGCCATCGAGATTGGCGTGACGCTGCGCGAGCTGCGCCAATTGAACCACGTCCTCCCGCCGGCTCACCCCGCCGCTTGCGATCACGCGGAAACGGCCGGCCGCGAGCATCGTTTCCTGCGCCGCGAAATTCGGGCCCGTGAGCATGCCATCGGTACCGATATCGGTATGGATGATTGTGCCGACGCCGAGGGCGTCCATCCGGCGGGCCAAATCGATCGCACCGAGCGGAGAGGTGTCGACCCAGCCCTTAACGGCGACGCGGCCGTCCTTCGCGTCGATGCCAACCGCGATCCTTGCGCCGAAGGCCTGCACGAGTTCGCCGACGAAGGCCTCGCTCTCCGCGGCACGCGTGCCGATCACGACGCGGCTCACCCCGAAACCCAAGGCGCGTTCCACGGTGACTCGGTTGCGCAGCCCCCCGCCCAGCTGCACCTTAAGGCCCAAGTCGGCGATCCGCCGCACGACCTCAAGGTTGCGCGGCTCCCCGGCGAACGCTCCGTCGAGGTCCACCACGTGCACCCAGGCGCTGCCCGCCGCATGAAACTCCGCCGCCACCGCGGCCGGATCCTCGCCGTAGACCGTCTCCTGGTCGGCGCGGCCCTGCAGCAGGCGCACGCAGCGGCCTCCCTTGATGTCGATGGCGGGATAGATGGTCATGAAGTCGAAGCGACGAAAGCCGGCACGAAGAGGAGGAGCGTGGCCGAGCGCTGGCGGCGGCCAAGGAATTTTGCGCTTTGCGCGGAGTTTCGTTTCGGATTCCGGTGACGCCATGGCCTCCTACCAGGTTCCCGCCTTCCTTTCCGAACTGCTCCACGCCCGCTCGCCCTCCGGCTACGAGGCCGAGGCGCAGGCCGTCTTCGACCGCCACGTGAAGCCGGCGGCTGACGCGTACGCGAATGACGCCCTCGGCAACCGCATCGCCACGCTCAACCCCAAGGGCGATCCGGTTCTCATGTTCGCCGGCCACATGGATGAGCTCGGTCTCATCATCACCTACGTCAACAACCACGGCTACCTCTACTTCGACACGATCGGCGGCCACGACCTCAGCGTGATCTCCGGTCGCCGCGTCCTTATCCAGACCGCGGCAGGCATCGTCAAGGGCGTCACCGGCAAGCGCGCCATCCACCTGATGGACGACGAGGACCGGAAGAAGGTCCCTAAGAAGCACGAGATCTGGATCGACATCGGCGCACGCGACAAGGCCGACGCCCTCGCGCGCGTGAGCATCGGCGACGTGGCGACCTACGACCACGAGCTTGAACTCATCAACGGCAGCATCGGCACCGCCCGCGCCTTCGACAACAAGGTCGGCGCCTACGTCGTCGGCGAGGCCCTCATCCGGCTCTCCCGCGAGAGGAAAAAACCCGCCGCGAAAGTGGTGAGCGTCGCGACGACGCAGGAGGAGATCGGCGTCCGCGGCGCCACGACGTCGGCCTACCTCGTGAATCCCCACATCGCCATCGCCGTGGACGTCGCGCATGCGACCGACCATCCCGACTGCGACAACCGGAAGTTCGGCGAGACGAAACTCGGCGGCGGTCCGATCATCTGCCGCGGCGCCAACATCAACCCCAAGGTCTTCACCCGGTTGATCGCCGCCGCGAAGCGGCTTGGCCTGCCGCACCAGATCGAGGCCGATCCGCGCCCGACCGGAACCGACGCCCGCGCGATCCAGATGGGCCGCGGTGGCGTCGCGACCGGATTGGTCAGCATCCCCCTCCGCTACATGCACACCCCCAGCGAGGTCGTTGACCTCGAGGACGTCGAACGCTGCGTGCAACTGCTCGTCGAGTTCGCCAAGGGCCTCGAAAAGGGCGACTACCTGCACTGGTAGTGCCCGCGGGGCGGTGGAATAAGCCCCGGCGAGGGCTGGTGAACCTCAGGCTGCGTCCTGCCGGCTGACGGCGGACTTGGAGACGGAGCGCAACGAAGGCTTGCGGCGACCGGCGACAACTGCGGCGTCGATCACGACCTCACCGACATCGTCGCGGTGGGGAAGCTCGAACATGACCTCGAGCATGAGGTTCTCCATGATGGCGCGGAGGGCCCGGGCGCCGGTCTTGAGCTCGATGGCCTTCTGGGCGACGGCCTTCACCGCGTCGGGGGTGAACTTGAGTCGCACGCCGTCCATCGCGAAGAGCTTCGAATACTGCTTCACCATCGCGTTCCGGGTGCGCAGGAGGATTTTCTCGAGGTCGGCCACCTGGAGCTGGTCGAGAACGGAAACCACAGGCAGGCGCCCAATGAACTCCGGGATCATGCCGAACCGGATCAAGTCCTCCGGGGCGAGGGACTTCATCATGCGGTCGGGATCGAGCGCCTCCTCATGCTGGGCGCGAATCGAGCCGAAGCCGAGACTGCGGGTGCCGAGTCGCCGCTGGACGATCCCGTCGAGCCCGACGAAGGCGCCGCCGCAGATGAAGAGGATGTTGGACGTGTTGATCTGGACGTATTCCTGATTCGGATGCTTGCGACCGCCCTGGGGCGGGACGTTGCACGTCGTGCCCTCGAGGATCTTGAGTAGGGCCTGCTGCACGCCCTCGCCCGAGACGTCGCGGGTGATGGAAACATTCTCCGTCTTGCGGCCGATCTTATCGATCTCGTCGATGTAGACGATCCCGCACTCGGCCTTTTTCACGTCGAAGTTCGCGGCCTGCAGCAGGCGAAGGACGACGTTCTCGACGTCCTCGCCCACGTAGCCGGCCTCAGTGAGCGTGGTGGCGTCGGAGATCGCGAACGGCACGTCGAGGATGCGCGCGAGGGAGCGTGCGAGCAACGTCTTGCCCGAGCCGGTAGGTCCGACGAGAAGAATGTTACTCTTCTCGACCTCGACTTCGTTGAACTCGGGGGCGAGGGCGCCGGGCTCCTTCGCGTGGGCGCCCTCGAACATGAGGCGCTTGTAATGGTTGTAGACCGCGACCGAGAGCACCTTCTTCGCGTGCTCCTGCCCGATCACGTGCTCGTCGAGCGACTTCTTGATATCGCCAGGCTTGATCAGTCGAAAAGACGGCCGCGCGTCGACTGCCGGCGTCTTCACCTCGCGATCGATGATCGTCTTGCAGACGCCGACGCAGGAATCGCAGATGTAGACCCCGGGACCCGCGATGATCTTACGCACCTCCGCCTGCGACTTTCCGCAGAAGGAGCACAACGTCATGCGCGAGGACTTGGCCATGGGGCGACCCTGCCCGCGGTCATCGGCGAGTCGAGTCCTGATTGGTCCGCGCGGGAAAACCCTCGGTATTCCCCGCGCCCCGGCCCGAAGCGGGATTGATACGAACTAGCCGCGGCCGCGACGCCGGGCCGCGAGCCAACCCTCCACCTTCGCCAACGGCCACGTCGTGATCACGTGACGCGGCTCCAGCCATCCCTTGCGGGCGGCATTGACCCCCGCGCGCACGTGGCCGAGGCCGACGATGTCATGGGCATCGGGGTTGATCGCGCAGAGCAACCCGCGCTCCGCGGCCTTGCGCCAGTGGCGCCAATCCATGTCGAGGCGCCACGGACTCGCGTTCAGTTCGATCACCACGCCGTGCTCGATCGCGGCGTCGATGACCTTGCCCGCGTCGACCTGGTAGCCCTCGCGCCGCAGCAGCAGACGACCCGTGAGGTGTCCGAGCATCGTCACGCTTGGATGCTCGAGGGCACGGATGATGCGGGCCGTCATCACGGCCTCGTCCTGCGCGAACCCTCCGTGGACGGAAACCACGACGTAATCCAGCGCCGCCAGCGCGGCGTCATCGAGGTCGAGCCGTCCGTCGGCGAGGATGTCGCATTCCACGCCCGCCAGGACCTTGGTGCGAAACCGACCCGACGCATTCAGGACACGGATCTCCTCCACCTGACGGAGCAAGCGCTCCTCATTGAGCCCGTTGGCCTGGAAGCTCGCCTTCGAATGGTCGGCGATGCCCAGGTACTCCCAGCCGAGCTCCTGCGCCGCGGCGGTCATCTCGGCGAGCGTGTTGCCGCCGTCGGAGGCATGGGTGTGGTTGTGGAACGCGCCGCGGATGTCGCCGGCCTCGATCAGGCGCGGTAACGGTCCACGTTCCGCGGCCTCGATCTCGCCGAGACCCTCGCGCAATTCGGGCGGCACAAAGGCGAGTCCCAGCGCGGCGAAAAGATCCCTCTCCTCAAACACCGTTGGAATCGGAGCTGCCGCTGAAGCCTCTCCCGTCGCCGACAGCCCCCACTCGCTGAGACTGAAGCCCCGCGCGAGCGCCCGCTGCCGCATCTCCACGTTGTGCTGCTTGGAACCGGTGAAGTGGTGCAGTGCGAACGCGAATTGGGCCTCTGGAACGATGCGCAGATCAGCCTGCAACCCACCCGCGAACCGCACGCTCGCCTTGGTTCCGCCCTGGGCGGTGACCTCCTGCACGCCCGGCTGCGCGATGAACCAGGCCACGACGGGCGCGGACTCCTCGGCTGCCACGATGAAATCGAGGTCACCCACCGTCTCGAGCCCGCGGCGCAGGCTGCCCGCCGCCTCGCAGCGCTTCACCTGTGGAAGCGCGCGGAGGCCGGCCACGATCGGACCAGCGATCTCCGCCGCCTCCCACCAGAGGTGGCGCTTCGCGTAGGCCTCGCGGTTGCGGATGCCGGCGAGGATTTTTTCCTGCGTCTTTTCACCGAAACCGGACAAGGTGGCGACGCGACCCTCAGTGCAGGCCGCCGCAAGGGCCGCGATATCGGTGATCCCGAGCTGACTGTGCAGGGCAAGGATCTTCTTCGGGCCAAGACCGGGGATCTGCAGCATCTCCACCAGCCCCGGCGGCACCGAGGCCCGCAGCTTGTCGAGGAACTCCAGCCGCCCCGTGAGCCGCAGCTCGGAGATTTTCTGGGCCAACGCCTCTCCGATCCCCTTCACCGCCTGAAGCTCACCGGCATCAACGAGACGGGAAAGCTCCCCCTCCTCCACGCCCTCCAGAGCGCGCGCACCCGACTGGTAGGCGCGGATCTTGAAGGGGTTCTCCCCCTTCAGCTCCAGCAGCGTGGCGATCTCGGCAAGGGCTCCGGATATCTCGTTCTTGTTCATCGGCACGTCACAAGGGACCGCGCCGCCCCTTCATCCGCAAGCCGCGGAGGACAACTTAAGACCATCAGCCCCGATCATCCTCGCGAAGGCGAAGCCGGTCAGGCGGCACGGGGGAGGCGGAATCCGAGACCGGCGTCCGCTGACTACCGCCGGAGCGGGTCCGGGCGGCGTAGTAGTCGTAGTTACGCGTGTAGTAACCGTAGTCCTCGCCGGCATCAGGGGGAACCTGGTTGAGCACCACGCCGACGAGAGGGGTCTTCCGCTCCTCGACGATCTGACGCGCCCGTTGCACCATCGCACGTGGGTTCCTCCGATGCTGGATCAAAAGGACCGCGCCATCCACCACGCTGGCCAGCACGCTGGCATCGCTCACGCCGATGATCGGCGGTGAGTCGAACAAGACCTTGTCGTAACGGCCGCGCAGACCGGCGATCAGCTCGCGGAGCCGCGCCACATGCACGAGGCTGAGGGTGAAGCCCGGCAGCCCACCAGCCGGCATGAAATCGAGTCCCGGCGCCACATCCTTTTGCACGACATCACCGAGGTCGGCCTTGGCGGCGAGCAGCTCGGAAAGGCCCGGCTGACGCGACCGACCGAGCAGGCGATGCTGCGTGGGGCGGCGCAGGTCGGAATCGATCAGGAGGATCCGCTCCCCGTTGCCGGCCATGAGGCGGGCCAGGCGGCCGAGGGTGGTAGACTTTCCCTCGCCCGGACCGGCCGAGAGGATCACGAGCGCGTGCAGGTCGCGCCGCGGCAGGGTCAGGTTCAGGTTGGTGTGGAGCACGCGGAACGGCTCCAAGGACGCGGGATCGTCCGTAGCTGGCGCGTCCGCTGACTGGAACGGCACGACCCCGAGGACCGGCAACCGCAAGCGGGCCTCGACCTCCGCGACCGAGCGGAAGCTCGTGTCGAAATACTCGAGCATGACCGCGACTCCGACCGCGAAGACCGCCCCGAAGAGGCAGGCAAGCGTGAGGTTGAGGGGCCAGCTCGGCCGGCTAGGGGCACGGGCGGGTTCCGCGGTGTTCAGGATCTCGATCGTCTTCTTGGGGACCTGGAAATCGATCTCCCGCTGGCGCAGCGTGAGCTTCAGCGTCGTGAGCAGCCGTTGCTCGTCATCCAGTTTCTGCGCGGCCTCCTCGAAGGGCCGCATGCGATCCCGGGCCGAGAGGATCTGATCGACCTTCGCCTGCGACAGCTGGCGCCGGAGCTCCGCGACGCGGGCCTCGGCCTCCTTGTGCGCGATCTCGAGGGAGTTCTCGTAACCCTGGAGCTGGGCGTCGAGCTGCTCCCGGATCTTCAGGCGGGCGTCGACCGCGGCTACGAGGTCCGGATGGGCCTCGCCGAGGCGGGACTTGAGCTGCGTCACCTTCTGGTCGGCGACGAGGTAGGCCTGCAGGAGGTTCTGGATGTTCTGGTCCGGGATCAGCTCGGAGTTGACGAGGCTCACGCGTTCGGCCGCGGCGATGGAGCGGAACCGTTCCCAGCGGGTCTTGCGGCCGATGGCGTCGACGCTGAGCGCGATCAGGGTGTTCTGCATCTGCCGCAGGGTCTCGATCTCCATGTCGGAATAGCGCGCATTGAGGTCCACTCCGGAGATGTTGAGGTCCTTGCGGAGCTTCTCGACCGCGTCGCGCTGGCGCGAAACCACGGACTCCTGGGCGCCGAGTTCCTTGCGGAGCTGCGCGAGGCCCTCGCTTTGGTCGGAAGTGGCGACCGCGATCCGGTCCGCCGAGTAGGTGCGGGCGATCTCGTTCGCGATGTCGGCGCCGAGGCGGGGATCCTGGGAGAAGACGTTGATCTCGATCAGGGAGGAACTCCGCTGCGACTCGACCCGCAACATCGTCTCGACGAGGTAACGGTAGGTGATGGCCGAGGGAAGCGGGGCGGTGGCGCCGAGGAGCGGCGCCAGGCGCGCATTCAGTCCGAGGCGCTCGATCACGGGATAGAGCACCTTTTCCGACTGCATGATGCGGAACTGGTCCTGCAAGAAATAGGGATCGTAGCCCCCGCCGCCCTGGGCTTGGAACAGCTTCACCTCACCTTCCGGCTTTTCCACCCGCACCTTCGTGGTGGCCAGGTACCAGCGGGGCAGGAACGCGGTGACCGCAGCCGTGGTTACGACCACGAGAGACAGCAGGAGCGCGATGAGCGCCCTCCGCTGCCGCAGGATCTGCAGGAAATCCGCAAGGGATGCCGTCTGCTGGGTCTCGGTCGGCGCCTCCATGTCAGCCCGGGTCGTCACCACGCCGCTCAGAACGAACGCGTGGCGTTCACCGAAACGCGCGTCCGGCGGAGGTTGCGCACCGCGTCGTCGGAGTCAGCCCGGTCGAGGTCTACGCTGGCGGCCAGCAGCCACTTCGGTGTGGGAAGGTAGGAAAGCGTCACCCCCGTGCGCACCGTCGTCTCGCTGACGTCGGCCTGCCCCCGGCGGCCCTGCAGGGTCGAGGGCTCGAGACTGACGGAGCCCGAGACGACGATGAGAGCGGTCAACGGATGCTGCAGGGTAATGAAGGCGCGCAGAGCCTGGGAGTCATTGAACCGCGCGGTGTCCGACGTCTCTTCGAGCGAGTACCCCACCCCGCCCAGAACGAAGGCCCGCTGGGCGTAGGCGTATTTGCCGGAAAACTCCGCGTACGGCGCGATCGCGCTCCGCTCGCCTTGGCGGGAACGCCACTCAAGACCTGCGCGCCCGCTCACGGTTAGCTTGCGTGCGAGTTCGTAGTCGGCGCCCGCCATGACGTAATCCGATCGCTTGTTCTTCAGCTCGCCGAGCTTCGAGTAGTGGATGTCCTGGTGCCGGTACTCCGCGACCGCCTTCACCTCAGGCAGGACCGCGTAGTCGGCCGCGAGGCCCAGCAGGTTCTCGATCCGGTCGAGAGACCGGGATAGATCGGAATCACGATACTCGTAGAGGGCCGAGCGGACCTTGGCCGTGCCGGTGGCCTTGGGTGCGAGCGGCACGGTGAACCGTCCGTCGAACTGGTTGCGCAGGAAAGACTGGTCGGCGTTGACCTTGACGCCCGCGAGGAGGGACTCGGGGTTGCGCGCGACCATGAAGGCGTTGTTCAGATCCAGCACCGTCGACTGAGAGAACGCGTGGGCGAGCCGGAGCGAGGCGTCGTGGCTGTCGAGGAGCTTGTCCCCGGGCCGGCGGTCAAACCGGTCGAGGGTTAGCGCGTAGGACGCAGACAGAAAGGTGCGCTCCGTCAGGGAGCGGTTCCAGTTCACGCCGGGAGCCACGGTGTAGACGGCGGAGTCGATCGCACCGCTGGCGGCGCCGAACAGGTTGCTGTCGTGCGCGATCGCGGTCCTCACCCTCACGACAAGGTCTCTGCCTTCGTCGGTTTCCGGGACCGGGGCGTAGGCCGCCCGCATCTGGGTCAGCGCCGCGACGATCAGGCAAAAGAAGGTGCGGAGGGCTGGGTTCATCCGATCGAAACCGAAGCTAGGTTCCGCCCATCCAGCGGAGCAATTACTTTCCCCCCGCGGGCGGGAGCGCGGGGTTGAGCAGCACATAAAGGTTGTCCGCAAGTTTCTGCGCGGAGTTCAGCGGGAAGCCACGCGGGAGCGAACCGGTGAGCAGACCTCCGTAGATCTCGCCCCATTCGCCGAAGCGATTCCGATCGCTGGAGAGGAACCCCGGACCGGGGGCCGGCCTTGCGCTGAGGTCGCTGAGAAAAGGACGGTCGAGCGTGCGGGGGGAAAGGAGTAGGCCACCGATCGGCTGCTCGAGCGTGATGGCGTGGAAATCCTTGAGGCGCGGCGGCTGGGCCCAGACCCGGGTCCCGCCGTACCAGGCGACGCCGGCCGGGACGTCGGCCATCAACCCGAACCTTGGGGCCGCACTCCGCTTCTCGAGCTCAAGTCGCATTCCGGTGAAAAGGGCGGGAAAGTATGGCGGGTACTGGAAATGGAGCCGTCTCGGCTCAAGCGCGCTGTGCGCCAGCGGCAGGGCCTGCAGCCCCAACAGGAGGGCCAGCGCGGCGCGGGGCCAGCCGACGACCAGATCACTGCTCGCGAGCAATACGCCCACGAAGCCGGCGCCGAAAACGATCACAAGCGGCGCGAGCCAGACGGCGGCCGGACGCTCCAACTCGCCTGAGTTGCACGCCGCCTGAACCACGATCGTCAGCGCGAGCCCGGCTGTGAAAAGCCAACGCAACCGGTTAGCCGCACCACTCCGGAAGGCATACAACCATCCCGCCACGAAGAATGCGGTGAACCACATGCCACCGCCGGACCAAAGCCGAGCACGCAGGCTCTCCTGCACCGAGGAAAGCAACTTGTTACCGAGCTTGCGCAGGTCGACGCGCGGGGACTCCACGGACAACGAGGCGCGGAGGTTCGCGGGCTCGGCCGTGGGATCACCCGACTTCAGCGCGATGTCGTCGCGGGCGAGACTCACAGGATGCCCGGTGAGCGCGAGATTTCGCGCGATCCAAGGCCCGCCGATGAGCAGCATGCCGGCACCGATGCCGACCGCCGTGAGCCACTTCGAGCCGCGCGGCGCGAGGGCCGGCGCCACCGCCCAAGCGAAGAGCCCAAGCCCCCCGGCCGGGTACTCCGCCAGGAAGAGCAATCCACCTACCCCGCCCAGAAGCAGTGCCGCAAAGGCCAGCCTCAGCCGAGAAGCGCTGATTCCGAAAGACGCATCAAGGGCCAACCAAGCTTCGAGGAACACCACCGCCAGCAGCATCAGGAGTGGAGATCCGTTCAGCGCCACCGTCGCTTGCCAGATCGGCTGCGAGAGGAGAATCCCGCCGGCCGCCAGCAGGGCTACCCGCGCACCGAATAATTTCCCCGCGAGGCAAAACGCCCGCCACGCGGCCAACCAGAGCAGCACGATATTCAACCCAAGCACGAGGTAGTCGGGCGCGAATCCATCCGGGGGGACCGGCGGTGTCGCGAACCAGCGCGCGCGGATTTTCTCCGGCACGCACACCAGTGCGGCAGCCACCGTCAGCGCGTAGAGCGGGGACTGGTGCAGTTCAGGATAGGGCTTCGACGGATCGAACGCGACTCCCCGGCCATGCAGCACGGCCGCGGTCTGCGGGTGATTGACCCCGGTCGCGAAGCCCTGTCCGTCCGCAATCCGCCGCCCCGTCTCCAGCTGGGCGAGCGTTGCCTCCGTCTGCGGCCCCCGGAACTGCGTCCAGCCGACGCGAAGGGAAAGCACCAGCGCCAGCGCCAGGAAGGCCGCGCGCCGCAGCCAACGGGCACCCTCCCCCGCATCGAGCCAATGGATGAACTCCTGCGCGGTCCGCGGACGGCTCATGCGCGGCGGTCGGCGGCGATCACCGGTCGACGACGTCGAGTTCGGGCCACTGGGCGATCTTCCGATGCAACGTGCGCCGGCTCACGCCCATGAGTTCCGCGGCCTTGGTACGGTTGCCCCGCGCCTTGAGCAGGGCCTCCCGCAGCAGCCGCTTCTCGTTCTCCTCGACCGAGAGCGAATTTCCCACGGGGCCGCCGCCCGTTTGGGCGGGAGCTCCGGAAGGAGCCGAGCCAGCCGCAACTTCGCCGCGGAATCTGGGCTCAAGGTCGTATTCGGAGAGACTGCCGCCGCGGCGGAGGACCACGGCGTTCTCGCAGAAGTTGCGGAGCTCGCGGATATTCCCCGGCCACGCGTAGGCCTGGAGGGTACGGATCGCACCGGGCTCGATCGTCAGCGGCGACACGCCATTCTCCTGCGAGAAGAACCGGATGAAGTGCGCCAGCAGCAGCGGGATGTCATCCGCGCGTTCGCGTAGCGGCGGCATCCGCAGTCGCACCACGTTGAGCCGGAAAAACAGGTCCTCGCGGAATTTCCCTTCGCGCACTTCTCGCTCGAGATCGCGGTTCGTCGCCGCCACTAGCCGGACGTCGAGCTCGATTGGGCGCGAGCCGCCCACCCGCTCGATAGCCTTCGTCTCGAGGAATCGCAGCAGCTTCACCTGCGTCGACTGTGAGATCTCGCCGATCTCATCGAGGAACAGCGTGCCTCCGTCAGCCGTCTCGAAGCGGCCCAGCCGCCGCTCAGTCGCGCCGGTGAAGGCGCCGCGCTCGTGGCCGAAGAGCTCGCTTTCCAGCAGATTCTCCGAAAGCGCCGCGCAGTGGACGGCGACGAAAGGACCCCGCGAGCGTGGACTCGATTGGTGCACCGCCTGCGCGATCAACTCCTTACCCGTGCCCGACTCACCTTCGATCAGGATGGTCGCGCGGGAGGGCGCCACGAGGCGCATCTTGTCGATGACGGCTTTCAGCGGGGCAGAAGCCCCGATGATTCCGTCCAGACGGAACTTTTCATCGAGCCGCTCGTGCAGTTGCTGCACCTCGACCTCCAGGGTCTTCGTCTTCAGTGCCCGTTGCATCAGCACCTCGAGGCGCTCGATGTTCACTGGCTTCGTCAGAAAATCCACCGCGCCGCGCTTCATCGCCTCCACCGCCGTCTCGATGTTGCCGTAGGCGGTCATCATCAGCACCGCGGGCCGGTTCGGCAGCGACAGTGCCTTGTCGATCACCTTGAGGCCCGATTTTCCGGGCATCCGCAGGTCCGTCAGCACAATGTCGAACGGCTGCGCGTCCATGAGGTTGAAGGCCTCGTCCGCGCTCGCCGCCACCGACACGTCGTAGGTGTCCGCGAGCGCCTGCTGGAGCCCCTCGCGGGTGTGTTTCTCGTCGTCGACGATCAGCACGCTGGGAACCATGGCGTTATGAACCGGCGACGCGGAGGCGCGGTCAACGGGAAAGCTGGCCACACCCGCGGAGCTTCACCCTCAATTGAGCAGGAGGTGCTGCACGCGCAGCGCGGTGCCGGCGCTGTCGGCATGCCGCCCCTCGGCGATCCGCACCCGGAAGACATGCCGACCCGGCGGGAGCGTGTCGTCCAGCATCACCACCCACGGCAGGTGCAGGGTGCGGCTCCAGCGCGTGAAGGTGTCGACGGTCCGCCAGGGCCCGCCGTCCACGCTCCACTCGATCACGCCGGCGTCGGGCCCGGAGGTGATGAAGAGTCCCGCTCCCCTGCCCTCCATCGCGAACTCAAACTGCGCACCCGGTTCCGAGCCGACCAAGGCCGGAACGTCCACGAACCCTGCGCGCGTTCCCTTGGGCGCATCGGCCGGACGCCAGGATGGCTCCAGCCGAAAACCCCGCGTGATCCGCGCCGCGCCGGGTCCGACCATTCGGGCGTTGAAGTAGCTGCCCGGATCCAACGGCCCCGTGGGGAGCATGTGCGGACGAACCCCTTGGACAGCGCGGGTCGCGGCATCGAACATCCGACCGATGCTGTCGGCGTAGACGCCGTGACCAAACGTCGACGGGTGGAGGTTCCTGAAATCCCGTTCCCACGTGAATTGCCCTGCCGCGATCCGCTCCGTGACCTCCCGCGCCAGATTGATCGACGGATTTCCGTAAGCCGCCGCCACCCGTTCGTGCCGGTTGATCACTTCCGGCACGCGACCGGCGGAAAACTCGGCCATGTGTTCCGGCATGACGAAATGCAGTTGGACGATGTCGGTGCGCGGGTTCGCCCGCCGCGCCTGCCGTACCACGCCTTCGATGCCGCGCAGCATGAGATCAGGCCGGCCCGGCATGTTGCTCGCATCGTTGACCGCGGCCTCGACGAAGAGGAGGTCGACCGGCCCGCGCGCGAGCACGTCCCGCTCCAGCCGGAACGCATGCGGCACCGAACCGAGCGAGCCGATCCCCGCGCCGATGAAGTCGAACTTCGTGGCGGGAAACCGACGCTGGAGGTCGGCCATCACGCGCTCCCGCCAACCCGACATCGCGGTGATCGAACCGCCGAGGAAAGCCACGCGTCCTGACTTGGTCTCCGTGAAGGCCGCGAAGGAGTTCGCCAGCCCGCCGCGAAGCTCGAAGTAGTCTGTCCCTCGCGGCAGATCGGCCGACCGATACGACGGCAGTGGCCCTGGGTCGGCCGGGACCGCGGCGATCAGGCCGCCAGAGACCGTCGTCACCAGGAGCACGAGTGCGGTGATCCGCCGGAAAGCGGTCACTGGAAATGCCCCGGACCTCATGGCAGCCACGGAAACCGCGCGGCGGCGGGACGGCGCTTCTCGCGCTGCGCCGTCATGAACTCCTTCGCCTCCTCCGTCATGTAGTAGAGCATCGTCGCGTTGCCCGCGAGTTCCTGGATGCCCGCCTGGCCATCCAGTTCCGCGTTGAAGGCGCTCTTCAGCATGCGAATGGCGAGCGGGCTCTTACCGAGGATCTCCTGCGCCCACTTCACGCCTTCCGCCTCGAGCGCTGCCACCGGCACGACGGTGTTAACCAGCCCCATGCGCAGGGCCTCCGCCGAATCGTACTGCCGGCAGAGGAACCAGATTTCGCGGGCACGCTTCTGTCCCACTACCCGCGCGAGGTAACTGGAGCCGAAGCCCCCGTCGAAGCTACCCATCCGCGGGCCCACCTGGCCGAAGATCGCGTTGTCGGCCGCGATCGTGAGGTCGCACACCACGTGCAGCACGTGCCCGCCGCCGATCGCGTAGCCGGCCACGAGGGCAATCACGACCTTGGGCATCGAGCGGATCAGTTTCTGCAGCTCGAGGACGTTCAGGCGCGGCGTGCCGGCGGAGTCGATGTAGCCGGCGTGGCCGCGGACGCTCTGGTCCCCGCCCGCGCAGAAGGCGTACTTGCCGTCGGCGTGCGGCCCCGCGCCGGTCAGTAGCACAACGCCGACCGCCGGGTCCTCCCTGGCGTCGTTGAAAGCATCGATCATCTCCGTCACCGTCTGGGGACGGAACGCGTTGCGCTTCTCGGGCCGGTTGATCGTCACCTTCGCGATGCCGCCGGCCTTGTGGTACAGGATGTCGGTGTAGGTCTTGGCGACCCTCCATTCGGGAATCATGCGAACGCAGCGTGGTCGTTCCGGCGGGGCTTGTCACGCGCGCCGGCGGGATTCCATCCGGGGAAAAGCAAGCTGATTTCCCGCCGCTCGGGAAACTGCTTGGAGCGGGGGACGTTTCAACGACACTCCGCACCCATCCATGAGCAGTTCCGGGCAATCGCCCCGCGGCACCGCCGCCCAACTGGCCCTCGGCCTCGGCGCGTTGGGAATCGTCTTCGGAGACATCGGTACCAGTCCCCTCTACACGATACGTGAATGCCTGCATGCACTGCCGCCGGCGGAGCACCGCACGGCAGTGCTCGGGGTTTTATCGCTGGTGTTCTGGTCGCTCATCCTCGTGGTGAGCGTTAAGTACACCCTGTTCGTCCTGAGAGCCGACAATCGTGGCGAGGGCGGCATCTTCGCGTTGCTCTCCCTGGGCCGACTCGAGCCGGCGACCCGCATCGGCTTGAATGCCGGCACGCTCGTCGTCCTTGCTGGCGCCGCCATGCTGTGCGGCGAGGCGGTGATCACCCCGGCCATCACCGTTCTGAGCGCGGTCGAGGGCGTGAAGGAGATCTGGTCGGGGGCGGACGCCATCGTGGTCCCGGCCGCCTGCCTCATCCTCGGGGGGCTGTTCGCATTCCAGAACCGGGGCACCAAGGTCATCGGCTGGTACTTCGGGCCCGTGATGCTGGTCTGGTTCGTCACGCTGGGAGGCCTGGGGCTCTGGCAGGTGATTGAAAACCCCGTGGTACTCAAGGCACTCGATCCCATGCTCGGCCTGCGGCTCATCTTGGAGCATCCCTCGGAGGCGTCCGTTCTGCTGGGATCGGTGGTACTCGCTTTCACCGGAGTGGAAGCGCTGTACGCTGACATGGGACACTTCGGGAGGCGGGCGATCGTCGGCGCCTGGTACGGCGTGGTTCTGCCCGGTCTGGTACTGAACTACTTCGGCCAGGGCGCCTGCTTCCTTTCCGGCCGTGGCTCGGCCACGAACCCATTCCTTTCCATCGCTCCCGAGGGGCCGGTCCGGCTCGGACTCCTCATCCTATCCATGATCGCGGCGGTGATCGCCAGCCAGGCCCTGATCTCCGGAGCCTTCTCCCTGATGCGGCAGGCGATCCAACTCGGCTACTTTCCCCGACTGATGGTGCGGCACACTAACCCCGATCAGCGTGGCCAGATCTTCCTTCCCCTCGTGAACGTGGCGCTGGCCTTGGGATCGATCGCCACGGTGTTCGGCTTTAAGTCCAGTTCGTCGCTGGCCGCCGCCTACGGTATCGCCGTAACGGGCACCATGATCGTCACCACCGTCGTCCTCTACGTCGTGATGCGCCGCGCCTGGGCGTGGTCGGCGTGGCGCGCGCTGCCGCTGTGCGGCGCGTTCCTGTTCCTCGACGCGGTTTTCTTCCTCTCAAACCTGCACAAGTTCCGCGACGGCGGCTGGCTCCCCCTCGCGATCGCAGCCGGCGTCCTCGCGATCATGGCGACGTGGAAATTGGGCAAGTCGGAGATTTTCCGCCGCGTCTACGCGAACGAGATCACGGAGGACGAACTTTGCCGCATCGCCTCGAGCCATCACATCAAGCGGGTGCGCGGCACCGGCGTCTTCATGGCTGGAAATCCCTCGGGCACCCCGCTCGTCCTACTCCATCACGTGAAGGCCAACAAGGTGCTCCACGAGACCGTCGTCCTGCTCAGCATCCTCACGGAAGAAGTCCCCTATGTGCCCGCAGGCGCCCGCCTCGAGGTTCGGGAAATCGGCGAAGGCATCTGGCGAGCAGTCGCCCGCTACGGCTACATGGAGTCCCCCGACGTCACCGCGCTCATCGAGGGCATCCGCGAACGCGGCGTGCCGCTGCGCGCCTCGGAGGCCACCTACTACTTCAACCGAGAGATGGTCATCACCGGCGGCGATTCCCGCATGTGGGAATGGCAGAAGCACCTTTACGGTTTTCTGAGCCGCAACGCCCGCCAGGCCCGCGACTACTACCACCTGCCGCCGATGCAGATCATCGAGGTCGGCCTGCCCATTCAGCTCTGAGGGCCCCACGGGGCCATCCCGGCCCCTCAGCCCAGTCCCGCGGCCAATTCGGCGAACACCCGCTTCCGCCAAGCCGCGTCCCTCTTGCGGTCAGTGCGCAACTCCAGCACGCGGATGCCGGCCGGCGCAGGATGGGAGATAAGTTCAGAAAAATGCCCCCAGTCGCTCACGGCCAGGTGGGGAACCGAGTGCGCCGCGCAGAGTACCGCGAAGTCCACATCCTGCGGCGTCGCGAAGAACTCCTCGAACGGCGGATCAAACGCCGCCACCGGGAGATGCTCGAAAATCCCGCCGCCGCGGTTGTTGATCAGCACGACGGTGAGCGAACCCCGCAAACGCGGCCGGAGCAGCAGTCCGTTCGTGTCATGCAGGAACGCAAGGTCACCCGTCAGCAGCGTCACCGGCGCCGAGGCTCCATGCGCCAGTCCGCAGGCGGTCGATAGCGTGCCGTCGATGCCGTTGGCCCCTCGGTTGCAGCGCGGCGTGAGCGCGCGATCGCTAGGACAAGCGACATACTCCAGGTCCCGCACCGGCATCGAGCTCGCCACGGCAAGGACCGCGCCCGCCGGCAGCGTGCGTGACAGCAGCCAAGCGGCTTTCGGTTCCACGAGCGCCGCTTCCGATTCCAGCCGCGCATCGAGTGCCGAGCGGGCCTTCGCCTCGAGGCGCGCCCACATGCGTTCGTAGCCGTTGGGTTCGGTCGCCTGCGGCAAAGATTGCGCGATGAACGCCAGCGAACTTCCGATCCAGCGCGAGCGGCCGTGCAGCGCGTCGCGGTTGTCGCCTCCGCCACCGGCCATCCAGACCGGGGCGCCGCTCGCCTCGATCCAACCGCGCAGGACCTTGCTCGTGGGCCAATCCCCAATGCAGAACACCGCTTCCGGACGCAGGCGCTCCGCCGCGGCCGGATTGCGCAGGATGAGATCGTAGGTGCTCACCAGGCCGGGGATCCGCCCGGCGTGGAAACGCGCCGGCGAGGCTCCGTCAGCCAGCACGGGCCAGCCCAACCGCCGCGCGATCTCGCCAACCTCGGCGGCGAAACCGGTGGGATCAGGCGGCTGCATCGGCCCCACGACGATCACGCCGTGGACGTCCGGTTGCAGCGGCGGCACCGCAACCACCTGCGCGGCAGGCTCCGCAGGACGGAGGTGCGCGAAGAACAGGTTCCAATCGATCGTCGCGGCCAGAGCTCCAGCCACCCCGCCATCGGAAATCGGCGGCAGTGGGTCGCGGAACGGCAGGTTGAGATGCACGGGCCCCGGACCCGGACGCAGCGCTCTTTCGACCGCATGCGCCGCGGTCTGGCGCAGGTAACGCAACCGGGACTCGGTAGCTTCCGGCACGGCCACCTCATGGAAGAAATTCACGCGGTGCCCGAAGAGCCGCACCTGGTCGATCGTCTGCCCCGAAGCGCAGTCGCGCAGCTCGGGCGGACGGTCGGCCGACAACACGATCAGCGGCACGCCGGATTCATGCGCCTCGATCACCGCCGGCAGGTAATGCGCCGGAGCCGAGCCGCTCGTGCACAACAACGCGACCGGCCGTCCCGCCTGCCGCGCGAGCCCGAGCGCGAAGAAGCCGGCGGAACGCTCGTCCAGCACCGGGATCGCTTCCAAGTCGGAGTGTGTTGCCGCCGCCAGCGCCACCGGAGTCGAACGCGAACCGGGTGACACCACGATCGTCTCCACCCCGCAGCGGAACAGAGTCTCCACGAGCACCCCCGCCCAGAGGGAGTTCACGTTGCGGGCGTCGGGTGCGAAAGAGAGGCTCACGGCGAGGGGGCGCCGATCGCGCCGAGCATGGCCCTAAGCTTGAGGTCGGTTTCCGCCAACTCCTTTTCGGGCGCGGAGCCTGCAACGATGCCCGCGCCCGCATACAGCCGTGCGGCATTACCCTCGATCAGCGCACTCCGGAGCCCCACGAAAAACTCCCCTCCACCGCGCGCGTTGAGCCAACCGAGGGCGCCGGCGTAGAGGCCGCGCGGAAAACCCTCGAGTTCGCCGATCGCCGCGAGCGCGGCCCCACGCGGGCTCCCACCCACCGCCGGCGTCGGATGCAGCTCGGCCACGACGTCCAGCGGATGCGCCCCGGAGCGGAGATTGCCGCGCACCGGCGTGTGGAGGTGCTGGACGTTCGCCAGCCTGCGTACCTGCGGCGCGGCCGGCGAGTCGAGCGAGGTCGTGAGGGGTTGCAGGCGCGCGCGGATATCGGCCAGCACCTGCCCGTGTTCCCGCTGATCCTTGTCGCTCCGGGCCAGCGCCGCAGCCAAAGCCGCGTCCTCGCTTGCACTGCCACCCCGCCGCGCGGATCCGGCGAGCGCCTCAGTCTCGAGCACGCCGCGGCTAACCCGCAGGAGACGCTCCGGGCTGGCGCCGATGAAGCTCGGACCCCGGCCCGCGCTGAAGGAGAACGAATAACAGTCGGGAAAGCGCTGGCGCAGGCGGTTCAGGACAACGAGCGGGTGCAGCGGGTGATCGGCGGTCAGATCCACCGCCCGCGCGAGGACCACCTTGCCCAGTTCACCGGCTGCGATCCTCGCCAAAGCCCGCGTCACCGCACCGCGGTAATCACCGGCCTCGTGTACCGAGAACCGCGCCGGTTCCTGCCGCGAAGGGATAATCACGCCCTCGCCCGGTCCCTGTTCACTCAGCCGCCGGTGGGCGCGCCACACACGGAGCGCGAGGGCGTCCACATCGGAATCCGCCGAAACGAGGAGGTTCGCCACCGCCGTACCGGTGTCTCCCGCGAGCCCCACCTGCCAGCGGGGCACGAACGCCATCGCGGCAGGAAAGGGCTGCCCCGACTCGGGTTCGTCGCGGAAGGCGAGCGCGGTGAAGAAATGTGGTCCGCCCAGCGGGGCGTGCACGTCGCCCACCGCGATCGTGTGCGCGAGGACCTCCTCGCTCCAGTCGCGCAGCTCACGGTAGCGACCCGGACCGGAGGCCTCGCGCCGCACCGCCACCTCCGCACCCGCTAACGCGGTGCCGATGGAAGGACGCTCGGCGTAGAAGTGCGGCTCGGCGGGATCGAAGATCAGCTCCAGCACCGCCAATGGATCGGGCGGCGGCAGGGCCAGCGAGATGCTCACCAGCTTGTCGTGGCGATCTCGCTCCGCGGCCTCGCGGCAACGCAGCAGGAAGCCGCGCAGCGCGTCGGGGGAAGACGCGTTCTCCGCCGGATGGAGGGGCAGGATCTCCATGCCGCGCCGCCCCGCGGTTCAGCCAGCCGTGACCGCCGCCGGCGGCGTCGGACGCGGGAAAAGGACGAGTGAAGCCGCGACCCGTTTCCCCGCGAGGCGACCGCCCCAGGCAAGTTCATCGCGCCAGATCGGCCCGGGGACGTGTCCCAGCACCTCGTTAATCCGCCCCGCGGCGGCCGGCATCACATGCTGCAGCAAGGCGACGGCGAGCCGAAGCGCCTCGGCCATCGTGGCAAGCGAGGTGCGAAGCAGTTCGCGGTCGGCCGCCTCCGCCGATTTCCCGAGTTTCCAAGGGGCGCGCTTCTCGACGTAGGCGTTGGTCGCGGCGACGAAAGCCATCGTGCGCTCGAGCGCGGTGTGGAACTGGAAGCCCTCGGACAGGGCGATGCACTCCGCAGAAGTCCGCTCCCAAAGTTCGCGCAACTCGCGCTCCGCATCACCCGGCGCCCCGGCGGGAGGCACGACGCCCTCCGCGAAGCGCGTCGTCATGTTGAGCGTGCGGTTCACGAGGTTGCCGAGGTTGTTCGCCAGCTCCCCGTTGTAGCGGGCGAGGAACTGCTCGAGCGTGAAGTCACTGTCCTGCCCCACGTTCATCTCGCGCATCAGGAAGTACCGGAAGGCGTCGGAACCAAACTGGTCGACCAGGTCGAGCGGGTTGAGCGCGTTGCCGGTGCTCTTGGACATCTTGGCGCCACGCTGCAGCCACCAGCCGTGCGCTAGGATGTGCCGCGGGAGCGGCAGACCGGCCGCTTGTAGCATGATCATCCAGTAGACCGCGTGCGGCGGCACGAGGATGTCCTTGCCGATGACGTGGTAGTCGGCCGGCCAAACGCCCGGTCGGTCGACGACGGCGGAGTAGTAATTCGTCAGCGCGTCGAACCACACATAGGTCACGTAGCCGTCGTCGAACGGCAGCGGGATGCCCCACGAAAGCCGCTCGCGCGGCCGCGAGATGCAAAGGTCGTTGAGCGGTTCCTTGAGGAACTCGAGCACCTGGCTTTGCCGGAAGCGGGGAAAAACGAAGTCTGGATTGGCCTCGAGGAAGCTGACGAGCCACGGCTGGTACTTCTTCAGTCGGAAGAAGTAGTTCGACTCCGTGATCTCGCCCACCTCGCCGAAGATTTCCGGCCAGGAGCCGTCGGGGTTGCGGTCCTTGTCCTGCAGGAACTGCTCCTGCCGCGCGGAGTAATAGCCGCGGTATTCGGCCCGGTAGATGTCGCCCTGATCGAAGAGCCGCTGGAGCAGGTCACGGACCACCCGCTTGTGCCGCTCCTCGGTGGTGCGGATGAAGTCGTCGTTGGTGATCTGCAGACGCGGCAGCATCGCGCGGAATTCGCCCGAGACCTCGTCGCAGAACGCCTGGGGCTCGACCCCGCGGCGGCGGGCGCTCGCCTGCACCTTCTGACCGTGCTCATCCGTGCCGGTGAGGAAGTGGACCTGGTCGCCCTGTTGCCGCCGGAAGCGCGCGATCACGTCGGTCAGCACCTTCTCGTACGCGTGCCCCAGGTGGGGCGAACCGTTCGCGTAGTCGATCGCGGTCGTGATGTAGAAGGGCTTCATGCGTGAACCTGCCAAAGAAAGCGCGCGCCCCTCAAATGTCCAAGGTTTTGACCGGCCGCGGCCGCCGCCGGCGAGGGTCAACCGCCGAGGATGCTCTCGTCGAGGTGCTGGATGATGACCTCCTGCACCGTCGCGAGAAAGATGTAGCAGCGGAAGGCACGGTTCACCGCCGGTGAGAGGCGAGAAACCTCCAACTCCCCCGTCTCCAGCACGTCGTCACCCAGGCCTTGCAGGGCGTTCTCCCGCAGACGCAAGCGCACCGCCGCGCAGGCGCGCAGGATGACCTCGGCGTTGTCGCCATCGAAGGCCACGATGCCCTCGCGGAAAAACTCGTCCCCAAACAGTCCCAGGAGGGCGTCGACCTCCGTCCGTTGCGCCTGCAGAAGTTCGTCGGTCCACGCCTCCCGAAGCTCCGGATCGGCGTCCGGCAACCCGGCCGAAGACACCGGCCCGTCGCGCAGGCCGACGGCCTGTTCACGGATGACATCGAGGAGCGGCGCCACGATCGGCACCGCGAGCTTGACCTCAATTCGCTTCATCGGGCTCGAGCACGGCGGTCAGATGCCATTGCTGCAGGGTGAAGGCATACGCCTCGGCTTTTTCGCGGAGCCCTCGCCAGACGACCGACCTGCCCTGCTCGTGCACCTCGAGCATGCGGCGCCGGGCCGTCTGGTCGTCGAATCCGAACACCTTCTTGAAGACCAGCACCACGTAGGACATCAGGTTCACCGGATCATTCAGCACGACGACGCGCCACTGCCCGCCGAGGGCCAGCTCGGTGCGGACCTCCTCTTTGGGCAGGACGCCGGTTTTTGTCATGGCGCGCGAGTCAACGCGCGCCATGGCCACGTGCAAACCAGATCACGCAAAAGGAGTCCGAGTTAGCGCCGTCCGCATTCACGGCGCTACCGCCTCTTATGAGGCTATGCCTGCAAGCGCGGGGGGGATCATGCCCGACCATTACGTCGAGGCTCATTCCCTACCCCTCCCGAAGCGATTCCGTTTCCCCGACGGGCCGCCGCACGACGTACCCCCGCGCCACCACCTAGAACCGGCGGCTCACCTGCGCCTCGAAAACGCGCCCGCGCGGGTTGGTGCCCGCGCCGCGGCGGTAGCCGGAATCCTCGTCGGCCAGCGGCGGCTCGGCATCAGCCAAGTTGTTCACGCGGAAGCGCACCGACGTGTCGCTGAGCAGGCTGCCCCGCTTGGCGGGAAAAGCGTAGTTCAGGTAGGCGCTGTGGGTTGCGAAGGCGGTGACGAGATAGCGGTAGCGTCGCACACCGCCGGAATCGACGTAGCTTGAGATGTAATCCGGCCGGCCGAGGGCATCGTAGATCTCCTTGGTCGTGGAGGCACCCGTGTCGACGTAGGTGCCGTAGTAGTAGGTGATCCAACCCGCGCTCCAGCGCCCCACCCGCCAGGTGCCGCCGATGTTGCCGCGGAAACGGGTGCGGCCGTCACGGTTGATGTTGTTCACGCGCGGAGCCCCGGCATCGGCCTGGGTCTCGGCGGTGAGCAGGTAGCCGGCATCACCCCGGATCGTGCCCTGTCCGAAGGCGGTCCGCGGCAGCCGCAGCTCCACGCCGAAGTCGAGGCCCTCGGTCTCGCGGCCGGCGAGATTGACGTAATCGGTGACGACCGAACGAACCGCCCCGACGGGGGCGCGCTGCTGGTCGGCGGGGCGGGTCGCGTTGTAAGCCTGGTAATCGGCGATGTCGGCCGGGGTGATCGGATCGCGCACCACCTTGGGATTGCCCACGTAGGCGGGCGTGCCGCTGCCGAGGTTGACCTGAGCGACGGGCGTGCCGCCCGTCACGGCCTTCCGCACCGCACCGTCGAGCAGTTCCTCGTCGTAGAGCAGCTGCGAGGCGACGGTGACCGAGGCGATGACGTCGCGCTGACGGATGCGCCAGTAGTCCACCGTGAAGGTGAGGTCGCGGTAGAACGGCACCGAAACCGCGAGGCCGGCCGAGAGCGAGCGCGCGGTCTCCGGCTTCAACGCCTCGTTGCCCTGGCGCAGAACGACCGGCATCGCGCTGGAGTCCCGGTTCAGACCCGTGACCTCGGAGCGGTAGAGGTCGTTGTAGGTGCTGCCGGAGCGCTGGAGCGGCGTGGTGTTGGTCTGGACCAAGTTCGGCGCCCGGAAGGACCCGGCGGCGCTCGTCCGCAGGAAGATCCAGTCGTTGGGTCGGTAATTGAAGCCGAACTTGGGCTTGGCGCTGGTGCCGCCGCGGGAGAAGCGCTCGACGCGCCCGGCGGCCGAAAACTCCATCGCGCGCGCCCAGGGCTGGCGGTTGGCCTTGCCGACGATCGGGAGCAGCGACTCACCGAAGACCGAGGCCACGGTGCGCGAAGCATAGAGGTTCACGTTCGGGCTGAGGGCGATGAAGTCGTTTTCGTTGGGACCGAAGAACAGGTTGGTCGGATCGCTCGCGTTGCCATTGAAGGGGGCGGCGGCCGGATTCCGCCCGGCGTAGGGCGGGCGGTAGTCGCGGTAATCCTCCCAGCGCATCTCGGCGCCAAAGGCCAGGCCGACGGGACCGCCCCAGAACCGATCCCAGACCGACCCGTTCACCTTGAGGTCCCAGGTCGCGAGCTGCGTGCGCCCCTCGCGAATGAAGTTTTCATAAAGGGAATTAGTGATCGCCTCCGGGTTGCTGTAGGGCCGGTCGACCATCAGCAGGTACGGGTTGGTGGTGTTCCCCGGCTGGGCGACCAGCTTGAAGGTGTAGCTGAAGGGATTGAACGCCTTCGCCGGATCGGAGGACGTGAGCGCGGCGCGCAGGCGGCTCTCGCGGACGGCGAAGTGCTCCTCGTCCCGGGTCTTGTTGCGACCGTAGAGGACGCCCGACTCCCACTCCCAATCGCGCCCGATCCGGCCGCGCAGGCCGCCGACGAGGCGCAGCGCCTGCGAGTGAACGTAGATCCGGCGCGGCTTGAAGTCGCGCGGGATGACACCGACGCCCGTGAGGAACTGCACCTGCGCCGGATCGCCCACGAGACGCGGGGAACCGTCGGGGTTGGGCGCCCCCGTCGGGTGGTAGAAGCGCGAGCCGAACGGGTTGAACGGGTTGCCCGCGCTCATGTAGATGTTGTGGTCGGTTGCCACGTCGAAGCTGGTCGGCAGTCGGCCGGTGACGGAGAGCGCCCGGTAGCCCAGCATCTCGCCGAAGACCTCGAGGTCTCCCTGCAGCTTGTGCCGGAACATCGCCGTGAGATTCATGCGGTCGGTCTTCGGCAGAATCGGCTTATGGTCGTTGGGGTTCTGGTACCAATTGACCGTGTAATCGTCGATGTTGTGCGAGGGCAGCGTCTGCCGCCAACCGAGGTTCCCGTCCGCGAGGGGGATGATGTAGAAGGTGCCGTTCGTCGCGAGCGTCGCGGCCGTGGTGCCGGAGGTCGTGATGATGCCACGGTTCGCGGTAGGGCGCGCGCCCACAAAGGCACCGGACGCATCGTAATTCCCGCGCACAAAGCCCCCGTAGTAGCTCGAGTCGGTGCTCAGGCGGTTATCGAAGTCGTTGTCGCGGGAGACCACGCCCGCGGTGTCGGTGATCGGCAGCCCGTCCCAAGGAGCGGGTACGTTACGCGTCACGCGGATGTCCTGATCACGGGAGAATTTGCGCTGACCCAGCCAGAGGAAGTCACGGTGGTAGTAGTCGAGCGTGAGCAGCAGGTTGCCGCGGCCGCGGTTGAGCCGGATGCCTTCGGTGAATTCGACGTTCCAGTCATTGCCGCCGCCGTGCTGGCTGACGCTGCCGCGCAGGCGAACGCTGCGGCCGTCAAAACGACTGCGGGTGATGTTGTTCACGACGCCCGCCGCGGCGTCGGTGCCGTAGACGGCTGAAGCACCGTCGCGCAGGACCTCCACGCGCGACAGGGCGGCCGAGGGCAGGTTGTTGATGTTGGTGGAGAGCGAAGGGACGCTGCCCTCCGCCATGCTGATCGGGTGTGGCGGCATGCGCCGGCCGTTGAGGAGCACGAGCGTGTTGCCCGAGCCTATACCGCGCAGGTTGATGGCGGTGTTGTCGCCGCGGGCGTCGGCGCCGAGGGTGTTGCCCTCGTCCAATTCCAGCGGGCCGCCGATGGCGAGGTTCTCGAACAGTTCCGCCGGCGTGGGCGCGCCGCGGAGATCGAGATCCTCCATGTTCAGGACCGTGACCGGCAGGGTCTTCTCCTCATCGAGCCGCCGGATGTTGGAACCGGTGACGGTGAAGGCTTCCAGCAGCACCGGGTCGCGCTGGGACCCCGGGGGCGGCGGGGCGGGCGGGACCACCTGGGCGAAGGCGGCCGAGGCGACGAAGGCAAAGAGGACCGAAAAGGACCGGGCGTCGCGGAAAACTTCGGGAAATGTCATGGTCTGCTTCAAAGGGCTGGGAAGTACTGAGGTATTTGCCGGACGGTAAGGCCCGTCAACAAACACGCAAATGTAAGGGCCGAAGCGGCCGCAGCCACACCGCACCCTCTGCCCCACTTTCGACGCAACTCCACCACCGATGTGGCAGCGCCTTCAGGTGCGGAATTCTCACGCCCGACTTAGGGACTGAAGGCTGTTCGCCAGCCCTTAGCCGAAATGCCTTCGCTCGTGTCCGCGGCTATTGCCGCAGCCACATCGGGCATGCTCCTCCCGACCGATTCCGAGGCTGCCACCGCAGCCATAACTGATGCAGCCGGCCGCGCCCGCGCCTCTCGTCTTTATGCCAATGACTTTTCCTGCGCCTTTTGCGCCTCCTGGCGGCCCACATCACCGGCGGTCCCGGAGGCGGCTCACTTTCCGCGGCCGGAAGCTGGACCGGCTCCGATGCGATACAGGGCCTTCTCCGAGCGGATCAGGAACGTGGCCCCGGCCACCGCATAGCTGGCCAAGGTGCGCTCGCCGAGGTCGTTGGTGGCCAGCTTGGAGAAGGTCTTGCCCGCTGCGAGCACCGTGCCGAGGCCCTGTTCGTTCTGGAAGTAGATCCGGTCGCCGGCCGCGAGCGGCGAGGCCGAATAGCCACCCTCCAGCTTTTCCTGCCAGTGCACGCCACCCGTGCGCGCGTCGACGCACGTGGCCACGCCCATGTCGCTGACGGCGTAAAGTTCATCGCCAACGACGACCACCGAAGGCGTGAGCGGCGCACCTTTCGACATCTTCCAGGCGACGTGCGTGTCGGTCAGGTCGCCGGTCGCGCCATCGGCGCGGATCGCGAGCAGGTCGGCCTTGTTGTAACCCGTGCCCACGAAGATGAGCCCATGGGCGAGCACGGGCCGCGGAACCAGGGAATAACCCTGCCCGTAGCGCACGCGCCAGAGTTCGCGGCCGTCGGCCGGATCGTGCGCGAGCACCGCCCCGCTCGCCGGACTGATGATCTGGGGCCGTCCTCCGATTTCCGCCAATAGAGGCGTGGCGAAGGAAAACTTCTGGCGCACCTCGATCTCCCGGGCCACCCGCCACGCGAGTTCACCGGACTTCCGGTTCAGGGCCACCAAGGCAGGCTCGGTCCGCGCGTCCGCGCTGAAGACCAGCAGGTCGCCGACGACGATCGGGGAGCCGCCGTTGCCATGCTCCGGCTCATAGCGCAGGCGGTTGTTGCGCCAGATCACGCGGCCACCTGTGTCGAGGCAGGCCGTCCCGAAGTGACCGAAATGCACGTACAGCCGGCCCTCGTGCAGCACGGGAGTCGGGCTCGCGGGTGAATTCTTACGGTGCATCGACGCCCGGCCGTTCTCCGCGGCGGCGAACACTTCCGTGTCCCAGAGGATCGCACCCGTCGCAAGGTCGAGCGCCAGCACGCGCAACGACGGCGGCTCGCCCTCGGCCGCCACGCCGGTCGTGAGGAAGACGCGGCCGCCTCCGATCACTGGCGAGGACCAGCCGACGCCCGCCACCTCCGTGCGCCACGCCACCCCGTCGGTCCGCGACCAGCGCAACGGTAAGCCCGCAGCGGTCGAAATCCCCTGCCCGCCCGGCCCGCGGAACTCGGGCCAATCGCCGTCGGCGGCCGCCGCCCGTGGGGCCGCGCCGAGGAGCATGAAGCCGGCCGCGAGCGAGGAACTTGCAAGAAGCCGTACCCAATGGGTGATCATGCCTGCAAGTGAGGCGGAGGGGTTCCCCGCGACGAGGCAAAAGCCGCGCCGTTCCGCCATGACGGGACCGTCCTCCCCAAGGCGTACCTTTCGGCATTTTTCTGGCTCAGCCATACCGACGCTGTTGTTTCGCTCAGACCCACTCCTCCATGCCCACCCCATCGCACCTTCGGATCGCCGCTCTGCTGCTCTTCACCCTCGGTGTCTTGGTAATCACGCAAGATTTCCCCGCGGAAAGGTCCCTTCATTCAGCTGCATCCGCCGGCTCCAGTCGAAAGACCGCCCTACCGCCTGCCTCGAAAGCTTCCGACTCGCTTTCCACCGTTCCCTCCGACGTCGCCTGCGATCCGCAGCCCGGCCCGGGGGACTTCGCCGAACGCGTCACGGCGCAGCGCCGCCTAGCCTCGGCGATCGAGAAGTCGCGAGCCTTTGACAGTTGGCTGACATCCTGGCGTCGCGCCGACGCCGCTGGGCAAGACGCGCTCGCCGCCGCCGGCGGAATACTCGCGTCCGAGCGACGCGCGGCGCTCAAGGAGCTGATCGAGCTGGACCCGAAACGCGCCCTGGAACTAGCGGTGCCGGTCGGACTGCGCCGTGAACTTCCGCCGGCCGTGGCCGCGCACTTGGAGGATCGGGTGGATAACCGCGGCGAACTCGAGGTCTCCGTCTGGCACCGCGGTGCTTCGGCTCAGTACGACCGCGTCGCGCGGATCGATGGCCGGACCTACCGCGCCTTCGTTTTTGGCCGCCGCGCGACGCAGGCCACCAAGTCCGGGCTGCCGATGCACGGCATCTCGGTCGACGACGCACTGGCCGTGGATGAGTTGCCTTACCGGATGCTCGATGACGCGGATAAAGCTGAGCGTGGCCTCGCCCTTGATACCCTCGCTCTGCTGGTCGGCTCCGAGTTGGCCTCCCCGACCGACGGCGCCGAGTTAACCGCGCTTACGGCAGGCCTGATCGCCGGCGAGTCAAACCCGGGGCCGCGGGTGGCGAAAGCCCCCTCCGTAACGGCCGACCCGAGCACGCCCGCGACCGCCGCGCTCACGTCGCCGCCCTCCTGGATCAACGGCACCAAGCGCGTGCTCTACCTGAAGATCGACTTTTCCGACGACGCGGGAGCCGCGTTCACCGATGCGGAGATCCAGACGGGGGCGGCCGCGACCAACGACTACTTCGTGGCCAACTCCCAGGGGAAGACGACCTTCGTCGCCAGCATCCTTCCCGCGACCCTCCGGATGCCGAAGCCCAAGGCGTATTACGAGACCTCCGGCTCCACGAGCGGCGAACTCTACACGGCGGCGCGCGACGCGGCGAAGGCCTACGATACGGCCAACGGCGGATCGGGAGCGTGGGACCCGGACAAATTCGACCGCTACATCATCGTCCACAAGCGCATCTCCGTTTACCTCTACGGCGGCGTGGCCCAGCTCGGCGGCGCGCGCGTCGGATTGAACAACACCGTAGGCGCCGGCACCACCGGCCACGAGCTCGGTCACACCCAAAGCCTCGCGCACTCCCATTACTGGCTGCCCTCGGGCACGTCGCCGGTCGGCGCGGGCTCACACGTCGAATACGGCGACATCTTCGACATCATGGGCGGAGGCGGCTCCATCCAGCACCTGAACGTCGCCCAGAAAGCCAAGCTCGGCTATCTTGAGGCGGCGGCGATCACGACGATCACAAGTTCGGGCACCTACCGTATCGCGCGACACGACGACGGCGCGGCGGCCGGTGTGCGGGCACTCAGGGTCGCTCCGGCCGGATTGGGTTTTGAGTACTGGGTGGAGCATCGTCGAGTCGCACCAACCTCCTTCAACGCGGCACAGCAGGAACGGCTGCGGAATGGCGTGCTCGTCCGCTGGGGTCCGGAGAAATCCCCCTCCTTCACGAGCGGACAGGGCTCCTACCTCCTCGACGCCACGCCCGGCTCGGCCGGCGGCGCCAATGACGCCCCGCTGCGGATCGGGGAGTCGTTCGTCGATCCGGACTCCGGTATTACCTTCAAGCCTGTCGCCGTCGGCGGGACCGCACCCCACGAATACATCGACGTGCAGATTGGATTCGGCGCCGTGGACGGAAACCGAAACCCCGTGCTCACCGCGGAAGCACCCGCCTCCGGCATCGCCGCCCGCACCAACGTCGCGCTCAGGGCCAACGCCAGTGATCCCGACGGCGACGCCGTCTACTACCGCTGGGATTTCGGGGACGGATCGATCCAGCCCAACCTCGCCGCCATCAGCCGGCGCTTTCCCAAGGGCGGAAGCTATTCCCTGCGCGTCTCCGCGCACGACGGCAAGGGCGGCATCGATGTGAAGACGATCCCGCTGACCGTCACCGACCCCCTCACGGCGTGGACGCAGCGCACGACCGGGGTCTCCAACAACCTTTACGCCGCGATCTACGCCGGCGGAAAGTTCGTCGTCGCCGGCGACAATGGCCTTACGTTCTCGTCGATCGACGGAATCTCCTGGTCCCGAGGTTCAGGCATACCCACCAATCATTTCCCGCGCGCCATCGCCCACAGCGGCACGCGTTTCGTCACGGTGGGTGTTCCGGCCGTAGGCGCCGCCGTCCGGGCCACCGCGGCGCACTCCGCTGATGGCGTCACTTGGACCGCGACGACGTTGCCGGCCAACACCGGTTCATTGAGTGCCGTGACCTACGGCGCGGGGCGCTTCGTGGCGGTGGGCGAAAGCGGACGGATCTACAACTCAGTCGACGGAGCCTCTTGGTCCGAGGTCACCTCTCCCGTGACGACCAACCTCAGTGCGGTCGCCTTCGCCGACAACCTGTTCGTCGCGACGGGAACGAGCGGGCGGATCCTGACATCCGCCGACGGAGCGAGCTGGACCAACCGGTCCGTCACCACCGGCAACACCATCAACTCGGTGACCCGGCATCGGGGAAGCTGGTACGCCGCCGTCTCGGCCTTCGAATGCTTCATTTCGACCGACGGATCGAGCTGGTCTCGCGTTTCCACCGCGGGACGCACCAACAGTAACAATGGCCAACGGCTGATATCGGCCGCCGGCGTGCTGCTATCCTCCACCAACGCCGGCGGCATCACGTTCGCCGAGGATCCTCGTAAGTGGAGTGAGCACCAGATCAACGCCACTCCGAGCACGACGCTCTACGGTCTGGCCGAAGGTGCCGGTCAGATCGTCGTCGTGGGGGTGCGCGGACTGATCTATACGACCGCGTCAGTTCCGGCATCCCCCATTCTTCCGGCCCCGTCGCTGCGGCTCGAAGCGGACTCGATCAAGGTCGACGTCGGACGGAAGAACGTCCTGGCGGCTTCGGGCACCGGCTTCACGGGCTTGGAGCTCTACGTCAACGGTGCCAAGGTGAGCGAGATCGCGGGCAGCGCCGGCGCGCTGCCGTGGACGCCGCCGACCGTCGGCAACTACCTGCTCACCGTGCGCGGGGTTGATGCCGCGGGAAACAGCGTGGTGTCCGCCGCCTATCCGGCGGTCGCGGCCTTCGCCAATTGGCGCTGGCTCAACCCGGGGCCCGTGGGCGCCGACCTGCGTGGCGCCGTTCGCGTCGACGACAAGTGGTGGATCGTCGGAGGCGGCGGGACCCTGCTCACGCTCGATGACGGCGGGAATTTCTCCTCGGTTGATTTCCCCACGACCCAGTCTCTCAACGCCATCGCCTACGCCAACGGCCGCTTTGTCATCGCGACGACCGATCTTGATGGCGGCACGAAGGAGGACATCGGCGGACTGTGGACTTCCTCCGACGGATACGCGTGGACGCCCTTCCTCACCGGCGTTCTCGATTCCGCGAACCTCAACACCGCCCTCCATGCGGCCGACCGCTGGATCGCGCTCGGGAACGGCGGCGTGATCGTCACGTCCACCGACGGCGTGAGCTGGCCCCGCACCTCGAGCGGCATCAGCAACTCGATCTACGGCGTCACCACCGGAGGCGGCCTGATCGTGGCCGTGGCCGGCGGCGGCAAGATCATCACCTCGACCGACGGCCTCATCTGGACGGAGCGCACCAGCGGGGTGACCACCGACCTTCGGGCGGTGACCTTCGCCGAAGGGACCTTCGTCGCGGTCGGCCTCAACGGCGTCATCCTGACCTCAAGCAGCGGGGCAGCTTGGTCCCGCGCGGCGTCGGGGGTCACAGCCAACCTGTATTCGGTCGCGCGGGTGCAGGGCGCGTTCGTCGCCGGCGGTGACGGGGGCACCTTGCTATCCTCCGCGGGCGGCACGACCTGGTCCAACGCTTCACTGGGCGGAAATGCCACCGGCACGCTCTTCCTGGCCTCAAGCGGCACCGACGCCCTCCTGCTCGGGAGGAGCGGCGACGTCTACACCGGCAGCGGTGGCGCCAACTGGCAGCGGCGAACGCGGGGAACGATCGAGGCGGTGCAGGGACTGACCTACGCCAACGGCCGGTTCGTCGCAGTCGGTGCGATCGCTGACCCGGTCACGAAGGCCGCCCTCGTGCCCGTGCAGGTTTCAAGCGACGGACTCACGTGGCGGCGAGCAAACGCCAACGCCGGGTTCTCTGCCCTCTCCGCCGTTACCTTCGGCCAGTCGCGCTTCGTCGCGGTGGGCCCGAATTCCGCCGTGTTCGTCTCGACCGACGGCCTTACTTGGACAAAGGGCACCGTCAACGCCACCGCCGCGCTCTCGTGCGTCGCGGCGGGACCTGCGGCGTTCGTCGCGGGATCAACGGGGCAGGCCCTTTACTCGTCCACTGATGGGCTCGCCTGGTCGCAGCGCATCGGTAACTTCGGGGGAGCCGTCCGCGGCGTCGCCCACGGCGCCGGCCGGTTCGTCGCCGTCGGCGACGGGGGCAACATCCGTCACTCCTCGGACGGCATCGCGTGGACCGCGGCCGCGAGCGGCGTGACGACAAACCTGCTCGCGATCGGCTGGTGGGATGACGTCGGGTTCATTGCGACCGGCAGCGGAGGCGCGATCCTCGGTTCCACGGACGGCCTCGTGTGGCGGCAACTGGAGTCAGGCGTGGGCGAAAGCCTTGGTGCGATCACGCGCACGCCTTTCGGTTTCGTCGCGGCCGGCGGCACGCAGGGCACCATGCTCGTGTCGCTCGACGGGATCAGCTGGGCCATCACCTCGCTGCCCGCCGACAAGACCGTGCGCGCCCTCGCCTTCGGCCACTCGACGCTCATCGCAGCCGGCGATGGCGGATCCGTACTCGCGTTCGACACCGGCAATAACCTTCCCGCGCCGGTGATCTCCACGCAGCCCGTCGCGCGGGCGGCCGCGATTGGCGACTCGATCCGGTTCAGCGTCGTCGCCCAAAACGCCGGCGGTGCCGTTTACCAGTGGATGAAGGACGGCGATCCTATCCCCGGCGCCAACAGCCCGGTCATCAACCTGCCCGCCGTCGCCGCGAAGGACGCGGGAACATACGCGGTCACGGTTACCACCGCGAGCGGCTCGGTCACTAGCACGGCTGCGAGCCTTTCCTTTGGACAACCCGCCAATCCGGGACGGCTGGTGAACCTTTCCATCCTCACGTCCCTGGCCTCGGCCGAAGATGATTTCCGCTTCGGTGTGGTCGTCGGTGGGAGCGGTACCGCCGGAGGCAAGGCGCTTCTGGTCCGGGCCGTGGGACCTTCCCTCGCCGCATTCGGCGTCGGCGACGCCCTCGCCGACCCGAAAATGGAGTTCTTCACGGGCACGACGAAGGTCGGTGAGAACGACAATTGGGGCGGCAGCGCCCCGATCGCCGGGGCGATGGCCTCCGTCGGGGCATTTCCCCTCGCGCCGGCCAACTCCCGCGACGCCGCGATCTCATTCCCCAGCCTCGCCAGCGGCGCCAACTCCGCCCGCATTTACGGCACGGGAGCCGGCCAGGTCCTGGCGGAGCTCTACGATGCGACGCCCACCTCGCAATTCACCGCCTCGACGCCCCGGCTCGTGAACGTCTCCGTGCTGAAGCATATCGGCTCCGGCGTCACCGCCGGGTTCGTCATCGGCGGATCGTCCGCCCGACGCGTCCTGATCCGGGCCATCGGACCGACCCTCGGCGCGTTTGGCGTCGAGGGCACGGTGGCCGATCCGCGGATGACGTTGTTCGCCGGGCCGACGGAGCGCGGCGGCAACGACAATTGGGGCGGCGGCTCCTCGCTCGCCGCCGCGTTCACGCAGGTGGGCGCCTTCGCGCTGGCCCCCGACTCCCGTGACGCCGCCCTGCTCGTTACCCTGGAGCCCGGCAACTACACGGTGCAGGTCTCCGGCGCAGGTGGCACCACCGGTGTGGCACTTATCGAGGTCTACGAGGTGCCCTGATACCCATGAGAGGGCGACTCCCCGCATCCGGCCGCGGCGCGGACGCGTACCTCTGGTGATGCTTCGCCCGTTCCCGCTCGCCCTGCTGCTCCTACAGCTTCCTCTTGCCGCCATGGCTTACGAAGAGGCATTCCCGCCGACCGCCGTCGGCACCAGCGAGGTGAAGGTGCTGCCGGCCGGCGTCCTCTTGAGCGTGCGAGGCCGGGGAGAGTACTTCGACGCGGCCGACAACCTGTTCATGCCGCTCTTCCGCTACATCTCGCGACACGACATCGCGATGACGGTGCCGGTGGAGGCCCGCGTGCGGGAGGCCGCGATGTGCTTCTGGGTCGCCGAGAGCCAGCACACCAAGGTCGCCGGCAACGAGGGCGCCGTCGTGGTCGAGCGCATCCCCGAGCGCCGCGTCGCCAGCCGCGGGGCCCGCGGTTCCTACTCGCGCTCCAACTACGAGCGCACCCGCAACGAATTGCTCGCCTGGGTGGCCGCGCAGCCGGGACTCAAGCCCGCCGGCGAACCCTATGCCGTGTTCTGGAGCGGTCCCTTCACTCCAGGGTTCGTGAAGCGCTACGAGGTTCACGTTCCGATCCGGCCGGCATCGGCCGCTAGATAACCCTGTTTTGCCTTCGCGCTAAGACCGGAGCCACTTCGGTACTCCAATCGAACCGTCGACTGGCCAGGGAACCACCTTCCTTCCCGCGGGCGGGATCGCGTCCACCGTAGCCACTTCCATTTAAAAGCCTAGGTCCCTTCCGCCGGACGCCGGAGAGCCAGGCGCAATCAGTCCGCATCCGCAGTCAGCTCAGCGAATAGGGCTGACTGCAGGGTGCCGACCGCCCAGACGGGAAGCCGTGTTCAACCTACCGATGTCCTCGAACTCGTTCATCCCGCGGATCCCTCTGCTTATCGTCCTCCCGTCTCTCCTGAGCGCTGCCGTTCCCGCGGAGCCGGCGGCCCCGAGCCCGGCTCCGGCGGGCCAGGCCGTGCAACTCGCCTCGATTGAGGTCAGGGAGAAGCGGGTCGACGGCCTGATCAATCAGGGGCTGCTGCCCGTGGACATCGATGCGCCCCTCCCCTTCAACATCGTCACCCGCCAGGAGATCGAGCGGATGGGAGCGACCAACCTTGAGGAGGTCTTCCGCAACACGCCCGAGATCACCACCTACGGCACGCCGAACCAGGAGGCATCGGTGGTGCAGATCGTCGGATCGAGCAGCCTTTCCTCCAACCTCCAGATGCGGGGGTTCGACGCGCAGCAGACGACGGTGCTGATCAACGGCCGCCGCATCGCGCGCTCCTCGTTTCCCAATCTTGTCGGCGCCTCCAGCGGCGACCTCACCCGCATCCCGCTCGCCGCGATCGAACGCATCGAGATCCTCCCGACCTCGGGTTCGGCCATGTACGGCGGCGGCGCCATCGGCGGAGTCATCAACGTCATCCTCCGCCGGGACTACCGCGGCCGCGAATTATCACTCTCCGCGGGCACCAGCACGCGCGGCGGCGCGACGGAGTGGAGCGGCAGCTACCTGCACGGCTTCTCCGCCTTCGGGGGCCGCACGAACGGCTCCCTCACCGTGAGCTACCGAAACCGCGGCCCGCTCAGCTTCGCGCAGCGCACCGCCCTTCTCGACCGCGCCCTCCAGCGGCTCTCAGTCGAGAACCAGATCGGCTCCTTCACCCAGATGCCGGGCGTCATCCGGGCCTCCGCGGCGACCGGAGACCTCGGTATCCCCGGCGTCCCCGGCGCGCGGTACGCCACGGTGCCGGCGGGCCTGACAGACGCCTCCGCGGGCGCGCTTACCCCCGCATCTTTCGCAGCCACCGCCGGCCGCTTCATCCCCTCCTACGAGCGGTATGAGGACAACTTCATCTACACCCCGTCGCGGATGCTTTCCCTCGGGGTGACCGCCGAGCACTCGCTCATCCACGACCGCCTGACGCTTTACTCGGAGGTCACCGTGACCCGGAACCAGCAGGACATCCGCAACCCCAAGTTCTTCGGAACCGGCACGAGTTACACCCTTTCGGCCACGCATCCGTTCAATCCCTTCCGCACCAACGTCACGCCCGGTTTCACCGGCCGCGCGGTCATCCTGAACGTGCTGCCCACCGACCTGCGCGAGAGCCGGACCGACATGCTGCGCGACTCTTACCGGGCCGTGCTTGGCCTGAAGGGACGCTTCGGGGAACGCTGGGACTGGACGCTCGACGGCACCAGCGAGCTCAACACCACGGCCGGCGATTCCCAGGTCGGCGCCGACAACATCATCCTCGCGTCCGTTTACGCGACGACCACCAACCCCTCCACGTTTCCCCAGCGCTGGGCGCTGTACAACCTGTTCGTCGATCGCCGGGCCACGCCGGCGCCCGCGACCCTGAACGACGATTACTTCAACGCCGTCGGTGAGCAGCGCTACTGGCAGTACGCCTCGAACCTGATCGCCCGCGCGACCGGAGAAGTGGCCGAATGGCGGGCCGGCACCGTCAAGGCGTCGGTCGGCGGCGAGCTCTATTGGTGGCAGTACGAGGGCAAGCGCCCCTACCGGATCGCCGCTCCCTTGGTCGCGCTGATGGGCAGCCGCGAAAACCTCGCCCGCGACATCGCGTTCTCGAAGCAGGGTCGCCGCACCGATTCCGTGTTCGCCGAGGCGACCGTCCCGGTGATCAGCCGCCGCTGGCGTCCCCTGCCACTCGAATCGCTCGATCTCAACTTCAGCGGCCGTCACGAGGGCACCAACGACTCCAAGTCGGCCACCACCGGCGCGGCCGCCGCCAAGCTCTCCGTCTCCCGCCACATCGCCCTGCGCGCCTCGCATACCGAGGGATTCTTCCCGCCGGAGCAGAACAACCTCCATCTCTCCGACTACACGTTCGCCACTACCATCTCCAACACGTTCACCTTCGTCGATCCCCGGCGCGGCAACCTCGCCGTCACCGCGCCGCTCACCAACTCCGCCGGCCCCAATCCCGGGCTCCGCCCGGAAACCTCCACCTCCCGCAACTTCGGCCTCATCCTCACGCCGGGCTTCGCCCCCGGGCTGCGGCTATCGGTCGACTACTGGAACACGCGCAAGGTCGACGCCATCCGCACACCCACCCTGCAGCAGCTGCTGGACAACGAGGCCTTCTTCCCCGATCGCGTGAACCGGGGCCAGCGGCTCTCCACGGATCCCGCGGGCTGGGCCGGGCCCGTGACCGGGGTCGACACCCGCTTCATCAACATCGCCGCCATCGAGACCGACGGCTTCGACCAGCAGATCGCGTATCCGATCCGCGTGGACGGCATCGGCGAGTTCACCCTGCGGGCCAACGCGACCTACACGAACAGCTTCCTGACCACGATCACGCCGGCCACCGCGCCGACGAACGCCGTCGAGACGACCTCGGGCGGGCTCAAATGGCGCGGGCGGTCATCGCTCTTCTGGACCCGCGGGGACTGGACGGTCGGAGCGACCGCGCGCTACACGCACAGCTACAAGACCAACACCACGCTGGCCTCGTCCCAATTTCCCACCGGCACGGGCGTGGACGGAATCCGCATCGCGAGCGAGACGGTCTGGGACCTGCAGGTCTCGCGCAAGGTGCCCTACCGGAACACCGCTCGGGGCTGGGAGCGCTGGACCATGGGGACCCAGTGGACCCTGAACGTCCAAAACGTACTCGACCGCCTCCCTCCGTGGAATTCGGCCGGCTTCTACAGCCGTTTCTCCGACCCGCGCATGCGTTTCGTTCAGCTCACGGTCCGGAAGACCCTCTGACCCCGCCCATGCCCTCTGCAACGTCCGCCACCGCGCTTCACCTCCCGCCACGCGCGCTCCGGCTCGGCCTCGCCCTTTGCCTCGCGCCGCTGCTTCCGGCGGCGGAACCAGCCGTCACTTCGGATCCCCTCGTCCTCGACAACGAGGCCCTGACCCTAACCGGCTCCCTCTCGGGCCGTCTCATGCCGCGCTCCGGACTGGAGATTCCCCTGCAACCCGGGAAGCCGGCCGAAATCCGGCGCGAGCCCGCCTACCGGGGTACGCCGCTTTACGCGCAGGTGCGCTTCGGCGACGGCCCGCGGGCCGCGACCTGGGTGGCCGTCGACCGCGCGCCCGACTCCCGGCGTGAGGAGAACCGGCTCTACGTGGACCGGAACCAGAACGGGGACCTGACCGACGATGGCGACGGCACCCTGCAGAGCGTCGGCAAGAACCTGCCCGGGGCGCGGGTCGGGCCTCACTTCGACACGGCTCGCGCGTCTTGGGGGGACGCGCAACGTGAGGCCTCCTCCGGGGAATACGGGTTCATGTGCCTGATCGGCGCGGAGCGGGATTCACCGCAGCAGATGCTGCTGCTCCGCACCGCCGCCGTCCGCACCGGCATGATCACGCTCGCTGGCCGCGCCCGTCGCATTGCCCTCATGGAGACACGCGCCGACGGCATCTTCGACATTTCGCAGGCAGCGCCCGCCGATCCGCGCAACTTCGCCACCCGCGGTCTCCGCACCATGACGCTGCTGCTCGACGTCGACGGCGACGGGGAGTTCGGCGCCCGCGAGGTCTTCGACGCCTGCCTGCCCCTCGCCGCCGCCGGCGTGACTTACCGGGCGAGCGCGCCCCCGGACGGGTCGCGCGTGACGCTGACGCCGACGACTGAACCCGCCCAGGAGGTGAAGGTCCCGGTAAGGACGGCCGCCAAGGACTCCGGCGTTCTGGCACCCGGAACACCCGCGCCGGATTTCACCGTCGATAAATTCGGCGGGGGCACCACGCGTCTCTCCGATTTCCGCGGCCGCACCGTCGTCCTCGATTTCTGGGCGACCTGGTGCATCCCCTGCATCCGCGCGATGCCGCACGTGCAGAAGGCGATCGCCAAGTCGGGGCGCGACGATGTGGTCTGGCTCGGAGTCTGCGTTTGGGATGACCGTGCGTCCTTCGACCGCTGGGTACCCGCCAACGATACCCGATACCCGTTCGTGAAGGTCTTCGATCCCGCCGCCAAGGATCGCGCGACCAGCATCGCATCGCGGCTCTACCGCGTCACCGGCATTCCCACCCTCTACGTCATCGGTCCCGACGGGCGCATCGTGGAGGGAATGGTCGGATACCTGGGCGACGACGACCACCGCCTGTCTTCCGCGCTGGCCCGCCTGGCGCCACGCTGAGCGACGTTCCCGCGCCATCGCGCGCGGATGAGAGTCACGTTCCCGGCATCCAGGCCTTGAGGTGCCGGAGCGTTCCGCGTCTTCTGGCCGTCCCCGCAACCCCCGATGCACCTCGCCCGCCTCCGCGCCCCGCTCGCGGCCCTCCTCCTTGCCTTCGTCCCGGCCTCCCTCGCCTCGACGCTACCCAACGTCCTCATCCTCTACGCCGACGACCTCGGCTACGGCGACCTCGGCTGCTACCAACCGGCCTCGCGGATCCCGACGCCGCATCTCGACCGGCTCGCCGCGCAGGGCATCCGCTTCACCGACGCGCACAGCTCCTCCGGCGTCTGCACGCCCAGCCGTTACGCGCTGCTCACCGGGCGGCACCACTGGCGCGACTTCCACTCGATCGTGAACGCGTTCGGCGCACCCGTCTTCAAGCCCGGCCAACTCACGCTGCCGGAGATGCTGCGCCGGAACGGCTACCCCACCGCCGCCATCGGCAAGTGGCACCTCGGCTGGGACTGGGACGCTATCCGCCGTCCGGGCGCGAAGCCCGTCTCCTCCGCCAAGGCCGGATCCACGTGGGGGCCCGACGCCTTCGACTGGTCGAAACCCATCCCCGGAGGCCCGCTCGCGCGGGGGTTCGACCACTACTTCGGCGACGATGTCATCAACTTCCCACCCTATTGCTGGATTCTCGACGACCGGGTCGTCGCGGCGCCCGACGTGCAGATGGACACCACGAAGTGGAGGCCGATCAAGGAGGGGAACTGGGAGAGCCGGCCCGGTCCGATGGTGAGCGGCTGGGACCCTTACCAGAACCTGCCGACGCTCACGCGCCGCGGCGTCGACTACCTGCGGTCGAGGAAGGACAAGACGGATCCCTTCTTCCTCTACTTCGCCTTCCCCTCCCCGCACGCGCCGATCATCCCCAACGACGCCTTCGACGGGAAGTCCGGCGCCGGCGCCTTCGGCGACTTCGTGCACGAGACCGACGACGCCGTGGGCCAGTTGATCCGCGCCCTCGAGGACTCCGGCCATGCCGCGAACACGATCGTGGTCTTCTCCGCCGACAACGGCACCGAGCAATACGCCTACGCGCGCGACCTGAAGCATGGCCACTGGTCCGCCCAGCCGCTGCGCGGCCTCAAGCGCGACCTCTACGAGGGCGGCCACCGCGTTCCATTGATCGTGAAATGGCCCGGGGTCGCCCGCGCCGGACGCGTTTCCGACGCCCTCGTCTCCCAAATCGACCTGATGGCGACCTTCGCCTCCATCGTGGGCCACCGGCTTCCCGCTGACGCCGCGGCCGATTCGCACGACCTGCTGCCGCTCCTGAAAGGCGAAGTAGAGTCCGTCCGCTCCGCGCACGTCCACAACACCAACGCCAACGGCTATGCCATCCGCCACGGCGACTGGGTCCTGATCAACGCCAAGGACGGCTACGTGTCCGCCCGCAACGCCGCTTGGGAGGCCCGGCGCGGCTACGCGCCCGACGACGGGGCGCCGGTCGAGCTCTACAACCTGCGGACCGATCTCGCGCAGAAGCACAACGTCGCCGCCGCCCATCCCGATAAAGTCGCCGAACTGCAGGCTTTGCTGCGCAAGATCCGCGAGCAGGGCCACAGCGCTCCGCGGCTGGCAGGCGCGGCCAAGTAACGCGGTCCGCGAGCCCGTTCGAAAAAGCTCGGCCGCCGCCGGCAACGGGAAGTAGCTAGGGACGCCCCTTATGCGCACCCTCAGCCTGCTCCTCTCCCTGGGTTTCATCACTGCGCCGCTGTCGGCGGCCGCACCCACCAAGTCCAAGGCGGCCAAGGCTCCGCAACCCGCCGCCTACGCCGCTTCCGTCCCCAAGCCGACCTTCGCCGAGGTCCGCTACGGCGCCCACGAACGCCACGTCCTCGACTTCTGGAAGGCCGAGTCGACCGCGACCACGCCCCTGGTCTTCGTCATCCACGGCGGCGGCTGGCAGGGCGGCGAAAAGGAACGCGTCGACCGGTTCGTCGACGTCGCCGAGCTGCTGCGGTCCGGGATCTCAGTCGTCTCCATCAACTACCGGCTCATCCGGCACGCCGAGGCCGAGGGCGTCACGCCGCCGGTGAAGGCGCCATTGCACGACGCCGCCCGCGCGCTCCAGTTCGTGCGCGGCAAGGCCCGCGAATGGAATCTCAACAAGGCGCGCATCGGCGCCACCGGCGGCTCGGCCGGTGCTTGCTCGAGCCTGTGGCTGGCCTTCCACGATGACCTCGCCGACCCGCGCAGCGCCGATCCCGTGGCACGCGAGTCGACGCGCCTATTCTGCGCCGCGGTCAACGGGGCGCAGACGACGCTCGATCCGCAGCAGATGAAGGAATGGACGCCCAACAGCCGTTACGGCGGCCACGCATTCGGCGTCGGGGCTTTTCCCGAGTTCCTCGCCGCGCGGGAGCGGATCCTGCCTTGGATCAATGAATATTCGCCGTACGCGCTCGTGAGCACGGACGATCCACCGGTGTACCTCTTCTACACGGCGCCACCCGCGCTGGGGCAGGAGCAGAAGGACCCCACCCACACTTCGAATTTCGGAGTGAAGCTGCAGGAACACTGCGCGTCAAAGGGCGTGCGCTGCGACCTGGTCTACCCCGGGGCCCCCAACGTGAAGCACGCCAACGCCACGGCCTACCTCATCGCGACGCTCGGCGGAAAATCCTGATCGGACTTCTCCGCTCGGCTCTCTGCCCGGGCAAATACACCGTCTGCGGACGCGCCTCCTCCGCGGGAGACGAGGCATCTTGCCTTGTCTCCTTCGCCACGAAGCCCCGCGCTTTGGCCGACATCTCCGGCGGGAGAAGAAAGCCGATTCGAACGCGGGCTTCGGCCGACTGCTTCGGCCCGGACCGAAGCAGTCGAGGGCTCCCCGTGAAATTTCCGCGGGTGCACCCGCGGCCACATCAATCCTCTTTCGATCGCACTCCGCGATGTTCCCGACGCGAACGCCTCCTTCGCGGGAGACGAGGCATCTTGCCTCGTCTCCCGCGGCACGATTCCGGATTTGCACCTTTGGCCCAAGGCAAGGCGCTCCCGATTGTTCGCGACATGCGCCGAGTCACTGCATCCGTGTTGATCGGCATCGGTATGCGGTTATGACCGTGGCCGGTGATCACGCAGTCCCCGTGAGTTTCACCGACTCCCCAAAGGCCCCATGTCCCGCCTGATTTTCCTGCTCGCCGCGTGCTTGGCCTCCTCCGCGCCCGCCCTTGCCGCTCACGCCGTGCAGCGGGATGTCGAATACGCGCGCGTGGAGGATCAGTCGCTGAAGCTAGACCTTCATATTCCCGCGCCGACCGTCTCGCCCGCACCGCTCATCATTTGGGTACATGGCGGAGCCTGGCGCAGCGGCTCAAGGAAGGAAGTGCCACTCGCGCCCTTGGTCACCCAAGGGTGGGCGATCGCGAGCGTCGATTACCGGCTCACCCCGGTGGCGCCGTTTCCCGCCAACGTTCACGACCTCAAGGCGGCGGTCCGTTTCCTGCGCGCCGGCGCGGGGAAATTCGGGGTAGACCCGAAGCGGTTCATCATCGCCGGCGCGTCGGCCGGGGCCCACCTCGCGGCCCTCGTGGGCGTCTCCAACGGCCACGCCGCCCTCGAAGGCGAGGTCGGGAACGACCGCGCGCATTCGAGCGACGTGCAGGGCATCGTGAGCTTCTTCGGCGCCTCGAACTTGGAGACCATCCTGAGCCAATCGACGCCCTACGGTCTCGGCGTGCGGGTGCCGGCGCTCCAGTTGCTGCTGCGCGGGCAGCCGGAGGAAAAGCCCGAGCTCGCCCGTCTCGCCAGTCCCGTCGCTCATGTCGGCGGCGGCGATCCGCCGCTGCTGCTGCTCCACGGCGACCAGGATCCGCAGATGCCGGTGGCCCAGTCGCTCGAGCTGCTCGGCGTCTACGAACGAGCCCGGCTGCGCGTGCGCTTCGTGCCCGTGCACGGCGCCGCGCATGGCGGCAGGGCCTTCTACGACGAGAAGCACCTCACGATCGTGACCGGCTTCCTCCGGGAGGCCTCTCTTGCCCCAGCCCAGTTGAAATAAACCGGTTCGTTGCCCGCCCGCTCCCAACACTTTTTCAGCATGCCCAGCCTACGATTGCTTCTACGCCTCGCCGCGGCACCGGCCGTGTTCGCCGCAGCCGCAGCCGCGGTCGCCTCCGCCGCCGAACCGCCACCCCCGGCGTTCGCCGACATCCGGAAGATCGACGTGCACTCACACATCTTCGAGGACGTGCCGGCGTTCCACGATCTCTTCCGCCGGCTGAACGTGCGGACGATCAACGTGTGCGTGCCGGGTGGCGACGGCCATCTGGATACGATGAACCGCATCGCCCTCGAGCTCCACCGGAGGGAACCGACGTTGTACCCCTTCACCACGACGTTCGACGTGACCGGCCACGAGGACCCCCGCTATGCGGAGAAGGTGATCACGTGGCTCGACGCCGCGTTCGCGAACGGCGCGGTGGCGGTGAAGATCTGGAAGGAAGTGGGCATCGGGATCCGGGGCCGAGACGGTAAGTTCATCCTGCCCGACGATCCGCGCTTTGATCCGATCTACGCCTACCTCGCGCGGCGGGGAAAGCCGCTGCATGCGCACCTCGCCGAGCCGATCGACGCCTGGCTGCCGCTTAACCCCGAGAGCCCGCATTACGGCTATTACTCGGGCAACCCCCAGTGGCACCTGCACGGCAAGACAGAATACCCGAGCCACGGCGCCATCATAGCCGCCCGCGACAACATCCTGCGGAAGCACCCCTCCCTCGTCGTGGTCGGCGCCCATCTCGGTAGCCTCGAACATGATCTAGAGGGCATCGCGCGCCGACTGGAGCAGTTCCCGAACTTCCACATCGAGGTAGCGGCCCGCACGCGCAACCTCGCGCGTCATCCGAGCGACCAGGTACGCGCCCTGTTCCTGCGCTTTCCGAACCGAATCATGTACGGCGTGGACTCGAGCTGGAAACCCCACCTGCGCGCCCAGCCACCCACTGACAAACAACGGGAGGCGCATGCGACTACCCTCGAGGTCCGTTACCGGGCGGATTTCGAGTACTATGCGGGCCGCGGTGAGATCACCTACAGCGGCCGCCGCACGCAGGCGCTCGGATTGCCGCGCGAGGTTCTAGGCAAGTTCTACCACGAGAACGCGGAACGAATCTACGGCCTGAGGACCGCCTGGGAAAAACGCTGACGACGTCCCCCGCCGTTCGACCTTGAGCCAGATTCAGTCGGAGAACCATCGTTGATGATGCCTCGCGCCGCCACGTGCCTCGCCCTCTCCGGCGTCGCCCTCCTGTGCCTGCTCAACCCGGCACCCGCGGGCGCCGGCGTTCCTGTTTCGAGTCCCGGCTTCGCCGAGCGCAACTGGCCGTCGTACCTCGGCGACCAGGCCCGCACGCATTACTCGAAACTCGCCCGGATCAACCGCGACAACGTCAGCCGCCTGCGGGTCGCCTGGACGTTCGACACCGGAACCAAGGGCGAATACCAGGCCAACAATCTCGTCGTCGACGGCGTGCTCTTCACCGCCGCCCCCGACCGGAAGGTCATCGCCCTCGACGCCGCGACCGGACGGGAGCTCTGGCGCTTCGATCCGCGCTCCGAGCACGACGAGACGATGGGGCGCCGCCAGCGCGGCGTGATGCACTGGGCCGATGGCGACGACCGCCGCATCTTCACTCCCGGTGCGACCCGCCTCTACGCGCTCGACGTTCGCACCGGCCTCCCGGTGCGCACCTTCGGGGAGAACGGCTCCCTCGCGCTGGGCACGGGCCTCCGCGGCGAAGGCACGACCCCCACGGCCGGCCTCAACACCCCGGGCGTCATCTGGCGCGACCTCCTGATCCTGAGCGCCAACGTCGCGGAAAACGTGCCCGGCGCCGTGCGCGCCTACGACGTCCGCACCGGCGCCCTGCGCTGGGTGTTCCACACCATCCCCCGCCCGGGCGAGGCGGGACACGAAACCTGGCCTGCGGATGCCTGGAAGACGGCCGGTGGAGCCTCGGCGTGGGCCGGCCTGTCGCTCGACGAGCCGCGCGGGATCGTTTACGCGGCGACCGAGACGGCCGGGCCAGATTTCTGGGGCGGCCGCCGCTACGGCGAGAACCTCTACGCCAACAGCCTCGTGGCGCTCGACGCGCGCACCGGGCGACGCCTCTGGCACCACCAGCTCGTGCATCACGACCTGTGGGACATGGACCTGCCGGCGCCGCCCACGCTCCTCACGGTGACGCACCGCGGCCGGCGCATCGACGCTGTGGCACAGGGCACGAAGATGGGCCGCCTCTTCGTCTTCGACCGCATCACGGGCGAGCCGCTCTGGCCGATCCACGAACGGCCGGCCCCGGCCTCGGAGATTACGGGTGTGCGCACCTGGCCGACCCAGCCGTACCAGGAAAAGCCCGCACCGCTGATGCGGCAGATCTACTCGCCCGAGGACGTGTCGAACGTCTCCCCCGCCGCCGCCGAGATGACCAAGGAACGCCTCGCGCGCGCCGGTGCCTTCGGATCCTTTCCGCCGCCGCGCTGGACCGAGGCCATCCTTTTTCCCGGTTTCGACGGTGGCTTCGAGTGGGGCGGCTCGGCGGCCGATCCGGACGGCATCCTCTACGCGAACCTCAACGAGATGCCGTGGATCTACCAGCTCGTGCCCACCCGGCGCGAGGGGGCCGTCATCGCGAATCCGGAAAAACAATACCTCATCCACTGCGGGCCGTGCCACCGGCCCGACCAGACGGGCGATCCCGCCAACGGACTCCCTTCGCTGGTCGGCCTGCCTTCACGCCGGACCCGCGACGAGGTGGCGCGGCTGATCAGCCAAGGGGCGGGTCGCATGCCGCCGATGAGCGCGGTTTCCGCGGCCAGCCGGGAGGCGGTGCTGGATCACCTCTTCGGGCCGGCAACGGCCGCGAGCCAGAACCCGGCAGGGAAAAAGAAGGGCAAGTCCGCCGCCCGTCGCGACGCCGAGGACGTCGACGGGGGCCCGCCCTATACCTTCGGCGGCTTCCGCCGCTGGTTGGACGCCGAGGGCTACCCGGCCATCAAGCCGCCCTGGGGAACGCTCAACGCCGTCGACCTCAACACCGGCGAGCTCAAGTGGAAGGTGCCGCTCGGCGAGTACAAGGAACTCACCGCGCGAGGCATCCCGCCGACCGGCACCGAGAACTATGGCGGCCCCGTCGTCACCGCCGGAGGCCTGATCTTCATCGGAGCGACCGCCGACGAGACGTTCCGCGCCTTCGATAAGGACACCGGCAAGGTGCTATGGCAGGCCCCCCTTCCGTTCGGCGGTAATGCCACCCCGAGCACCTACGAGGCGAATGGTCGGCAGTACGTGGTGATCTCCGCCGGCGGAGGAAAGTCCGGCCGACCTTCAGGTGGCCTACTCGTGGCGTTCGCCCTGCCGGAGTAGCCCTGCTCCGCCGCGGACTCCACGTCGCGCGGGAGACGCCGTCCGCGACTGACGGGGTTGGGTGAGGCTCGATCAGCGTTTCTGACCTGCGGGAACCTCGATGGTCACGTTGCCGTCGCGAGACTCGACGCCGACCAAGATCGTCCTTGTCGCCGCGTCGGCCGTGATCATCAGCACGGCACCGTGCAGGTGGATTCGATCGATCGTCAGGCCGGGCCAAGCTTTGGGCAGACGCGGCTCGACGCGACACCCGTCGCAGAGGGTTGCAGGCCGAGAAACCCGTGCAGCATCACGTTGGGCACGAGGTTCGAATCGAAGAATTCCGTGTCGACCCCGAGCCCGCCAGCGACGTTTCCGCGCAGCATCGCGCCGCGCGCGCGGTGCCACAGGCGGCTGTTGGCAAACTTCCCGCCGGAGCCTGATGCCGGCGGCCGCGGCCACGTTCGGCTCATTTTGCCAGACGAGTCATCGACAACGATCGCTGGCCTCCAGCATCCTGAATCCTTCAGCCACGAATCCTCCCCATTCATGAGCCGTCCAATCCTACCCCGTTTCCTCCGCCGCGCCTGTCTGGCGCTTGCCCTAGCCGCGGTGCCGTCCGCGACACGCGGCGCCGTGCCGCCATACGCGGACATCAAGGCTGACATCGTCGTCTTCGGCGGCACGCCCGCCGGCATCATGGCGGCGGTGGCGGCCGGCCGAGCCGGAGCGAGCGTCGTGCTGGTCGAGCCCAGCTACCTCATCGGCGGCCTGATGAGCGGCGGCCTGCACAAGACCGACATCGGCAAGCGTGAGACCATCGGAGGCCTTTCGCGCGAGTTCTTCCAGCGTGTGATGCGGCATTACACGCAGACCTACGGCCCGAACTCCCCTCAGGTGAAGGCGCTGGACTACACGCAGGACCACACCCGCGACGGATTTTACTTCGAGCCCAAGGTGGCGCTGCGGATCTTCCGCGAGATGCTCGCCGAGGCGAAGGTCACCGTGCGCACCAAGGAGCAACTGCAGTCGGTGAGCGCCCCTTCGGGCGAGGTCCGCGGCTTCGTGACGCGGCATCTGGAGACGGGAGCCGAGGCGCATTACGCGGGCCGGGTGTTCATCGACGGCTCCTACGAGGGTGACCTCATGGCGCAGGCCGGCGTGCTCTACCGGGTGGGCCGCGAGGCGCGCGCCGAGTACAACGAATCGCTCGCCGGCCTCACCGAGGGCCCGGCGGAGTACCACGGCATGGGCGACCATCGCGTGCAGTCGTTCAATATCCGCGGCACGATCTGCGTCGATCCCGCGAACCGCGTGCCCATCCCGAAGCCGCAGCAGTATTTCCGCGAGGCGCACGCCCACCTCATCGCGACCGTCAACGACCACGGCCTCAAGCGTCTCGTGGAACTCTACCCGGACCGTAATCGCTGGGCGGAGATCAACGGCAAGATGGACCCCAACAAGGCCGACTTCATCGGGGTCAACCTGGGCTACAGCGAAGGAGACCATGAGCAGAGGGCCCGCATCTACGCCAAGGTGCGCGACTACTGGCTGAGCCTCTGGTGGATGCTGCAGAACGACCCCGCCCTGCCCGAGGAGTTCAAGGCCGACGCCCGCAACTACGGCCTGCCCAAGGACGAATACCTCGAGAGCGGCCACATCACGCCGCAGATCTACGTGCGGGTCGCGCGCCGCATGCTGGGCCGGTACTTCCTCACCCAGCGCGACATCCAGGTGGATCGTGCGAAACCCGACACGATCTGCATGGGCAGCTACGGGACGGACTGCCACGGAATCCAGTTCATCCAGACCGACGCCGGCCTCAAGCTGGAGGGCGATTTCAACGCGGGCGCCGATCCCTACGAGATCCCCTACCGCTGCATCACGCCGCACGGAGTGAAGAACCTCCTCGTCGTCGCCGCCATCTCCGCCAGCCACGTGGCCTATTCGAGCGTCCGCATGGAACCGGTGTTCATGATGCTCGGGCACGCGGGCGGTCTCGCCGCGCACCTCGCGCTCACCAGCGGCACATCCGTGCAGGAAGTGCCCGTCGCGAAGCTCCAGGCCGGGCTCACCGCGGCGAAGATGCCATTGCAGGCACCCTACCGCCCATGGGTCGAGATCCGGGCGCGTCAGGGTGGGCCGTTCCAGCCCGGCGCGCCTGTCGACTTCGAGGTCATCGACCGCGACGTGCGTGCGCCGCTCAAGCGGTACGCCTGGTCGTTCGACGGCAGCGGCAGGGTGCAGGGCGACGGCCGCACGGCACGCTTCACGTTTCCCCATCCGGGCAAGTACCAGGTGATGCTGCTCGCGTGGGAGGACGAGAAGCGGTTCGCGCTGCCCGCCCTGCTTGATGTCATCGTGGAGGGAGGGGCCTCGCTCAATCGCGACGTCCACTACACCCACGCCACCACGGTCGGCCGCTGGGATCGCTCGCGCGGGTCGGAGATCGAATACCGCTTCCGCGTCGGACTCCTCGATCAGAACCTCCGCGACGGCAGGTCCCGCGCCGAATTCGCCACCCGCCTGCCCCGGAGCGGTCGCTACGCCGTCTCGGTCGCCTACGCCACGGCCGGCAACCGGGCCACGAACACTCCCGTGCAGGTCCGTCACGCCGACGGCACCGCCACCGTGACGGTCAACCAGCGCAGGAAGCCCTCGCCCTTCGCCTTCACCCCGGTCGGCGAGTATCGCTTCGAGGCGGGCTCCCCGGCCACCGTCGTGATCTCCAACGCCGGCGTCGATGGCTACGTGCAGATCGATACCGTGCGCTGGATCTGGTTGGGCGAGTGACCGCTCGGCGCCCGCCCCCACCAAGTCTTCGCCTGAAACCCCGCCCCACCATGAAATACCGCTCCCTCCCGTCGCTGGCCCTCGCCTGCGGACTCACCCTGGTCTGCTCGCGCGCGCCCCGGGCGCAGACCGCGCCGCCCGCGCCACCTCCGGCGCCCGCCGGTGATGTCACCCTACTTCCCGAGTTCACGGTCGACACCGCGAGGCGCTCCGACGACTACGTGGCCTCCGAGGCGATCAGCGGGACGCGCACCGGGGCACGGATCCTCGACCTGCCGTTCGGGGTGGACGCGCTCACGAAGGAGTTCATCGAGGATTTCCGCCTGTTCGAGCAGGACGAGTTGATGCGGTTCACCGCGAACTTCACGGCCCGCGACCCCGACAGCCGCACGGGCGGCGGCAACCGGCTACGAGGTTTCGAACCGGTGCAGATGCGCGACGGCCTCTCGGCTCGCGCCAACCAGTTTGATCAGAGCTTCATCGCGCAGGTCGAGGTGATCCGGGGCCCGCAGTCCGCCCTGTACGGTCAGGCCGAACCCGGCGGCATCGTGAACTACATCACGAAGCGGCCCCGCGAGAAGGCCGGCTACGACCTCAAGCTCAGCCAAGGGAGCTACGACCTGAACCGCCTTGAGTTCGAGGCCACCGGACCACTGATCCCGAAGAAGCTCTTCTACCTCGTCACGCTCGGCTACCGCGCCAACAAGAGCGACCTCGAGCACTACTACAGCCGCCGCAAGGTCTACACCGCGACCTTCACCTTCAAGCTCTCCCCGGCCACGTCGGTCACGGCCCACTGGGAGCAGTATCGGAACACCTCGAACAGCGGCACGGGCGCCGTCGGCCTTCTCGTGGGCTCGCGACAAAGCGGCACCAACCCGCTGGTGCGCACGGGCGGCGTGATCAGCAGCGTTTACCTGCCCCTGATCCGCTTCAACCAGATGGGGCCGAATGACCATAACGTGCGCGACCTCGACGCCGCGTTTGTGCGGGTCGAGCACCGCTTCAACCGCGTGTGGAGCGCGCGCGCGAATTACGAGATCACCTGGAAGGAGTTTTTTCAGGACCGGTGGTCGTCGGGCCTGAACTTCGTGCCGGAAACCGGCCGCCTCACCTCGCGGACACCGTTCCGGCAGATCCAATACACCCGCGGGCACCAGGCGAATCTTGACCTGCTCGGTCGCTTCACCGTCGCCGGGGTGCCGCAGCAGTTGCTGCTCGCCGGCGACTATTACCGCGAGGCCTTCGAAAACCAGAACCTCCAATACAGTACGGCCGACATCGCCAACCCCGCCCTGCTGCGCGACTCGGTGCGCTACCTCGACCCGCGCAACCCCGACTGGACGCCAGCCGATCTCTCCCGGGTCACCCGCTTCACCAACCTCCAGCTCCGCCGGTTCTTCATCAAGGGGGCGACGGCGAGCTATCGCGCCACCCTGGCCGGCGGCCGGCTCATCGCGATGGCGAGCGCCCGTCATAATTACGTGAGCGCGATGGTGGATGACCTTGCGGCCGCCAATTTCCGCAAGGGCTACGGCGCGCATCGGAAGAACACGTGGAGCACGGGCGCCAACCTGCGCCTGCTCGGCGACTCGCTGGTGGCCTACGCCAACTACAGCACGTCGCTCAACACCAGTGTCACGGTCGACGGCGGCACCGGCCGCATCCAGCGCCCCGAGCGCGGCCGCGGTCCCGAGCTCGGCCTCAAGGGCGTGCTGGCCGGCGAGCGCTACGCCTACACCCTCGCCGCCTTCGACATCACGAAGGACGACATCGCCACGCCCAATCCCGACTACATCGCCGGCGTCTCGCCCGCCGGCGTGCCGCAGTACCTCGGCCAGGGCCGCGAGCAGGGCCGCGGCTTCGATCTCAGTCTCTCGGCGCGCCTCACGCCGGCCCTGACGGTTCTCGGCACGCTCGGGTATGTTGACGCGCGGATCCGCCGCCACGAGACCGCCTCGCTCATCGGCGAGCGCCTCACGCTCGTGGGCGACAAGACCGCCTCGGGCGTGGTGCGCTATGCCTTTCTTTCAGGTCCGCTGCGGAACCTTCGGGTCGGCACAAGTTGGACCTACACCGGCGGCACGCTCGTGAGCGCGGCCACCGCGACGCGGACACGTGAGTTTCACAGCCCCTACCAGTTGGTGAACGTCTTCGGGAGCTACGCGTGGCGGCAGGGCCGCTTCCGGCACTCCGTCGCGCTCAACGGCAACAACGTCTTCGACAAGTTCTACCTCAACCCCTCCAACCGGCTCGGTCGCGGGCGCGAGACCAGCACCACCTACACGTTGGGTTTCTGATCCCGGCGAAGCCCACGGCGCGAGCTGAGCCTTCGACCCGGAGCGTAGGCACGGACTCCCCTTCGCGCCCCGTGGCGGGCGGGTGACGGTACGTTTCCCGCGGTCACTGCCCTCCGGATGACCCACGACTCGGATCCATATGTCCCTTACTCCCCCGCGCCGCGGAAGGAATTCGGCCGACAAGGCGAGCGAGGCGAAAACCGGAAAAGAAAACACCCGCTCTCGCGAGCGGGTGTTAAGTGGCGCCCCCACGGGG